>Ga0256407_10003465_pt1 | contig 28027 bp, 57 predicted proteins | sample RumenRJG_04DNA_FD_193489 | JGI IMG/M metagenome (GOLD analysis project Ga0256407, IMG submission 193489) | Bovine rumen microbial communities from Lethbridge, Alberta, Canada - RJG_04 | ecosystem: Host-associated > Mammals > Digestive system > Stomach > Rumen | place: Canada: Alberta...
GAAGTCTCTACATCTTGTCTTCAATGCGTCTCAATGAGAAGATGTTGTATCCCTCTTTTACGTCAATCTATATGCTTACGCTTGGACGTGCTTCTATGACTTTTCCAGTAGAGTCTTTCAGCTCGTCAATGTTGATGTATATCATCATGGTGTTTTTCCTTGTTGATTTTTGTTTAGTTGTTGGTTTTGTTCATTTTACTGCTTCTAACAGTATGCTGCCGTTCTCGTCAGTGTACTTTGACTTCAGCTCTAAGAGCTCTTTAATCTTAGACTCAATGTCTCTTTTCTTTGACTTCAAATGCTCGATGAACATCATAGTTGTCTTTCTTCTATCAGACATCTTGCTCATGCTGCCGACTTTCTTCTCTCTAGTCTTGATGCTTTTCTCAATGTGCTTCACTGTGTCTTCGAGCTTCTTTATCCTCGAGTCAAATTTTCCTCTCTTCAAGACTCTTGACACTGTGCTTCTTTCTTTCTTGATGGTGCTCAAGTCGTCTTCATTGAAGTCTTTTGTCCATCTCAATGTCCAGCCTTTTATAGAAGCTTTCTTGTTTTCTTTTGTCCTTTCAAGCACTAGGTAGACTGCTGGACTGCTGCACTTTATGATGTCGGCGCAGTGCTTTCCATTCGCGAAATACTTCACTTCTCCAGTCTTCTGGTTCACAGCTTCTATGACTTCATCTCTATGCTGGTGGCTTGTTGAATGCAAACTTCTCATCTTCTTTGAATGCTCTGTTGAATTGTTCTCTTTTCGTGTGACCCATCTCAAGTTTGATGGCTTGTCATTAGACTAGTCTGAGTCAATGTGGTCTGTCTGAAGGTTCCTGTAGTTTTTGTCTGGATGGAACGCCTAGCATATTATTCTAGCTCTTGTCACTAAATGCGACTTTCCGTCTTCTCCAAAGTATGACACGTAGTTTCTATTCTACTGCTAGTTCAACCAGACTTTGAGGGTCTAGCCTCTTAACTAGATTTCAAGAGTTTCACTGTCAACAATGAACTCATCTCCATAGTATGTTGTTTTCTTTTTCATTTTATTATCTTATTGTTACAATTAATAATTATACTTTTTATCGTGAAAAATGCACATGAAATGAAAATATAATTAAAAAATGACAAGAAAGTTAGGTGTAATATGAATTGTCTGTTGAAATCGTTTATTCTAAAAAAATTGAACAAGGTATTAGATGAGTACAAAGAAAATGTAAACAAAGCACGTGACAATGTTGATCTCTGGACGACACGCGCAAAGAGAGTAACTACATGCCTTGAAAGTCTGTCAAAGAAGCTCGAAGACAACGAACTGTCTGATGACGAGCTGGAAGAAGCGATTGAAGAGCTCACTTCACTCGTCAAAGGATGGTGAGCATGAAACGTCTTCTGCTCATCACTTTGCTGCTAGTTGCTGGATGCACTAGTCCATTCTACAAAGAAGTAGATGGAACTAGCACTATTCTTGGTGTATCACTGCCAGACGAACAATACATCCAGATAAATGCATTGTCATATCTTGGTGGCTCTAAGACGATTGTCAGAGAGCCAGCTTGCATCAAGCACACATTTGTGTCGGCTTCTACAAACTCATATTTTGGGATGATTCACACTCAAGAGTACCGCACAAACACTATTGAAGTGGTGCTTACGAACGTTATTGAGACAATTTCTAAATGAAGCGCAAGCGTAAGTCAAAGTCAGCGTCAAGACGTGCTCGATGGACACGATTCTCAAAAGAGTTTAAAGAGAATTCAGGTTCAAAGTGCGCCGTATGCGGAACAACAAGTGGAATATGTGTTCATCATATACTTCAGAAGCGCACTCATCCATCATTCTGGTTTGAGACGTCAAATTTAATTTGCCTTTGTCGTTCATGCCACTGGAAAGTCCACAAAGGATTTGAATGGGAGTTCATGGCATGGTTGAAGGAAAATCGTCCGGCTTAGTTTGAGTGGGTGATGGCATAGGCGAAGTGCTGAAATAATAATCAAATGATATACAATGTCATTATCGTTTTAATCTTCCAGCAATAAATCCTTCTGGACAATTTTTTGTAAAGACACATACCTTACCATTATTCCACCAACGTCTATTTTTAGATGATTCACTGATTTTATGCTTTGCAGCATTTGACTGATGTTTATTAAGCATGGGATGTTTATGATGTTTATGCCATTTTTTCATTTTTTGTATAAATGCTTTTGAACGTTTTTTACCAAAATTTGGATGATTTTCACCTAAATTTATCATATGTAGCTTTAATTTTGTTTCATTAGATAGTTTTTTCCATTTATGATGAAGTTTTATATGTTCTTTAGGCGTTAAAAATATTAATTGGCTGGCAGGCACTTTAAAATATATTTTGCATTTTATTAGCAACTTACGATTGTTTTTAAATGGGCCCTGTATTTCAAGCCTATGATGGCAATGCCATGTTTGAGTATCATCTAATATAGCATCGTTATAATTTTCAATTTTTTTGATGTCTTCACAACAAAAACATTTTGCACAGTATTCATTTATCATATTAAAACAAAAGCCACATCGCTCTCTACTTCGATGTGGACTTTAAGATGTTATCTCGATATGCGGTAGAGAGCTTCACATATCATTTATTCATATTATACTTTATTATGCAGAGAATAAAACAAAAGCCACTGTGAACAGCAGTGGCTTTTCATTCATGAACTGTGCATCCTATATAAAGTATTTTATAATTTTAGATTTAAATTCTTCTTTAATGCGCTTTTATACTTCTTCAAGCGCTTTGACACAGCATCTTTGGAAAGACCAAGCTCACTGCCAATCTCTCTCAATGTATTGCCTTCCATGAACATCTACATTATCGTTCTGTCAATCAAACTAGCTTTGCTCATCAAAGTCTACACTTCGTCATGCACGTTCTACTCTTCACGCTCATCAACGGTCAAAGATTCAACTTCACCAACACCGCACTTGTGCTTGCATGGTTCATCATCATCTTTGTCTTCGCCATAAAGCTCATCTATGTTCACTTGATTCTTGAGCTTCTTGTACTCACGCATCAAGTCTCTATATGTGTATTGCTCCCCGAACTGCCAGCAATATGACGTAGGTGACATAGCACCTTCTTTGTAGTTGTTCAAGAGCTTTATGAAAGTGTCATACACAGCACCTTCAATGTCTTCAATCGTCAAGTACCAGTCACTTGGCAATCTCGGCTGTATTTGCTTTGCGATAATCTTATTGAAGTCACGTAGCTTCAACCAGTCTTGTTCATTAAGTGTCATTTTTGATTTTAATTATTTTAGTATCAACAATAATATATATACCTCTTTACAGTTAAAATATAACATTTTTTATTTAAAAAAGTAAAAAAAAGTAAAAAAATAAAAAAAATGAAAAAAATTAAAAAAATTGGTATACAAAAGTCCTCCTCGTGGTAGTAATAATAATAGGTAGCTACTGAAGCATCTACCTAATCGTTCTCTCCTCAACGCCTAAAATCTCTGTACTCTGCGAGCTTCGCTCGCATCTCGAACAACTTAAATAATCAAAGTCATTCTACTTGTTCGTATATCTTTCAAACTAGAAATATTATTATATAAATTAAATCTATATATAGAGATTATTATTAATATTATTATTAAAATCTATATATAGCGAACGAGCTTGATATCAAGCTCGATTCGCGAAATAATAATTTAAATTAAAAGTCCTTTAATATAGAGTTTATATAACTCTGTTCTAGACAATAACTTCTGTACCATCATTATCTTTGTTAGCAGTGCTCTAGGAAGTTTGTTGTCTTCAACAACACCCTTCAAGTATTTGATACATTTGACTACATTTACTGCTTCTTTTCTTGTTAGTCTATTCATGATTCTTCTTATATTATGATGAGACATTACTAGATATATGCTAGATGACTCTAGAGAAGCTCTAATATCTTTGACATTAGTTATTCAAATAAAAGTTTGAACACTTCTATAAGCCATTTTTGATGATATTTAGACTTCAACATGCATTTCATTGAAAGTTTCAATGAAATTCATCCAGTCTGAAAGCTCTTCTTGCCATATGTAATTTTCTGGATCAGCTTTGAACTTCACGTCATCTTCTAGATATGGCTCTCCTGACAACACAATAATTGATTTTTCAAGTGCCATGCTGTAATTCCTCATGATTTGCGCTTTAATGCCTCTATAAGTCGTTTTTGAGCATTCTTCTTGCTCTTGACTTCAAGTGGCTTCCAGATTGCATATCCGACTAGCATGCAAAATACAATGAAAAAAAGAATTTCAATGTTCATTTATTTTGTATCCTTGAATTAGTGGTTAATGTCAAAGTCCCATTGAAACACCAATGAACACATTTGAGTCATCATCTTTTTTGTTATCAAAGCAATGATAGATCCATCCTAAAGCTAGAGTCATGAACCCTATGGATAGAAGCACTATAGCAAGATCAATTCTGTCCAAGCCAGTGAATTCTGTCACTGCATTTACTACTTCATTGAGTTTTTCGATCATTTGTTGTTTCCTTCGTTGTTTGTAAAGTAATTTAATCACATATTCCTGATTTCATAAATTACTTTGTGTACATTTTTAGATATAATTAGTAAATGAAATGCCAAAAGACAAGACAGATAGAATGCTGTCTCTAAAAGAACGATATACAAAGAAAGAGATAGAAGAAGCCATTGTAAAGTGCAATGGCCGTTATGCTCCACTTGTATCTATGCTGAACTGCAGTTATGACTAGCTTCGTGTATGGATGACACACCATAAGGACCATTTCAAGCTAGCAGAGAGTCTAAGAATGGCTCTAGTAGATGAAGCCGAAGAGCAGATATCTCAGCTTCTGAACTCTACTGACTCAAAGATACGTCTAGACACAGCAAAGTTCATATTGAAGACTCTTGGCAAGACAAGAGGATGGGGCGAGTCTCCACAAGTAGTACAATAGATAAACGCTGGAGACAACAATGTTGACATCCGCAACATATTTGGTCTGTGATATAATTATTGATCAGCTACTAGTTTTTTGGTTGTTTTTGTGTCTAGTAGTTCAAGCTCAGCTTCTGCTGAGCTTTTTAATTTGGAGAATGAATGATGTCATACAAACTCAAGCTAGATCCATTTCCAGTCATGATGAAGCTGCAGTTCAAAGACAGTCTGATTGATGAAAACGCTCTTGGCACTACAGACATAGAAAATGACGTAGTGACTGTCAAAGTGTGCATCGCAGACAAAGACAAAGTAGTTCCAACGATAATCCACGAGTCAGTGCATGTAATGCAGTTCTTGCAGCAGTTCATAGACTCTATATTTGACATAGAGACTCAAGCGTACATTGTCGAGAGAATCGCTTGCTGGTCTATAGAGAGGTATTACACTTTTTCGAGTAAATATTTTCATGAAAAACAAAAACTATGTAGACAACAGAGAGCTCTAGGATGAACTAGATGCATGGCGCAAGAGCGCAGAATCACCAGAAGACAGAATTCCAAGCGAAAGACTTGGATAGATTCTGATTCTAATGCACGAGAACATACTTCACCACAAGAACTTCAACAGGTACAGGCCAGACCTGAAAGAAGAGATGATGTCATACTCGTTGTTCAGGATATTGAAGTGCGGGCTTAAGAGCTTCAACTTCAAAGCGGGATGCAAGCCTTTCAGCTACTTCACGCGAGCTATATTCATGAACTACATCACGTGCATATCGAAATACTACGACAGACTCAACAAACATCAGCAATTCGTACGTGGAGAGTTGATGAACATTGACACTCACGGCGACCCAAAGCTTGAGTGGCTTGTAGATCACTTCAAAGCAAGCGAGTGAAATGCAGAGCTTGATAGACATAGCTCTTCCCTACCAGAAGCAGTTCATCTTGTCGCCTAAGAAGAAGAAGATATGGGTGAGTTCGCGGCAGATAGGCAAGAGTTTCACTTTGGCTTTCTTAGCTGTGTACAAAGCACTTTCAAGGAAGAACGGCTTGTCACTGTGCATATCAACTGGAGCACGTTCTGCAAATGAGCTGATAAAGAAGTGCGAGCAGATGGCGCAAGCAGTCAAGCAGCTTTCAAATGGAGCTATTGACTACGAGCCGTCAGCAGACGCAGTGAAGTTCAGCACTGGAGCTAGAGTGCTCAGCTTGCCAAGCGGCAATCCAGCTGGTCTTAGAGGCTACACCGCGTCTGCGACTCTCATAGACGAGTGCGCATACATAGAGCGCCCTTATGACGTGTACTCTGCGATAGTGCCGACTTTGACACGTGATCCAGACGCAGAGATAATAGTTGCTTCTACTCCAGCTGGAAAGAACGGTCTTTTCTGGGACTTGTGGAACACTGCAGACGACACTTGGCACAAGTAGAGCACTAATATTGAAGAAGCTTGCGCACAAGGCTTGAATGTTGACATTGAAGCTATAAAGAAGATGGTAGTTGACCCTGAGGTGTTTGACATGGAGTATATGTGCAGGTTCTCAGACACATTCAGCTAGTTCATTGACTTGAACTTGATAGACTACTATGACATACTTCCTCAAGAAGCTAAGACTAGATATTTCGGCATGGATGTTGGAAGCACAAGTGACAGGACTGCGATCGTGACGTTGTCTCAAGTCAAAGACACATTGTTTCTTGAAGACATCGTGATAATGCACAAAGCTAGCTACCAGAACCAGCTTGACATCCTCAGAGAGCTGCACAAGAAGCACAATTACTAGGCTGGTCTCATTGACTAGAATGGAATAGGGTCTGCTTTGTCTGAGTTCGCCACAAAGCAGGTGTCATCTAGGATAAAGGGATTCACCTGGACAGGCGCAAACAAGACTCCTGCGTATGAAGCTCTTCGCGCGTCAATACTTGACCACAAGCTGAAGATAGACAAGAAGTGGAAGCAAATCATAGAGCTAGACTTCTAGAACGTCCACAGACTGGTGAATGAAGCTGGAAAAGTCAGTTTTGAAGCTGGACGCAACTCACAGGGGCACAGTGACATCGCGTCTGCTCTAGTTCTAGCTGTGCAAGCAGCTAAGCAGAACCCAGCGAACTTCTCAAGTCCGTCATCTTGGCAGTATGGATCAGCATTTGGCTCTTGGTCGTCAAGACTGTGACATATAATTAGAAGTTGTTATGGCAAACATCTTAGAAGACGCATAGACGTATGTAGCAGACAAGCTGAATGGAGACTCACAGCTCTCAGGGCTTTGCACATTCTTAGTCGAGAACCGCAAAGACATCGACTACGAAATCAAGAACGCTCTTGGGCGTGAGGGAATTGTCGGAGTAGTCATGACTCCAAAAGCTACATACTAGGGGAAGTATGAAGACCTCTTCCTCGCATGGCAGTTAGACGAGTTCGAGATTGACATTGTGGAGAATCCAACTGTCAACAGAGGCAAGAAGTCTGGATTCATCACAGGTCAAGACGCTGCAATGCGTCTGTTTGATGTTCTGTGCCCGTTAGCTGGAGAGAATGAAGGCCAGTTGAACCCAGTGTCTTATGAAGAGGGAGAAGACAATGGACTGCTCGTGAACAAGTGCTTGCTCAAAGCTCTAGTATGCGGTGAGCATGGAGATGTGCCACAGCCTGACAAGCCGCTCACATACTAGTTCGTGAAGCTTCTTGACCAAGCGCCTCCATTGAGCGTGCAGCCTCATGACGGCTGGATGTGGTATGACAACGGCTTCAAGATGTGCAAAGATGAAGTTGTCTATGACTTGGGAGACGCTACTCAGTCATTTGTTTCATCTTATGTGCAGAGCGAGATTTCGTCAAAAGTTGACATATCTGCTGTTCATCAAGACTACATAGTTGACAGTGACGGCAATTCAGTAAGCGCCAACTTGGATGTCATAACACGCAAAGACGGCGAACCATACTGGAATCTGGTGTGCAACGGCAGCTCGTACCATTTAGAAGGCACAAAAGACTACTCTTGGTATGAGCCTAGCTCTTCTCATTACTTAGACGGAGACTTCCAAGGCAGCTTGAGCTGGAGCTCAAGCAGCTAGATGTGGATTTTGCACTACATGATTTATGACGCTGGAACTGGCGAATGGGACAAGCAAGAAGACTTGCATGACACTACATCGGGGCATGACGCTCTGTCTCTAGAATTCAGCAGTGTGTCTTTTAGCTCTTGCACATGGACTACTCCAACGGTCACAGTGAACGAGCATCTAGCGACTCAAGAGTGGGTGCTTGCCCAGCTGTCATCACTTCAAGCTAGAGTAGCAGAGCTGGAGTCTCGCTTATAATTAAAATTTAAATTCAACAAGGTTAAATCAAAATGAAAATCTACACATCAACTTTTGACTTGGCATATCCAAGCAATTCTCGTTTCTGGGTAGCTCAGAACTCAGACTTCAAGATCGGCATCAAGATCACAAACAAAGGAGCTGACTACGCAGGCGAGTTCACTCTTAAGTCAGGCACTACGACCTTCACAGCAGACGCTGACAAGACAGCAGGCTTCACGACATACACGGTGAAGTCATTGACCCCAGGCGGTGTGACATACACTGTAGAAGTTCCAGGAGCTCAGCAGAAGTTCATGCTCATGCAGATCGTGACTGACTCTACGGTATTTGAAGTAGGAGCTCTCTCTGGAGGCGGAGACGTCCCAGCAGATGTAGCTACTCAGACATGGGTGAACTCACAGATATCAGACTTCATAACTGAAGACGCTCTCACAGGATATGTTGAGCAAGATGACTTGACTGCTTATGCTACAACAGATTCGTTGACAGCCTATGTAACTGATAGTGAGTTGTCCGATGTGTCTCTGTCAGCTCAAGAAGCTCTTTCTACAGCTCTTGACATAAAAGACACTTAGATTCCAACCATAAATGAAATTTTGTCTTCATGCGTAAAGCATATATCAGGCGGAGAAGCTCCTGAAGTCTACAGGATAATAACTGCGTATGAGTCAGAGTGGGAGACTTTGTCAGCTGATGTAGACGAGAACACGTTCTATGTAGTGCTTCCAGATCCAGTAACTCCTTGATTTCAAAGCATTGACAGGAGAGACTTTATGAACATTGGAAATGTGTCAATATTAGACTTGAGAGTTGGCGGAATGCCAGTTCAGTCAGCCTATGATGGAGAACATCTAGTATGGACTAGATAGTCTCCAGCTGGAGACTACTGGGGACTCTGCTTCACAGCAGAAGAAGCAAACTCTACAGTCGCTATGACAGCTGAGACTGGCGCTCCAGCTGTCACAATGGAGTATTCAACTAATGCTAATGACTGGAGTCCATTCACAGTTGGCTCTACAACTGTGACACTTGCTGACATTGGTGACAAAGTGTGGATAAGAGCAGGCTCTGGCGGAAATCAGGGAATGACTCAAAATTAGAAAGTGAACAAGTTCACTATGACTGGAAAAGTAGCCGCAAGTGGAAACATAATGAGTCTTCTTGATGGTGAGACTCAATTGACTACTATTCCAATTGGCTACTGCTTCTACAAGCTCTTTTCAGACTGCACTTCTCTAGTGTCACCGCCTGATCTTCCAGCTACATCTCTTGATAGCAGCTGTTATAGAAATATGTTCTACAACTGCTCTTCTTTGAGCGCTGCTCCAGAGCTTCCTGCTACAACGCTTGCTCCCAATTGCTACAGCTATATGTTCGTAGGATGCGAGTCTTTGAGCGCTGCTCCAGAGCTTCCTGCTACAACGCTTGCTCAATATTGCTATCAATATATGTTCTACAACTGCTCTTCTTTGAGCGCTGCTCCAGTGCTTTCAGCTACATCTCTTGGTAGCTACTGCTATCAGAACATGTTCAAGGGTTGCTCTTCTTTGAGCGCTGCTCCTGCACTTCCAGCTACATCTCTTGCACAATATTGCTATAGTGGCATGTTCCAAAGCTGCACTTCCTTGATACAAGCTCCAGTGCTTTCAGCTACATCTCTTGGTAGCTACTGCTATCAGAACATGTTCAATGGCTGCACTTCTTTGAGCACTGCTCCAGTGCTTCCAGCTACATCTCTTGCACAATATTGCTATGACGGAATGTTCTCTAACTGCACTTCATTGACCGCTGCTCCAGAACTTCCAGCAACAACACTTGCCCAAAGATGCTACAACGGAATGTTCTCTAACTGCACTTCATTGACCGCTGCTCCAGAACTTCCAGCAACAACACTTGCCAACAACTGCTATGATGCCATGTTCGTAAGCTGCTATTCCTTGACCCAAGCTCCTCAACTTCCAGGAAACATGGTTACTGGAGCTTATGCAAGCATGTTTAGAAGCTGCATAAATTTATAGACTCCTCCATCAGCTTTGTTTGGCACTAGTACTGGAAACAATGGCTGCATTTAGATGTTCGAAGACTGTTCTTCTCTTACTAGTATGCCAGAAATATATGCTAATACAGTAAACGGCGGTGGCATGTATCACATGTTTTATAGATGTTCTAATTTAACAGATACTACACCAATAAGAGTGACTCAATCTAATTCAAATGGAATGATTTATATGTTCTATGGTTGTTCAAAATTGTCAAGCATTGAAGTTGAATTCACGAGTTGGCCTGTAAATACTAATGATTGGGTGAACGGTGTAGCTTCAAACGGAACATTCACTTGTCCAACTGCTCTTGGAACAAATGAGACAATCACCCGTGGAACTAGCAACTGCCCGGTAAACTGGACAGTAGTCAATCTAGACGCTTGATTACAGATATAATTAGTTTTAGTAAATCATTATAATGAGGAATTTGAAATGGCAACTTTCATACAAAGTGAACCTTCAGTGAATGGCACGACAAACCCAACTAATGCTGGATCAATTATCCGCGGAAGTCAATGGGGCATTGACTCTACACTGTCTGGCTTCATCATTCAAGACGTCACAATAAGTGAAGAGAGAATAACTGACCAAACCTAGGATTAGAAGGGAGCTGTAGTCTCACAGCTTGACTATGATCAGCATTGGACTGGATCAATGACAGTCATCGGAGGTGACGGTTCTGAAGACGGTTCAGTCGGAACAATTGTAGCTGGCGACACAACATTCTCATGGGCTGGACACAAGTGGAAAGTCACAAATGTGACTTATCGTGGCAACTACCAGTCAAAGAAAATGTATGACATTTCCTTTGAACGCTTCACGAATTGGCCTTCTCAAAGTTAACTAACTGTCTCCAATATAAGTACAATATTGGAGAGCAATGAGTAGAAAAGAATATAAAATAAATCACACAAAGGCCTGGTGCTATTTTATAGCACTAGGTCTTTTGCCTTATAATGCAAAGAAAAACGAATGGGTGCTTCATCATAAAGATCCTGAGCTAATGTATAAAGATCCAATTAGGTACAATGAATGGCGAGTAGAAGACTTAGTGCCAATGTTGAAGTCTGAACATACGTCAATTCACCAAAAAGGCAGACATCTTTCAGAAGAGACTAAAGCTAAGATAAGTGCTAAGACCAAAGGTCATAGAGTGAGTGAAGAAACTCGTAGAAAAATAAGTGAAAAATGCAAAGGAAGAAAAATACCTGAAGATGAAATTAAAAGACGTGTTGCAACACGTAAAAAAAGATACCCCAAAAAAGAAAAACCGCCAAAGATCTTGAAGACGAAAGATGAAAAGGGCTTGTACTGGATAACTGATGGAACTAATAATACACGCATCGTGAAAGATGCTCCAATTCCAGATGGATGGCACAAAGGACGTGCTCACATGATTTATAAAACAAAGCCTGGACCTAAAACTACATAATTTTATAATTAAAACTTAGAGGAAAAACAATGCAAGAAAACAACAATCCACAGATAGTGCTAGACACGATAATCGAGACTCCAAAGACATTTGGAGACGTCACAATAGGCGACATCACAATACTCAAGTACTCTTATCTTGAGAAGATAGACTCTCCATTCATCAACGCTGATAGAGAGTTCAGTGTGGGCAATGTGATTCCATCAGTGTTCATACTCGCGAACGACAAGAAGACATTGAGGAAGTACGGCACAGACATAGAGTCTCTCAAGCTTGACGCTCTTGAATGGGCAGATGACCATCTCAACATAGCCGATGTGCCAGACATAATAAGCGCCATAGTAGACAAGTTCACCACTATGAACAAAGCCGCTCCATCTGGCGCTGGAGATGACGGCGACTCTAAAAAAAAGTGACTAGTTATGGCAGCAAGCCGTCTAACGGCTGGCTGCTGAGCATCATATCATTTGCTTGCCAAGAATATGGCTGGAGCTGGAACTATGCAGTTGAAGACGTGTCTTTGACTGCATTGATGCTATTGATGAGGCAGAAAGTGTTCACTGCAGCTAATGGAAAGTCTGGATTCACTCTTCTTGACCAAGAGAAGCTCGACAACTTGAACAACGTGTCATGGGAAGAGCTCGTGAAGCGCAACAGGCAGTCTCTGAAGCATGAGATGAACATATAATTAGAATTCATAGAGGATCACAAGACATGGCTTCACAGTATGAGCTCCAGTTAAAAGCGACTTTAGACACGTCTGATGTGCAGTAGAAGTTGAACTAGCTGCGTCAAAGCTAGGGACAGTCATCAGGAAGCGGAAGTTCAAGCGGCGCAAACTCACAGCGCTTGAATTAGACATTCAGTAAGATCGAGAGCATGCTCAACCAGCTGAACAAGTCTATAGACAAGCTCTCGTCATCACTTTCAAGAGGCATAGGCCCAGCTTCTAACAACTTCTAGAGCAGAGCAATGTCTCCAAGTGCAACACAACAGCAAGCAGCTCAGACTGCAAGCATGATGATTCCATTGATGTCAAGCAATGTTGTGGCTTAGACAATGCAGCAGGCGATGAAAAAAGTCCCATGGCTCAACAGTGCTGCATATGGAAGTTATCGCTAGAGCATGTTTGACTCTCTGATAAAAAGCGGAAAATTAGAGTCAGCTTTCATTGAATCTGACAAACATAGACTTGCTAACAACGCTTTCACTAAAAGAGGATGGGCCCATGCAATGACTAAGTTCGGCGTTGCCGAACAGCTTCTTGGACCTGGATTCAGCTAGGCTGCTTACTAGAGAATGATGGACTAGTACAATCTCACTCAGCAGCAGATGTTGAACTTCGTGAAGAACAATCCAGCAAGCAAGACTTCTATCAATGCTCTTCTATAGAACCGCAAGTTTGGTACTATTATCGGAGGCCAGCTCCTTGGTGGCGCTGCTGATCTGGCGTCAGACTTTGGATACAAGCAGACTGGAATAGTTCTAGGAGGACTTGGAAAGGGAATAACAGCTGGAGGATCTGCGGCATACACAGCTTCTTTGTTCGGCGCTTCTGACAAGACAGCTGGAAGAATTGGCCTGGGCATTGGAATTGTAACATCAGCAGTCCAGATAGCAAAGGGGCTGTATGAGTTCATAGATGCTCTTAAAAAAGCTACTGAAGCTTAGAGAGAGTTTGCTAAGAACCAGTACAAAGAGGGCATCCAGCTTGGAAAGAGCAGACATGGATTCTTTGACAATCTTCTAGCAAGAGACGTCCTCAAGACTAACAATGCCGCTGTAGCTAACGAGAAGCTCGAGTATGCACAGATAAGAGCGCAGTAGAGTATCGAAGCATATAGAAATATGGAAAATCCAGCTTTGTTCGCTGACAGGATACGCAGAAGAGCAGAGAAGATGAAGTCTGACTACAGCTCACGCAAGTCTGGCTGGGAGTCTTTCTCTGACGCTATGTCTAGCATGGGCTACAGGTTTGGAGCTAACGACATAGTAGACACGCCTGACGCTATTGACAAAGCAGCTAACAAAGTCATCAGCACATATTACAAGAAGTTTGAAGAGCGCGGCAAAGAAGCACAAGCAGCTCAGTCGACTGTTGACTTATGGCAGAACGTAGTAGACAACCTCAAAGAAGCAAAGAACAGGTCAGAAGACGCTCTCAGCAGAATGAGGCAAGAAGATGGCCGTAGAAGAGCTGCTGTAGTCAATGAAGCATATGAGCAAGCTGACGCGTTCAGGCTCAATGACAAGATGAAGCAGTCTCAGATGTTCGCGCTGAGCATAATGAGAGACCGTAAGCTAGCTCCACAAGCTCAGTTCGACAAGCTGTCAGTAGAACTAGACAAAATCAGAGAAGAGCGCAACAAGAAGCTCCAAGAAGCTTATGGCTTGAACAAAGACATCTTGCTTGGAAAAGGGCAAGACGCAGGCGACTTTGAGGACATGCAGAGAAGGAGAAACAAAGCTCTATCTGAAGCAGACAGTCTCGAGTCAAGAGCTGGAGTGCTAGAGAACGCTTTAGCTAGCATATAGAATCTCACAATACCGCCTGACTTCTCTCACATGACATCTCTTGCACAGTATGGATTCAACATGGGCGAAAGAGAAGACACAAGCGCAGTCATGGAGAAGTACTACAGCAAGATAACTGACTTGACAAAGCAGATACGTGACAAGCTTGACCAAGGAATAACAACAACAGCGACTTATGAATGATGAAGGATGACTATGGCACAGACACCGTCAGCAACAGCAGCAGTAGACTCAAATGGAGTTCTAGCAGAGTGCATTGTGCAGCCTGCTTCTAACAGTCCACAGTACACCAACAAGAGCTCAACGTGCGAAATTCGGATCAAAGGCCCTTATGACTCTTTGAAAGACGCTAACAACTTGACAATGGTAGACCTGACGACTGCAGTTGGAAGAATACCAGCTGGAGTCAGTCAAAACTTTAGCTTTCCTGCTCCTCCAGCAAACTCGAAGTGGTGGGTTACAGGTTCTAGCGTAGAGCAGCTTGAAGCTGGTGACCACGCGATATTGACTTTGACCTGCGAAGTACAGCCGTCAGACTATGATCCATCGTCAGGCAGCGGCGCGTTTGACCCTTACCAAGACACATGGCAGCTTAGATGGGAGTCATACACAGTCAAGCCAGCTGGATTCTGCGCTAACACGCCGCATCAAGACAGAGAGCTCACTTCGATGAGTGGACCTGAGGTATTGGCTGGAGAAGCAGACAGACAGCACATACACTACTTCATGGAAGCTGGAAAAGACAACGCTGGCTACAGCGCTCAGATACAGCATTACTGGTACAGGACTCAAGATGGAGACTTCGTGCTGAATGACGCTGAGCAGTTTGTCTTGAAGAAGACTCTACAAGACAGATCAGCTCTATACCACTATCCCGTGCTTACTCACATGACAACATAGAACCATGTGTCTAACGTGTCAAGCATAATCTCTAGCAATGTCAAGTACTCAGCACATATCGGCGGAGACATTGACCATGTGCAGAGCTCTCTTCCAGAGGGATGTCCATACACGTTTGAGAAAGCTGACGGAACAAATGACTGGCAGTGGATAAAGACTGGAGATGACATGCAGCACGTCAAGACAAAGGAGAAGATATCATTTCAAAGAACTGAGACTTTCATGGGAGTCATATCAGCTGATGCGAACTTCTATGGAAACGTCACGTTCAACCACAGCGACCTTGGTAACTGCCGCTGGAAAATAGGAGCTGTCTGATGTCACTAGACTATGTAGCAAGAGGCGAAGGCATAAAAGCGTCTACAGTCAATTCATTGATTGACGCTGTGCAAGGTGGAGGCAACATGTCTCCTGACTTGCTTGTCACAGGTACAAGAAATGGACCACAGTTAGTCGCGTCAGCCAAGCTTGGATCATCTTCATTGTCTAGAAACTGCGTGTTTGACATAGACAACTACATATTGTCTGGATGGCCTATGGCTAAAGTCAAGCTTGGGTCAACGCTCTAGAACGCGCTAGATGCAGTTAGAGTGCATACAGATGACGGAATATAGAATGCTACCAGTGCAATTCTAATCTTCAAGAACTCATCTAATTGTCCATTTGAAGGTGGAACGCTCTCTGGCTACATGTTAAGCGAGTCAGACTTCGGAGCAGAAGCTGCATATGGTGACACTGGATGGCTGAAGACTACGATGGAAGGCGTCTTTGGGCAGACGCAGCCAAACTTGCAGGTGTGGAAGACAGAAGACAATGTCATTGAAGTCATAGGCAATGTAGACTCTGAAGAGGCAAAGAGCCAGTTGTCTGCTTTGCTCAGCTAGGGAGGGATGGAAGCTTCAGATCTCTCTACGCTGAAGATTCTAGAAGAGTTCCCGCTTGTAGTGCAAGAGTCACTGCAAGTAGGAGCAAGCACTAAGCCAGCTTCAAGAGTCACGATGAAGAATGGAATAGTAGACGTGTATTCTTATGGAACTGAGAAGAACCAGAGAATAATGTTGAAAGCATTCTTAGCGTGCTACAAAGTAGAAGACGGACAAGAAGGAAGAAAAGACTCTCACTGGACATGGCTCGTGCCGATGGGTCCAGGAGCAGAGTATGAAGATGACGTTGAAGGAGTATGGACTACGCAGTTCACTTATGGCGGAGATCCAATAATAGTAGAGTGCGAATAGGGAAGTCTGAGCTCTGGATTCACTGGAGACCCGACATGGATTGAAGAGTCAGAGTTCGGCAACCAACTTGTCGCGTTCGGCAAGTTTGACTCAGACGGTGGAGCTGAGATATAGCCTGGCACAGTCTGGATTGACCTTGAATACAAGTATGAGAAGTTCGCCGTAGTAGGGACTTTCAATGACGGCAGCTCTGATGTCCCTACAGGAGACTCAGTTCTTGGACATTCTATACGAGTCGCCCAAGCTGGAAGCTACACTCCTAAAGCTGATGTCGTAACTGGCTTTGAAGTGCATCCAAGCTACGTGTTCAACGGCACTGTCGGTGACTTGTTCAAAGGCGAGCCTAAGCTTGACTCTTACACGCCGTTCAATTCTCAGTCAAGATACCGCTCACTTGAGTGGACTAATAGAGGCGAAGACGAGCAGGGCTAGCAGATTGGAGCAGTTACGTGCAGATGCATGCAGCTCTATGGATTCGACTCAGCTGAGGAGTCACAGCCTACTTCAGCTGACTTGTATCTAGCTAGAAGATTTGACAGCGAGACCAGCTCTGCTGCTCTAGTGTATGTCCCAATCTCGTCAATGGGTGACATTCCTCCAGACTCAGAGATAAGTGATGCGCAGACAAGCTCTCTGCAGTGGAGGTACGTCATGTCCGAGACGAGCTCGGACGAGGAGCAAGAGTCTTCCGATACATCGTCCGAAACGAAGGTCCTCCAGGCCTGGAACTTCGACAACTTGAGCGACGTGTACAATGACCTTTGCATAGCTCTCAGTGGTCAGCAGCAGCACGTGATGCTCAGGAACTGCGAGACAAGCGCGGTAGAGTATCTCCAGCTCTCATGCTTGAGCGTGCTGACAGACTCTCAGGGAATGACTGACTAGAAGTCTATAGACTGGCTCTCATCAGACACAATGGCGCCTCTTGAGCTACAGTTGTATGGATTCGACGTTGGAGAGCCAGACGCGCCAGCTTCTGCAGACTTGTATCTCGCTAGAAGAGCAACTGAGACTGGACCAAGACTCGCGTACATACCTCTTTCTACACTAGGTGACGTACCGCCTGACTCAGAGATATCTTCTTCAGGGCTAAGTTCTATACAGTTTGTGAGCGTGCCAGAAAAATAGCCAGAAGAAGGAGAAGAGTCTGAGACGTCATCTAACGGAAGAGCTCTTGCGTTGTTCAACTTTGGAGAGACAGACACATTCTATGAAAGCGTCAGCGCTGCACAGCTTTGTGGACAGCAGCACATAGTTCTACGCAATGCAAGCCTAAGCGCAGTAGAGTACATGCAGTTAAGCGCGTTGAGCGTTCTTGTAGACTCTCAGGGCATGCTAGGCTAGAAGTCAGTGTCATGGCTCTCTTCAGACGGAGCTGGAGCACAGCTCTTGCAGCTGTGGAACTTCGATCAAGAAGGCGAAGCTAACGTGTCAGTTGGAATAGGGCCACAGCCTACTAAACTTCTTTCTGATGACTGCGAGTTCTTGATAAGAAAAGGCGGAGCTGGCGGTGAACTGCAGTACGTGAAAGTAGAAGCAGCTGCAGCTGCTTCGATGGCAGACAGCCAGATAGAAGACGCTCAGACGAGCTCAGTGCAGTACAGAGAAGTAAGCTCTGACAACGATGAGGTGAGTGGCTTCTTCCAGATCTGGGAGTTTGACCATTTTGACAAGAGATGGTGGGAGCTGAGCGACGCTTTAAGCGGAGCAAACAGAGACATTCTTCTGAGAGACTGCGAGACTAGCTCAGTGTGCTACATAGCTCTATCAGCTTTGTCATCTGCGCCTGCTATGGTAGACTCAGACGGCTAGACTGGACAGAAGTCTATAGACTGGCTGTCTGCAGATGATGATGACCCACGTTTGCAGTTGTACAAGATGAACGAAGCTGGAGAGTCACTTTCAGATGTCACGTTGTCCGCAAGACCATCTAGCATACTTCCCGACAACTATGAGTTCGTAGTCAGGAAGAACGGAGCTGGAGGAGAGATTGGCTATGCGTCTCTTAGGCTTGCGTCTTATGGAAACGCAGGTGACGGTGATGAAGAGACAGCTCAGACGAGCTCTCTTCAGACAAGAGAAATAAGTTCGTCAGAAGGCGTTAGCTCTGTGATGCAGATCTGGGAGTTCGACCATTTTGACAAGAGATGGGCGATGCTCTCTGACGCATTGAGCGGCGAAAACAAAGACGTTCTTCTTAGAGACTGTGAGACTAGCTCTGTCTGCTATCTCTCATTGAGCGCTCTGTCATCAGCAGTCATGTCTGTAGACTCTGAGTACACAGGCTCTGAGACGTTGATGAAGTCAATGCAGTTTGGAACTTATGACTAGGATGATCCAGTCAAATGGCTCCAGCTCTATGGATTTGAAAGTCCGATCGCTGCACAAGACTGCATATCAGTGACGCTTTCTTCTGGACAGCAGAACTTGCTTCCAGACGGATGTGAGTTCTTAGTAAGGACCACTGACTCTAATGGACAGAGGACTCTCGAGTACAAGAGCCTTTCAGCTGCGGTGACTCTTGGAGAAGCTGCAGTAGACTCAATGTTCCCAGACGCTCAGACAAGCTCGCTGGAGATAAAGAGCGTCAGCTCTGAAAGTGGAGTGAGCTCTTACTCGCAGATATGGAACTTTGAGCACTTTGACCAACGCTGGTACCAGTTGTCTGACGCGCTGAGCGGAGCAATGAGAGACGTTCTTCTTAGAGACACTGAGACTAGCTCTGTAAGATACATAGCTCTAAGCGCTTTGTCTGCTACAAGCGTCCATCTCGACTCAGAGGGAGAGAGCGGGCAGAAGTCCATAGACTGGCTGTCTGGAAGTGATCCAGCAGAAATCCAGCTGTACAAGATGGACTAGGAAGGCGAAACACTGTCTAACGTAGTGCTTGGCGAGACTGCTGTGAGCCTCCTTCCAGAGAACTACGAGTTCGTAGTGAGAAAAGGAGGAGCTGGAGGAGAGATTGGGTATGCGACAGTTGACGCTTCTTCTTTATCATCGGCTTCATCGAGGTTCTAGTTTGGAATTTCTATAAATTCGTCAACTGCAGTGATAGGAGAGGGAGCTGTGCAGATAGGCGGCTACACTTACTTCTCAAATGGAGGAAGTGTGTCAAACATAGCATCAGGAACTCACTACATCTGCGTTAGATGCACAATGGGATACCAAGCTCCATCGATAGACTTTGTAGAGTACTCTACGACTCAAGCTTTAAACGGCGCGCAGGGTGACCTGACAAAGTACATATTCCCGATATACAAGCTCGTCGACGGTGAGATAGCCGTTGACTACCGTCCAATGCCTAACGCAGGCTGCTGGGAAGTGGCTGAGTCACAGAATGGAGGAAATTGATGGGAGCGACTCCTTCTTCACCAACTGAGATTGGAATATTCTTTGAGTATCCGTCTGGATCTTCTACCGCTGGCGTAGGTGGATACTGGTTGGCGGCTAACGGGCACAATGTTAGAATGACTCCACAGTGCAGGACTGCTCTTCTTGCTTCATTTGAGGCGCTTCTAGAGAGAGCAGTGGCTCCAGTCAACGTTGGATCTACTCTCAACAGCTTGAATGAACTGAGCGTAAATGACCTAGGTGGAAACGCGCGTGACTTCACTGTCGTAGACTTGCAGCCTTGGAACAGTGCTTCATACAGAGCTGGATTGAAGGACAAGTTCAAGAGAGGGTGCCCTAAAGAAGACTGGGACAATTTCGTGAAATTTGTATGGAGCATGTGGAAGTCTTCTGGCAAGACTGTAGAAGCTAATGGAAACAACTTCACGTTCATGGGGTGGCAGAGCTGGCCTTTACAGCTAGACACATAGGGCTGGATATAGGCACCAATGGAAGTATACGTCACATGGATATATGACGTCAATGAGGCAGCCTGTGACATGATGTACTCTGAATCTTAGCAGCAGCAATATGCTCCATGGGGCTCGTACACAGGCCCTGTATGGCCGAACGGACGCGTGTCTGAGTGGGCTGTAAATGGATTTGAGGCTCTTGGATGCACCAACGTAACAACTGGAACTCCGTCTTTGTACTACTTCTTAGGCGACGGTGACGCGATATTCACTAATGGAACAAGATGTCTTGGACAACTGTCAAGCGGGTATCTTGGAAACTGGACAAATGGACTGAGTGCTACGAGCATAAGACGCTCTTCTACTGGCTGGGCAGTCTTCTAGTCAATGCTCGCTAACATGAAGTACTCTCACATACGGTTTAACCACTCTACTGAATACAGAACTGTTCAAGAGTCAAGGCTCTACCAGCGTTACTTCTACTTTGATCCATATGACGCTAATTTCTATCTGCAAGACTACGGCTACTCTGACTCTTCAGAGACATACACGACTCGCAACATGCTGCAAAGCGGTTCATACATAACGTATTCTGGAGTTGGAATAGCAGTAGGACTGACATTTGGAATAATGAAGGGATCTGAGCTAGAAGAGAGCTTAGTCCTTGACGAGCCTCCTGAAGACTATGTCGTAGACATAGATGGAAAAGACTACTTGACTGACTATAGAGACTAGCTCGGAGGAGCTAACTAGGTCGAAATGTACAGATACATGACTGACACTGTGATCTCTTCTTCTACGACTGTAGTTGAGCCATATCCAACTTCAGCTTTCGCTGATTGCGCGGAATGCAATGGAGTGTCATTCATTGACTGCAAAGCTGACGGAAGCATGATGTATCCAGAGACATACAGACAGGCGTGGAGAGGATGGACTGAGGGTGGAACGCAGTCTGGTCAACTGCTGTCTACGGCTGTGTACGCTCATGGAAGAAGGCTTCTCACATAGATAACACAGCCAAGAGCATGGGCTGAGCCACAAGCAGTAAGTGACGCTGCTATATCAAGAGCTAGCGACATCTGGTGGAATGGATGGAAACTCGTGTACCCTGACACGCCGAACTGGCCTCCATATGAAGCCCAGCAGGGGACGGCCACGCAGTATTTCCCGTCACACCTCCAAAGCCCTCATGGACAGAGAAAGGCATGGGTAGAAGAGAGCGACAGGTGGAGCTGCGAGCACGGAGACGTCTTTGGAAGCTTTGAGCTTGCATTTCCAGACTATCCGTTTGGATGGGCAAATGAAGAGCTTCACGATATAACCCAGCATGACGAGGCTGTAGCAGCATACACGTGGAACTTCAAAGCTATGCCTACTTCATGACGTTAGACAATTTCATATAATTAGAAAAAGAAGGAATTAGACGCAATGTGGGAAAGACTGACAATTGATGACTTGAGACTAGTCTTAGCAGAAGACGAGATAGAAAAGTTGAATGAAAGAAGTCTTATTGAAGACAAGCTTAGCGTTGTCCTACAGCAGCAGCTTGACTTAGCAGCTGACTCTTTCCGTGGAGCATTTAGAAGCAAAGGCTACTTGATTGACGTTCGAGACCACTACATAGCTCCAGAGTACAAGCAGTTCGTGCTGAACTACGCTAGATACTCTATATGGACTAGATTTCCGATGACAGAGAACTTTGCTCTGTCAGAGCCACGGAAGAAGCAGTATGACGAAGCTGTCGAGCTTCTCAAGAACCCGTACATCGGAGTGTCTAAGCCTGACTACAGTGATGACCCTCAACTTAGCGGTGACACAAGACTCAGCAACGTCAACGATGGCGCTGTGACTATTCCGTGGTTGAAGATGCCACCGGAGCCATTTGAGTCTGGCTTCGCGAGAGTCTATCCATACTGGGAATTTTCTGGACTATGAGAATACTTGTGACAGACATGAAAGGACGTCCAGTCGAAGAAGCTGTGCATGAGCGTCTTCATGGCATACTGTCACGTCTAGACACGTCAGGGAAGTAGATCCAAGACGGAATGGTCGAGTCTGTCCGCAGCAATTTCTAGATGATATATCCAGGATCTAAGCACTATGATCCACAGAAAGTGCAGCCTTTGTCAAAGACAGACGGCTCTAGACCTGAAGCTGTGGTGTCAATAGATGTCCCTGGAGTCACTCGAGCATACCATAACATGAACATACTTCCAAAGCTTAGGAAGCATCTAGCGATACCTATGAATGCTCTGAGCAAAGACAAGAAGCCAACTGACTTTGACAACACAGTATTCATCAGGAAGCGCAATGGAAGCGAGTTCATAGCACAGAGCACTAAAAATGGACTGGTCTTCTTGTTCTATCTAGCAAAGAGCGTCTTCTAGAAGAAAGACCCGAAGCTGATGCCAAGTGACGAGTCTCTAGCAGACAGCGCGTTCAGCAAGATAACTGCATATCTAGCATCAGCAAAATGAATTGACAGAGGAATGACATGGCTAACATGACAATACAGAAAGTTGCAAACGTATTCAGCAAGTTCTACAATCCGCTTAGAACATTGACTAAGCCTTAGATTGAGAGAATGATAACTGATTCGCATCATGGAGATGATGTCAAGATGCAGATGATATTCAGTCAGATAGAGATACAATCTCCGATATACCAAGTCTGCATAAAGAAGAGGACTGCTGGAGTCATCAACAGGAAATGGGACATAATGCCGTTTGATGAATCTAATGAAGCTAAAGCTCAAGCAGAAGCTGTGAAGAAGATGTTTGAGAAAGCAGACATGAGGAATGATGATGGCTTGACTGGAGCTCTAAAGCATTTAGCCATGGCAGCATTCAGAGGACGTTCAGCTGTGAAGCCTTTCTTCACAGAAGGCAACGAGCTGATGCTTAAGAAGCTAGATAACTGGAACTTACTGCAGTACTAGAACAACTTCTACTGGAACCCGTCTTCTGAGCAAGTAGGCTGGTTTGACGCTGACACTCCTCCTCAAGTGAAGTTTCTTCCAAAAGAAGAGATATGCTATGTAGTAGACGCAATGCCAGTTGACATACCTGGATTGATGGTGTACTTGAGGCAGTTAGTAGGCGAAGACCAGTGGGCTAGATTTGTAGAGAAGCAAGGAATTCCACAGATAATAATTGAAGCTCCAGAAGGAACTCCAGACTAGAACTTAGACCAGTGGAACTACAGAGCAATGCAGATATTCGAAGGAGGCTCTGGAACACTTCCAAATGGAGCTAAAGTCAACATGCTTGACTCAGCTAGAGGTCAAGATCCGTTCAGCGAGTACGTGAAGCACTAGATGGAGATGGTCTGCATACTGTCACTTGGAGGAACGCTTCTTGCAATGCCTGGAGCTACTGGCATTGGAAGCGATCTGGCTAGAGTGCAGCAAGAGTCATTCAACAGCATTGTAAACCAAGACTGCAAGGTGATAAGCAACGCAGTGTCTTCAGGAATAGTTAACAAATGTGTCAAGCGCTTGTTTGGAGACTCTGCTGAGCAGCTGTGCAGGTTCACGTTTGTAGAAGATGACGAGCATTCAGCTAGCGACTATCTTGACATGGCTTCTAAGCTCAAAGACTTGGGAGTGAAGATAGACAACGCTAAGCTGAAAGAAGTCACCAAGCTCAACTTCATTGATGACACAGACGTAGAATGGAAGCCAGATGAAGAGAGCACTTCAAAAGAGTGGACTCCTGAAGAGAAAGCAGAGCTCAAAGCACAAATTGAAGAGAATGAATGATGAATGAAGAGAAGATAACGGATCTTGTCATAAAGATCACATCGGAGCTAGCAAGTCTAAATGCTAACATGAAGTCGGTTCTTGACAAACTTACATCTCATGAACAGCGGATAACTGCATTAGAGCAGAACAAAATCGGAATGAAAGACACTGTCATCCAATGGCTCGTCAAAGGCCTGATTGCTTCAGTTATGATAATTGGCTCTTTGACTGGTGCATCTGCTCTTATAAAGGGAGTTCTTGGAATATGATGCTGCAGAATGTTGACAATATCCCAGCATATGAAAAACAGCATCTGCTTGTCTTCAAGCAAGATGTTGACAACAGTCCGCATTTGAATGAGACATAGAAGCGGATAATAGAGCGCAAGCTCCAAGAGATAGTAGACACATGGAATGCTAAAGACTTCATGTAAAAATAGTCTTTCCTCTTCTCCAGCCTGGTCCAGGACATTCAAATTGCCTTTTATTCAAGATTCCATTAGTCCAATATGGTTTTTTTCCAGACATTGTTCCTCCTATACTGCATTTTTTCTTTATTTCACTTGTGTTCATAGCATTTTTAGTCATAATGGATATGTTTTTTCTCTCATCATCAGTATAAGGATGTTTTTTTCTCCAATTGTTTAATGACATTTTTTTCTTTGTTGTTTCTGAATGCTTGTGTCCAATTAATCCATTGTTTCCTGTTTTATGAAAAGATAGATGATCACTTATTGTCATGGGAATAACATCATCAATATTCCATTGAACATAGCGATCAATGTCATTGTGTCGCAGTGATGGATCTTTATGGTGAAGACACCATCCCTTTTTAACTTTGCCATTTAGTTCTGGCCAAAAATATTTGTTTGCTTTTATCTTACACACACTGTTTGTATGTTGCTGTTCTTTGTTCATGTTTTTCATAGTTTGTTTGAATATATTATATATTTTTAAATTTAACTTGATCATATAATTAAACTTAGTATGGAACAATTAGACATAAGCAATATTCAAGACAATGAGCTTTCTGTTCAAGTCAGCGTTGTTGGTGAAGTATATGGATCTGATTCTGAAGGAAATCCCGTAAAGCAGAATATAACAGAAGAGTCATTGAAAAAAATTGCAGATAACATAAATGACTCTAATCAGCAGATTCTTGTAGATAGAGACCATGGATCTGCTCGTATAGGTCTCAATAAAGACACTCGTGCTGTAGGATGGCTTTCAAAATTCTGGGCAAATGCAAAAGGACTGTTTGCAAAAATGTTCTTGACTCCCTTTGGCAAAAAATTAGTTGAGGGAAAAGAATATAGATATTTGTCTCCTTCATTCATAATTGCAGAAGATGGCACACCAATGTCTCTTGAGTCAGCAGGAGCAGTCAATACTCCCGCTATGTCTAAAATAAAGCCATTGATAAACTCAAAACCGATTTCAGAAGACAAAGGAATTGAAGATATGACAAAAGAAGAACTTAAAGATTTGATCAAAGAGACTATTTCTGAGATGAAAGATGCTGAAGAGAAAGCAGAAGTCGTCGAAGAAGTCAAAGAAGAGAAAGTTGAAGAGACTGTCGACAACGGCTGCTCTGAAGCTGAAGAGAAAGTAGAGAATGCTTGCTCTGAAGTGAAGAATGAAGAAGTTGTCGAAGAAGTCAAAGAAGAGAAAATTGAAGAAGTCAAAGAAGAGCCGGTAGAAGAGAAGAAAGAGGAAGAAGTCATAAAGATGGAAGCTCTCAACTCGAAGCCTGTCGCTCTAGCTGGTGTCGATGACAAGTCTTGGATGAACTTGCACGGCAAAGAGTTCTTCACATATCTCAACAAACATCCTGAGATTGTTGATTGAACATAGCTCAGAATATAATTAATTTTAAACATTAACAATTCAAAGAAAGAGAATTTAATATGGCAGAGATGACATTTGATTCCGCCTTTTCAGATTTGAAGCTCAAGGTAGCTTCTGAGACTGCAATTCAGGCGATTTATCCAGAGCTAGTAAAGCTTCAGGATTTTGCTCACACATACAATGAACTCGAGGGTCGTCCTGGTGAGAGCATTGTTATTCCAGTGTATGACCTCAGCGCAGCAGCTGACTTCGTAGCTGGTACAAATGACTACGGAACAGGCACTAATGAAGTGACAGCAGCTAATGTGACACTCAACAAGCACTTAGTGAAGTCTGTAAGTGTGACTGACCGTGAACTTGCTTCTACAGGCATTTCTTGGATTCGTGACACAACTCGTGCACTGGCTATTTCCCTTGGCCGTTCACTCAACTCTTATGTGATGGGTCTAGTCAATGCAACAAATTGCCCACTCTCAGCTGAGTTCGCAGTCGGTACAAAAGCACAGCCTACAATCCAGAACCTCTACAAGATTGCTGCAGACAATGGTCTTGATGTTGGTGATTCAGTAGTTGTTCTCAACCCAACTAACTACACCAATCTGCTTGGTGTTCTCGACTATGCAATGTTTGGCGGCAGAGAAGCTGTGAAGTTCGGTTATGTTGACGGGCTGTTTGGCTTCTTGAAAGTTGTGTGCTCTACTAATCTTGCTGATGGTGTTGATGGATTCATTGCTAACCGTGAGTCAATCGGGATAGCGAGCAGATATTTGGAGCCGCTCGCGAACGCGTATCCGATGACATTCAAGTCTGTTGATCCTGATTCAGGTTTCAGCACGGGCTTTAGACTCTACGCTGACCTTGCTACTGGTGCTCGCAAATTCAGCATTGAAGCTCTGGTTGGCGCAAGCGTACTCATGCCTAACAAGATCGTTCGTCTTGTCAACGGCTAATCAACCAACTCATAAGGAGTTGCAAAAAAAAAGCAGTGAGTCATCTCACTGCTTTTTCTTTTTCATTCTTCCTGGAACAAAACCGAGTGGACATTCTCGAGCTCTTACGTTCTTTATTCCATTATTCCAATACTTCATTCCAAGCATTGCTTCTCTGTCTTTTTGCTTATGTTCTTCTGAAAGCTTTATGCCTTTGAATCTTAAACTTGCCGCAACATTTGGAATTCCTTTGCGCATTTTACTTAGTTTTTTACGAGTATTTTCTGAATGATGTTTACCATAGAAGTTATTCAACTTTCCAATCTTAGTCTTTCCTACTTCAGACAACTTTCTATTGTGTTTTTCTGAGTATTTAAATCCACGTCTGACTTTTTCAGGATGTATATGAGTCCAGTGATTTTTGCCAGACACCTTCTTTCCATATTCTTCTCTCATTCTCTCATATAGATGAGAGTTGAACTTGAACTTACTTTTTTTACGTTTTCCAGTCTGCATGTATATCACAGCAGAATGCATTTTCATGTCATCATATATCTTTGCTAATAACAAATGCGCAATATAATGTTCACGTGCTGTTAAGTTTACCAAATTGCCAGTATCATCACTGCCACCTTCAGACTTAGGCACAATGTGATGGCATTCAGTGTATGTTGACTTAACAGGATTGCATATGCGATTCATTATAAGCTGTTTATATATTTTAATATGATTCATAAAAATAATTTATAAAAATAGACACCTGCATTGCAGGTGTCTCTAGATGAGTCAATAAGGAAACAAACGAAAAACTCAACTCATCCAGAAATTCTTTGCTGCAAGAAGTTCAATGTCATTCTTGTCATGCTCTTTGAAGTAGTCTTCTTCTTCATCTTTGCGTGAAACAGTCGTGTCAGCTCTACCTCTCATCACCTTTGCGTGAAGCTCTTCAGGAGTCTTTACTGCATAATGGTAGAGCTCAAGCTCTTGTTGCTGGTCAAGTCCGTTCATCTGGAAAGGGCCAAAGAACATGCTTCCATCTAAGCTGAATGATCCACAGTTTGTGCAGTGCGGATTTATGAATGCTGGAAATGGGACTTTGTTATCTTTGAACCATGATAGATTCACGATCTGCTTCACGTGCTTGTTCAAGAACTTGTCTCCCTTTGTGAAGCGCTTCAGCACAGAAGCAGTAGAGCACGAATGTCTATGAAGGCCATTGCTGCCCATCAATCTCCAGTTCACTCCTATCTGCGGAATAAGTGAAAATGATCCAAGAATCTCTTCTAGCTTCCAGATGCCGTTTATGACTA
>Ga0256407_10003468_pt1 | contig 27994 bp, 28 predicted proteins | sample RumenRJG_04DNA_FD_193489 | JGI IMG/M metagenome (GOLD analysis project Ga0256407, IMG submission 193489) | Bovine rumen microbial communities from Lethbridge, Alberta, Canada - RJG_04 | ecosystem: Host-associated > Mammals > Digestive system > Stomach > Rumen | place: Canada: Alberta...
GTCAAAAAAGTCCCAATTGAAGGAATATAATGATAATATGGATGATTACATTATCGATGAAGGCAAGAAGGATTACAGCAAGGACAATTACTTTGACTTAAGTGAAGAAGAAGAGGATTATGAAGAAGGAGAAACATCTGAATTCTATTATGAAGTCTTTGAACTATATCCTGAAATAAGAAAGGACCATCTTGTATTGCCTATCGGAAAGAAATTCGTAGGAAGTTCATTTGACATTCTTTTAGAGGACAAGTACATGTTTACAGCAACGGTTGGCAAAAGGGGCTATGTAAAGCTTCATAAGAACCTTGACTTGACTGATGAAATCATAGACGGTTTGGATAAGGGCTTAAGGGTTGTTGCAAGAGTTAGAGATTAGAATAATATAAAATTATGATCATTTAAATAGAGGAGATTAGATGAAGATAGGAGCTTCAATGTTAGCGACCGAAGACAGAACAATAGAAGAAGCTTTGGAATACTTTGACAGCAATAAGTATATCGATTATGTTGAAATAGTCCATGATTATCCTTATAGAGAAATCAATGATGATAGTGAACTAATAGACCTCATTAACTCATATGACTTGAAATACACTATTCACGCTCCATTCATTGACATAAATATCGCTTCCTTGAATCCGGCAGTTGCAGATTTTTCAGTAAGGGAAATTGAGAGATCAATCGACCTTGCAAACATGATTGACAGCAATCTTGTTGTTGTTCATCCAGGAATTCTTGGATTCCATGGAAGGGGAAAGGAAGAATTGGTCTATAAAATATCAGAGGAACATCTTGAAGTCATCGGCAACTATGCAAAAGATTGTGGAGTTGATGCATGCATTGAAAATCTCCCTAACATCACTGACTTCATGTTTATGGATGTGAATCAACTGAATGATACATTAGTCAAGCTTGACCTTCCAATGACAATGGACATAGGCCATGCCCATACAAATGGCTTCACTCCAGATGAAATTTACTTCGACTCAATTAAACACATACATGTGCATGATAATCCAGGTGATGATGACACACACCTTGCATTAGGTGATGGGACTTTTGATGTAAATGGGTTCTTTGATGTTTTTACTAAGAAAAAGTATGATGGCATCTACATGTTAGAGTTAATGTCTGTAGATTTCATTGAAAAAAGTTTGGAATACATGAAGAATTTAGGATTAATCTAAAATATTAACTATACAAATTAGCATATATAAAAAATAAGAGATTTAATTATAATCATAATAATTACAGAAATTCAAAAATTACACAAATAGAAAAAGGTTAGAATATGTGGAATGAAGAAATTGAATGCATGTCAAGAGAAGACATTTTTGAACTTCAATTGAAGAAGTTGCAGGCTACTGTAAAAAGGGCATTTGACAAGATTCCTTTTTACACTGAAAAGTACACTCAAGCAAATGTTTTCCCTGAAGACATAGAAACCTTAAAGGATATTGAAAAGTTGCCGTTCCTTACTAAAGATGATTTAAGAGCATGTTATCCATTTGGAATGTTTGCAGTCGATAAGAAGAAAATCATAGAGGTACACTCCTCTTCAGGAACTACTGGAAAGCCTGTTGTAAGCGGATACACCCAAGGTGACATTGACAATTGGGGAGAAATCGTTGCAAGAGGGCTTACCATGATGGGCCTTGATGAAGACGACATAATACAGAACACACACGGTTACGGATTGTTTACAGGAGGATTCGGTGTTCACTATGGCGCTCACAGATTAGGAGCTACAATCATCCCTATTTCAACTGGACAGACCAGAAGACAAGTTGAAATCATGGCAGACTTCGGAAGTACCTGTCTTATCGTCACTCCATCCTATGGTATCTACTTAGGAGAAGTTGCTAAGGAAGAGGGAATAGATTTCGATGAAATTGGTCTTAAAGCTATAGGTTTCGGAGCTGAAATGTGGACAGCTGAAATGAGAGACAGAATCGAAGAGACATTTAAGACCAAAGCTTATAACATTTACGGCCTTACAGAATTGATGGGTCCAGGTATTGGTATGGAATGCTGTGCACAGAACGGCTTGCACATTGCTGAAGATTTCTTCTATCCGGAAATCATTGATCCAAAAACTGGAATCACATTACCTGAAGGCACTCACGGTGAATTGGTATTGACCAACCTTGAAAGAGAAAGCATGCCTGTAATCAGATTCAGAACCAAGGACCTCACTGCACTTCACTATGACACTTGTGAGTGTGGCCGAACCCTTGCAAGAATGGAAAGGATTACCGGCAGATCAGATGACATGATTAAAGTGAAAGGAGTTGCTGTATTCCCATCACAAATCGAAAAGGCGCTTCTTAAGGTCAGTAACATCGAGCCTCACTATCAAATCATTGTTACAAGACCGGATATAATGGATGAAATTGAAATTAAAGTAGAAGCTTCAGAAGCTCTTTTCTCAGACGACATCAAAGAGATGATGGGTGTAAAACGTAAAATTGGTGAATACATTCAAAATGAGATTGGAATTGCAGTAAATGTTAGTTTAGTAGCACCTAAGAGCATTCCAAGAAGCACAAAAGGTAAAATACAAAGAGTGATTGATAAACGTAATTTACATTAATTAGGGAGTTTTAAAATGTATAAAATAACACAATTATCCATATTTTTGGAAAACAAAAGAGGGAATCTTTATAACACATTAGATTTGCTTGCTGCAAATGACATAAACATAAGAGCTTTATCATTAGCAGACACAACTGAATTCGGTATTTTAAGATTGGTTGTTCAAGACCCTATAAAAGCTAAAAAAATACTTGAAGAACACTGGTACATTGTTAAAAACACTCCAATCGTTGGAGCTGAACTCGATGATACCCCTGGTGGATTGTCTTCTGTCTTAAAGATATTGAATGATGAAGAGATTGATCTTGAATATCTTTATGCATTCACTCATGAAAAGACTGAAAAAGCTATTCTATTATTGCAAGCAGAAGATTTGGACAATCTTATAAACATTTTAACTGCTTATAAGGTTCCTCTTGTACCAGCTGAAGAAGTTTATAATTTATGATTAAATTATAAACTTATTTTCCTTTTTTTAAAATCAAATTAACCAATCCATACGAAAAATCTTTTTTAAAATATTAATTGATTAAAAATAGTCTAAAAGTAAAAAAAATAGATAAAAATAGTTAAGATAAATAAAATACTCTTTTTAAAAAAATGATAAAAATTGATAAAAAGAAATAATAAAAGAATAAAGAAGATAATCATTATTCTTCTTTTAGACTTTCTCTAACTTCTTCTGTAAGTTTTCCAATCTGTTCAGCAGCTGATTGGAACTTTTTAGTCTCATAATCATTCATATGAATAGGAACAATCATTGCATTTCCCTTTTCGGATAAAACAGAAGGAACACCTAATGAAACTCCCTTGACACCAGCAATTTCACCATCCAAATATAAGCTTACAGTCAATATCTTATGGGAATTTGTAATGAGTGTTATGATCAAGTTGGAAATAGCATATGCAGGACCATATTCAGTAGCTCCCTTTTTGGAAATAATAGTGTTTCCTGCATTTCTAAGAGTCTGAATGATCTCCCTAATGTCCAATTCCACCTCTCTAATAAAGTATTTCAAAGGGATACCACCAATGGTGGTTGAACTTAAAAGAGGAACCATATTGTCTCCATGCTCACCGATAACCCTTGTATGGATTTCACTGCTGTTGATGTTTAATCGTCTTGCAAAGTAATTTTTGAGTCTTAAGGAATCCAAGTGGTTTCCTACACCAATGACCTTGTCTCTATCGAAACCTGAAGCGTCCAAAGCGATTGTGGTCATTACATCCACAGGATTTGTTGCAACTACTATAATGGCATCTGGAGCATATTTAGCCACTTGTCTTGCATAATTTGATACGATTTTTCCATTGACAAAAGCCAAATCCCTTCTGCTCATCCCCTCATGCCTTGGAGCACCTGCAGAAATCAATACAATTTGGGAATCTGCAAGATCTTCATAATTGCATGATGGGAAGAGTAAACAATCAATATCCTCAGCAGCCAATGCATCATACATGTCATAGCTTTGGCCCTTTGCCTTGTCAATGCTTTCAGGTCTTGCAAACAATACAACTTCAGTTATTGTATCTGCTCTAGCCAATTTGAAAGTAACGTTTTTACCTATTACACCGGTTGAACCCATTACACTAACCTTTACCATAATTTGCCTCCTTAAGATTAATTTTAATTAAAACAATAAATTACTTATATAGTTATATTATTTTATTTCTAATAAAAATAGTTTACTAAAAATAAAACAAAATGAATTTTAAAATAATATAAAAAAAGATAGTTTTTAAAACTTAAAGTATAAGAATTCAAAAGAATTCTTAACTTTAAATTTTCATTACTTGGAGTTTGAAATAAACTCTAACATATATTCTATTTTTAGAAATATATAATCTTTATTATTTTGAAGGTAAAAAACTACCCAATGAAAATATTAAACAAAAATTTTTTAAAATTCGACAACAGATTACAAATTTATTTCATTAGCATTATGAAAATCTTCAAGATTTCTAATGAATATTTAAGAATATCTCCAGAACGTTCTCTAAAGACCCCAAATGAATATTTAAGAATATCTCTAATTTTGGTTTTCATTTTATGCCTCCAAGTAATGAATATATTTTCTGCAGGCATAAAAAACCTTCAATTGATACTTAATTTTCATTATAAATAAATATTATAGTTTTTTTAGGAGTTAACTTTCATTTTAATTGATATATCATAATTATTCAATCAAATTGATGTTATTTCGTAAAAATAAGAGATTTGATTATTGTTTAAATTTAGAGAAAAAATAGTTAAAATTAGAAAATTAGAAAAAAATAGAAAAAATAAAAAAAGAAAAGAATAGATCAAATCTATTCTGCAGTTCCACGACCTGCGAACTCTTCATTGAGTTTGTATAATAAAGAGTTGTCATCGCCAGCTAATCTGAGTTTAGCTAAGTTTTCCATAGCGTTTTCTTCTTCTTCAACTTGTTCTTCTACGAACCATTGCAAGAAGTTGTTGGTTGCATGGTCTTTTTCTTCAATAGCTAAGTCTACTAAATCGTTGATTAAGCCGGTAACCATTTGTTCGTGGGATAAAACATGTTCGAATGCTGCAAGTGGAGATTCCCATTCAGTTTGTGGAGCTTCAATTGCAGTAAGGGTTACGCTTGCCCCTCTTCTAATGATGTAATCATAGAATTTCATACCATGTTCTAATTCTTCTGCAGCTTGAACTCTCATCCAGTTAGCAAATCCTGCTAAGTCGATGTCTTCAAAGTAAGCTGCCATAGATAAGTATAAGTATCCTGAATATACTTCTGCATTTAATTGAGCATTTAATGCTGCTTCCATTTTTTCATTTACCATAATAACACCTTAAAATTAAAAAATAAAATTTTTATTAAATTAAACATTGAAATAATTTAATAAATCAAAATCTAGAAAATTTTTTCAAAATTAAACATTGAAATGATAATTTAATAATCATGATTTAAAAATTTATTTATTCTTCTACGAAATCTCCTTTTTCTGCACCGCATAATGGGCAAACCCAATCATCCGGTAAGTCTGCAAAAGCAGTGCCTGGTTCTACACCATTATCTGGGTCACCAGCATCAGGATTATATTCGTATCCGCAAATATCACATACAAATACCATTTTATTCACCTTCGATTAAATTTTAAGAAAGTAGTATCATAAAGTTTAAATCAATTATAATGCTTTAAACATGTTTTTAACAGCACCACATAAAGGGCATCTGAAATCATCAGCTACATCTTCCCAAGCAGTTCCTGCAGCAACATCTCTTCTAGATTCACCTTTTTCAGTGTCGTATACGTATCCGCAAATAGTACATTTGTATTCAGCCATAGTGTTAACCTCCAATAACTAATTAATAATATCTTTAATTCTAATAATATATAAATTGTTTTATTTTATTACAACTTATTTTAAAAAACAGCAAAAAGCAATAATTATTTAACTAAAATTACAGGAACTTTAGAGACTTTTAAGGCATTTTCAGCTACACTGCCAATTTTAGAATAATCAATATTCTCTTGCGTTTCCATAGACTTTCCAAAAGCTCCAAAGACAGCAATGTCAGGGTTTATCTTTCTAATCATTGTTGCCATGTCCTGAATAGGATCTGCAGTGATGATATGCTCAACTACAACAACATCCTTTTCCTTTCCTTTAGCTGTAATCTCATCCAAAACCGCTCCGCCAGCATCATCCAAGTCATCATATGTGAAGTCCAATGCAAAATCCATAACGTATAAAGCAGAAATCTTTGCACCGTATTTGCTTGCCAAATCAATAGCCAAATCAACTGCCTTGTCTCCACATTTGGAACCGTCGCTAGCAACTAAAATATTCTTAAACATAGTATCATCTTAAAAAGAATAAAAATTATTGATTAAAAAATAATGAAAAATAAAAAATTAACTGATTACATCAAGTAATCAGCCTTACAGAATCCAATGAAATCATCAACTAATCTATCAACATCTTTAGTGTCATCCTTGAGAAGACCTTGGTCTATGAAGATAGCCCTGTTACTTAATTCCCTAATGAAGTCTGTATTGTGTGAAACCATAACAATGGTAGTACCAAACTCCTTACAGATTCTCTTAAGTGAGTTTGTGACTGTTCTTAATGTTTTTGGATCCAAGTCTCCAAACGGTTCGTCAAGCAATAGGATATCAGGTTTGGATACAAGCACAAGTGCAAGCATAGCCCTTACCTTTTGACCACCAGACAATTCAAATGATCTTCTTCCTAAAATGTCTAAAGGCAAGTCAAGCGCTTCAAAGAGGTCTGCAACCTGTTCTGCAATTTCAGTTTCTGGGAATTTAGGGAACAATTCATCTAAAATGCTTGGTTCAAGTCCTACTTGCTCAAGACGTGCTTTAGCTTCCCTTTCTGGAAGGTCAGTCAATTGATACAATGCATCAAGCAAGATGTCAGGCAATCCTTCTTCTCTAGCTCTTTCCTTAGCTTCCTGAACCATATCAAATCTTTTATAACCTAATTTCTTAGCTAATTGGCTTTGAACGGTAGCCCAATAAACTAATGCAAATTCCTGATGCATGAAACCGATGTTTCTTCTAACTTCCATCCTGTCAAGGCTTGCTTTTCTGATGTCTACCCATTTGATTTCTCCATCCTTTTCAAGCTTGAAAAATACATCTCCACTGTCAGGGACATCCATACCACCTAACATACGAAGAAGAATTGTCTTACCTGCTCCACTTGGACCTACTAGAGATAGGATATCGCCTCTTTTTACTTCAAAACTGATGTCCTTCATGTGTAAAACATCTTTACCTTTTAGCAAATAGAACCTTTTATCCAAATCACATGCTTTAATCAAGGTTTCATCTGTGGATTCAAGCTTAATGTCAACAGGATCTTCAATGTCAGATAGGAACTCATCGATGATTTCATCAACATCCCCCTCTTTAGCTATTTCACCATTTTCCAAAAGTATTACCTTTTCAGCTAAGAATTTATGAATCTCAGGCAAGTGTGATACCAAAACAATAGTGATGTTCAATTCCTCATTGATCTTTTTAACAGCATCCAAGATTTCCTGTTTGGTTTTAGGACATGCCATTGTAGCAGGTTCATCAAGAAGCATGACTTTAGGCTTTTTAGCAAGCTGTCTTGCCATGATAAGTCTTTGCTTTTCACCACCACTTAATACAGAAGCCAAGTGGCCGGACTTTTCCTTAAGGCCTACAAGCTCCAATAGCTCAAAAGCTTCCTTATCGAATTGGTCATGAGCCAATTCAAAGTCAGTCCCTGCCTCATCACCGTATTTTGCACCATATAGCTTTCTTACAACATTGTCCAGTACAGTTTCAGGCCAAATACCAAAAGACCTTTGCAAGTGAATTGCAGTTTCCTTTTTTACTTGATTGAAATAAAATTGAGAGGAATCCGGCTTTAAGGTGTATCTTTCTACTCTAACTTCACCTTCATCAAATTTTTCCACACCTCTTAAGATTCTTAAAAGAGTTGTTTTACCGGAACCGCTTGTACCTAAAATACCTACGATTTCGCCTTCTTTAACTTCAAGATTAATGTTATTTAGGGCTTTCACTTCTTCCCCATTATCTAATTTATATGATTTAGAAAGGTTTTTAATACTTATCATTATACCACGATTTTAATTTTTAAATGATTATTTTATTAATTAGAATAATTAATTTAAATAATTTGTTTAATTTTAAATATTATTAAAATATTTATACATTATATAATATTAAATTACCTATATTTAAAACCTTTTCAAAATTCCTGAAAAAATTGAAAAATGACGAAATTAAAGCAATATTTACTATAAAATAAAGAGAATTAATTAATAATTGATAAGATTTAAATAATATAAATCCTAAAATAAGTTTAAGGGTTTACACCTTTATGTAAACTCCTTTATTGGGAAATTGAAACGTTGAAGAATCCTCCTTTTTGGATTCTTTTAACGTTAACTATTACTTGTTATTTTTTATAATTAAAAATTTTAATATACTCTAAACTATTTTTCAAACTAATTTTTAAAAAAAAAATACTAGTTTTGCATAATCTAATTTAATATAAATATTCTAGATAGATTGTTTTTTACAAAATAAAAGCAATATGATAATTAAAATGTAAACAAAAAGCATAAAATTGGTTAAATTTATAAATAATTATTTTAAACTATTATCAAGGTTTCGATATCTAAAATAAATCCTCAATTTCCCAATTAAAGGAGGTGAAATTATGGTCGTGACTTTGAGACAAGCTTTGCTTGTTATCCTTTTCATAATTCAAATGATCTTAATCTTCATTGAATAAACTGTAGTTTCACGATAGTCGAATTTTACAAAAAGTTTATGGTTTGATTTGCCTTAGATATCCTTTCATCCTTATTAAAAATAGATTAAAAAAAGTTAAAAAATGTAAAATAAGTTATAAAAAAATAAAAAAAAAGTATAAAAAAGTTAATTTATAATTCAATTGGATAGAATTCAGTATAAGTGGAGTTTCTCTCTATAGGAACTCTTCCCAAGTCATTGACTATTTTAGTTAGGTCCCTAATGCTTGCATTTACACCATCTGGAGCTCCAGAAGCTGCAGACAATTCATCTCCACCTAAAGTACCGCCTAAGTCATTTGCACCAGCTAAAAGAGAAACTTGAGCAAATCTAAAGCCCATTTTTACCCAAGAGACTTGAATATTAGGAATGATATCCCTAAACATTAATCTAGCTACAGCATAAAGCTTTAGGTCTTGAGTTCCTGTAGCTCCCAAATCCCTTTGTCCTTCAAGGAAAATCGGAGAGTATTCATGCATGAATGTCATTGGAATGAACTCATTGAATCCACCGGTATCAAGTTGAATCTGCCTTAAGATATCCAAATGCTCAACTCTCTCTTCTATAGTCTCTACATGACCGTACATCATGGTAGCAGATCCGGTTATTCCCGCTTCCTGAGCTATCTTCACTACATCAATCCATTCTTGAGTTGATACCTTTTTAGGGCATATTATTTCTCTTGAACGATCTGTCAATATTTCAGCAGCAGTTCCAGGCAAAGTGTCTAAACCTGCCTTTTTCAATATCTTGAATGCCTCATCTACAGGTATTTCACTATTTAATGCAGCATCTCTAATCATTGTTGGTGAAAATCCATGGATTTCCACTTTAGGATAATGTGATTTGAGCAATTTCAAAAGATGCTCATAATATTCTATTGTTGCATCTTCAAGCACTCCGCCCATCAAGGTAAATTCACGTGCCCCATCACGATAACCGCCTTCAGCCTTATTTAGAATGCCTTCATCATCTAATAAGTATGCTTCTGGATCATCAGGATCCTTACCGAAAGCACAGAATCCACAGCGTACATGGCAGATGTTTGTGAAGTTGATATTGCAGTTATTGATGAAAGTGACCTTATCACCAACAATCTCTTCACGCACTGCATCTGCAGTAGCTAAAAGCGGATAAATTTCTGAACCCTTTAGGTTCATTAAGTAATTCCCATCTTCAACTGAGATAGGCTCATCAAAAGCGCTATCTAAAATCTTCTTAGTTTTGGATGCCACATTAATTCTATCGTACATAATTTTAAATCAGTTTTATTAGCATATATAGTTTTCTATGAATTAAAAAAAATAATTAATTTTAATAGGTTAAATGATTATATATTAACTAAAAAGTGATTAAACTATTAATAAAGATAAGAAAATATTTATTAATTAAATTAAGTAAAAAATCAGACATTTTAAGATAAAAATGATTATTTTTATACATTTAATTTAAGTTAGCAATTAATATAATTTTTTAATTATAAAAGAAATAATAGAAATAAAAGAAAAAATCAAATAATCAAATATTAATATTATAAGGAATAAAAAGAGATACAATGAATAAAGTAACACGCGGCTTATTAATTGGAAGAATGCAACCGGTTCATAATGGCCATATCCAAATTATAGAGAAGACATTGAATTATGTTGATGAAGTTGTAATTGGAATTGGAAGCGCTCAATTAAGCCATGAGCTAAAGGACCCATTTACTGCAGGTGAAAGGATCATGATGATGACCCAAGCATTGGATGATGCAGATATCAATCCTAAAAGATATTACATCATACCTATTGAGGACATCAATAGAAATGCATTGTGGGTTGCTCAAGTCAAGATGCTAACTCCTCCGTTCTGTAAAGTCTATAGCGGAAATGCACTTGTAAAACGATTGTTCAAGGAAGAAGGATACGAAGTCTATCAACCAGAGCTATTTGATAGGGAAGTCTTGTCTGGAACTGAAGTCAGAGATAGAATCCTAAATGATGGAGATTGGCAATCTCTTGTTCCTAAAGCTACTGCGGATGTCATTGACGAGATAGATGGAGTAAGCAGAATCAAGGAATTGAGCAAAAAGGAATTAAGTGAAATATAACCTTATTTAATTTCTATTTTTTTAAAGCAATTTTATAACAATCGTTATATTTATTAATAAAAAAATTAAATATATTAATGGAATAAGACAAATTAACTTTAAGTATCAAACTTAAATTTTTTATTCATTATTTTTTAGGATGATAAAATGGTAATAAAAATTGTAGAAAAAGATGAAGAATACTTTACTATTGGAGACTTAATTGAAGACATTAAAAAATCACAAAGAGTTGATGAAGCTGGAGCAATTTACAGTTTTGAAGGAATTGTAAGAGGAACAGAAGAAAACAAGACAGTAGATAAACTTACATTAACTCTTCCAGATAAGGAAAAGGGATTATCTGAAATTGAAACCATAGTAGAAACTGCAAAAGTAAAGCATGGCGTATTTGAAATAAGCGTTATCCATTATATTGGAGAGTTCTACACTGGAGATCAATTGTTCCTTGTAGTTGTTCTCGGACCTCATAGAGGAGAAACCTTAGAAGCTCTTACCGAAGTTGTAGAAAGAGTAAAACATGAAATAGACTTTAAAAAAGAAGAGCTTTCAAATCAAGGAACTAAAGTTATAATGGCAGGAGGATAATTCTTCTTCCATTAACTATTTTTTAAACAAATATAAATCTTATTTTTTATTAAAAAAATTATTAAAAAACTACTAAAAAACTATTTTTAAAATTATAAAAAAATATTAAAAAACTATTTAAAATATTTTTAAAATTATATAAAAAGATTAAAAAGAGATAGATTTTAAAAAAATCTATAAATTACCTTAAAACACCTTAAAACTAATTTTAACGAAATTAATCCATTAAAATATCTTTAATACCTAAATACTATTTAATTAATACAAATTATAAATTCTTAAATTTTTAAAATTAAAGTTAAACAAAAGTAAATAGAATAAATCTATTTAGCTACCATTACTTCGGTAGATTTAATAATAGCTTTTACTTCATCACCAATAGCTAATTCTAATTCTTCTGCAGATTCTCTGGTAATTGCTGCAGTGATTAAAGCTGGATCTTCTACTTTAATTTTAATGCTTGCCATTACAGCACCTAATTTTACACTTTCAACAGTTCCTTTAATACCGTTTCTTGCACTAATTTCCATTTTATCACCAATAAATAATTTTCTAATAAATGCCATTAAACTTATTTAGCTACCATTACTTCGGTAGATTTAATAATAGCTTTTACTTCGTCTCCTTCTTTTAAATCTAATTCTTCTGCAGATTCTCTGGTAATAACTGCAGTGATGACACCAGGTTCGGTTATTTCAATTTTGATACTTGCCATAACTTCACCTAATTTTACATCTTCGACTTTTCCGGTTAATCCGTTTCTTGCACTAATTTCCATAATAATACCTCGATATGAATTTGTTAATAAGTATGCAATTCGATAATTGCATATATTATAATTACCCTTAATATTATATAAATCTTACAGTTAATTGATATAAATGCTTATTTAATTTTACAATTTAATACATATCGAAAGAAAAATTATGATTTTATTCAATCGATAATAATGAAAGATAATAAAGAAAACCCCACCATTCTCATTAACTGAATAAAGATATAAAAAAATTTTTTAATTTTAAAACCAATTCAAAAATGAAAACAATATGAAAATGAGATTGAAAATTTCAAATAAAGGAAAATATTGATTGAAATTAAAAAATTTTAATTTAACTATCAAAAAAATGGGAATAAAAAGCTTAAACTAATCTAAATATTAGAAAACTTTATTAAATAAGTCTTTTAAAAATACCATTAGATAATTATTGAATATTTTAAGATTTAATAATCAAAAATGAAGAGAAAGAAAAAAATAGAGAATAAAAAACTAAATAAATATAATAATTTTTAAAAATTCAAGATAACTTAAGATGTGTTATTATGTCACGCCAAAAATTCATCAGAGACAGCATACATGGAAACTTGCCACTAACTGAATTCGAAGTTGAAGTATTGGATTATCCACAAGTTCAAAGATTAAGAAGGGTGAAACAATTGGGATTCATTTCATTGATCTATCCTGGAGCTAATCACTCTCGTTTTGAGCATTGCATTGGAACAATGCATCTTGCATCAAAGCTTGCTGAACAATTGGAATTGGATGAACATGACAAGGAATTGGTTAGAATGGCAGGATTGTTACACGATGCAGGACATGGGCCATTTTCACATGTTTCAGAAGCTGTTTTTGAAGTTCCACATGAGGAATTAACTGGATTTGTAGTTAGAAAAACAAGTTTGGCAGATAAGCTTTCCGAAAAATTTGACACACAGGAAATCGTTGACATAATAAACGGTAAAGGCAGATTAGGACCCATAATCTCTGGCGAATTGGATATGGATCGTATGGATTACCTCATAAGGGATTCACATTATACAGGTGTTGCTTATGGAGTAATCGATACTGAACGTATCATAAGCAATTTGAAGCTAAAGAGAGAATTGATATTAGACATCAAAGGTGTTCAAGCTGCAGAAGCTGCTTTAACAGCCCGTTATCTAATGTATCCAAGTGTTTATCAGCATCACACCACAAGAATCATCAACGCAATGTTTAGAAGATGCCTAAGGCATATGATAAGCCAAGACATTGTAAATCCTAATGAGATGTACAAATACGATGATGCAGATATGATAAGCATGTGCAGAAGCTCTGAAGGATTTTCAAGAGACATTATGGAAAGAATTGATAATAGACAGCTATTGAAGGTAGCTAAATCAGAACCCGTAAATGGATTTGAAAAGCCAGAACAAATATTTAAAATCGAAAAGGAAAAACTGGCAAAGGCTGAAGAGGAAATCAGTGAAGACTTCGGTTTGGACAGAAATTACGTTATTCTAAATGTATCTGAATACCCAAGCTTTGATGAAATGAAAACCTGGGTTTCCTTTGGGGAAAACCTATACCATCTGAATGAAATTTCAAGTATAGTAGGTGCATTAAGCAGTGCAAGGTTCAATTCAGCAGATATTGCACTTTATGTCCCTAAGGAAGATTTGGATAAAATAAACAGATTAAAGCTTGACAATTACATTGATTTGCCAGAAAGAGTGAATAAATTTGATACAATTCACTTTGAACAGTCAACATTGTTTTAAGTAAAATAATAAAGTAATTAAGAAATAAATCATAATTATATAATTTAAATATTGATTTAAAAGAAATAATGTTTTTAGAGAGGATAAGATGATAGTAATAGCTATTACAGGTGCAAGCGGAGTAGTTTACGGAGTGGAATTGCTAAAGGCACTAAAAAGACTTAATATAGAAACCGGACTAATGATCAGTGATTCAGCTAAAATAGTGATGAAATATGAATTGAATAATTGCAATTTGGAAGAGATTGAATCATTGGCAGACCACTATTTCGAAGCAAATGAAATTGATTCATCAATAAACAGCGGTTCATTTAAGTTCGATTCAATGGTAATCATCCCATGTTCCATGAAAACAGTATCTGCAATAGCTAATGGTTATGCATCCAACTCAATAAGCCGTGTGGCAGATGTTGCATTGAAAGAGCGCAGAAACCTTGTTTTAGTGCCAAGAGAAACTCCTTTAAGGGATGTTCACCTTGAAAATATGCTTAGAATCTCTAAAGAGGGAGGAATTATCCTACCTGCAATGCCTGCATTCTACCATGAACCTCAAGAAATCAAGGACATGACTGACTTTATTGTAGGTAAGGTTTTGGATGTTTTAAGAATAGACAATGAAATGTTCAAAAGATGGGAAAAACCATAATAATGGCATAATCTACTTAAATAATCTTTTTTGAGTTGTAAATATGATTAATGACTTTGATTTATTGACAACATGTGACATTTCAGGATTTATTAAAGAGGAAATCAGATCAATCCTAATCTATAAATCTGCTGTGAAGGATTCAGATATTGTTTTAGACATCAATTGTGGTGTTGGAGAGATTTCCTCAGAATTTTCCAATCTTGCCCAAAAGGTATATGCAATTGATGAAAGTCCACAAGCTATCACAATAAGCCAAAATAATATTGAAAAGCATGGAAATATCGATAATGTTGAAATGATAAATGAAGATGGATTATCTGCAATTGAAAAAATAGAGAATTTTGATATTGCTATCTTACATGCTAAAAATGACAAATACAATGAAATTATAGATATTATCCATGAAAAAATCAATTCCAAAGGTAGAATTCTTATTTTAACAAATATACTTGACATTGAAGTGAATGTAGTCAATAAATTGGATGAACTGAATTACAATCCACAAATCACACAAATAAACATTTCAAAAGGACAATTATTATATAAGGGAATAAAAATGGAAAGTCAAAACCCAATGACAATAATTTTTGCTAAAAAAAGATAATTGTAAAAAAATAGTTAAAAAATAGCTACTAAAAAGAAAAATGATAAAAATAGCTACTAAAAAAATTGATAAAAATAACATTAAAATATAATTATTATATTTCCAAATCCTTAAGATCTTCTTTTCTGTTAAAGTTTCTGAAGTCCTTTTCAAAGAGAACCTTATTGTCAACTTCTATAAAACAAGAATTTTTCAATCCTTTAATGAATGACTTAACATATAATTTATCTTCTTTTAAAAGCTCATTAATGTTTTCAACATTCTCTTTTTTATAAATGGAATGCAATGGCTCACTGTTTGCTATTTTCATATCAGCAGTCATTTCACTTGCATCATTAAAGTTAAATTCATCATTATCCTTGAACTTGTCCTTATTTGATTTTATGTGAAATGGTATGATTGCATCAACATCATTATTTGAATTTAAATTTTCTTCAAGCAAGGCAAACATTGCATCTATATTATCCTCACTTATAAAAGGAGAATCACAAGGCAATACAAGTGCATAATCTGTTTTTATATTCTTAAGCCCAGTCATGATTCCTGATATCGGGCCTTTTTCCTTAATCTCATCTTCAACAAATTCCAATGAATAATCAAAATTGCTTTCAATATCACCTTCACAATACTGATTAAGTAATGACTGATAATCAGCTATCCTTTGAGCATCATTTAAAACAATTACAGCATCATTTATTTTATAGTTTAATCTTTCAAGTATGTGTAAAATCATAGGTTTCTCTTGAATAATCATAGATCCCTTATCCTGACCCATTCTTCTACTCATTCCTCCTGATAAAACTATGCAAGAATACAATTTTTGACCATTCATGATAATCATCTAATAATACTTTGAAAAATATTCGATTAATTAATTTTTCTGGACAACAGTTAAAAAAATATTTCTAAATAATTATTTAATAATTAATATTTTTAAATATATTTATTTTTTAATGAAGGAATATATTATAAATTTTTAAATTAATTAATTTTTTATGAAGGAATATATTATAAATTTTTAAATTTATTAGTTTTTTAATGAAGGAATATATTATAAATTTCTTAATATATTTATTTTTTTAATGAATAAATGGCTTAATAAAAACACTTTTTACCCTAAAATAGTTACAAAAATTTTAAAAGGAATTAATTTTAAAGTTTAATTTAGGTGAAATCATGATTAAAGTTACAAGCGATTCAAAATATATGGATCTTTTAAATGAATATCCCTTACTAAAAACTGATCTTGTTCGTTTAAATCCTAAATTTACTTTTTTAGTAACCCAAATGGGAAAAATATCATTATGGGAAGCTAATCTTGAAGAAGTTAGCCTACGTGCAGAAATGAATGTTGATGAAACAGTTAATCTCTTTCAGAATTTAATTGATTCCTATTAATAGCGATAAAATTAAAAAAGATAAAGAAATAAATTAAAAATCCATCTAAAAAAAGTAAAATAAAAAAAGATAATAAATAAAATAAAAATCCATCTAAAAAAAGAAAGAAAAATATGATAAGATATCATATTTTTATTCTTTTACATGAACGTCCGCTTCAGTATCGAATGGATTGGTACGGATAGCAAGAGAAATCATGTAAGGATAGTATTTCTTAAGGTATTTTAAATAATAAACCCATTCATAAACCAATTTAGAGTAAACTCTCTTCATGTCACCGTTTAAGTGATTGAAATCAGCATCCTTGATGTCAGAGAATTCACCTCTGCGGGAAAGCTCTTCATCCAAATGCAATAAAGCAAGCAAGAGTGAAGAGAATTCATCTTTCTCTAAAAGATTAGGGTTGTTGATGAGGTTTACTAAAAATTCCCTTTTTTCAACAAGAATTGAATGAATGTTTGTTAAGAACTCTTCCCTTTCTTCTGGGGAAATATCCGCTTTGAAATCGAGACCATTTTCTTTCAATTCCTTCATCTTATTATCGAAATCCTTTTCATCCCAGTTTCTGATATCCTTTAGGTTTTCTGTATTGATCTTGTTTTTATTGACTTTGCTGAGCTCAGCTAAAAGATCATTTCCAATTTCTGAGAAGAAAGTACCCATAAGCATATCTATTTTCTCTAAAATAGCTTCATGTTCCTTTTTGCCCATTATGCCTTCAAGCAGGAATGCAACAATCAATATGTCAATTGGAATGAAACCTATATGTTTCCAAAGATAAGCAATAATCTCTTCACCATCTCCAAAGATAAGATATCTGGCTAAAAAGATGAGAACAGCCAAGACAAACATGATTATTGCAAATCTGATTTTCCAACTTCTTTCGTTGTTATCTCTCATTATATAAACTCCAATAAAAATTATACAAATTAATAATCACTATAAGACTTTTTAATCAAATAAGCAAATAATTCTTAATTAATTTATATTAGTAGTTTATTCCTTTAATTTAATAAAGTATTCGTTTTAAGAGAAATAAATTAAATCCGTTAAGTAATTAATAGCCAGGGTCAAATTTAAAAACCTTCGCAGCTAATTTCATACCAGTATCCCTAACGAATGTATTGATTAATAAATAAGCCACTAACCATCTTAAAGGCCATAATATCAAACAGTTTTCCATTGAAATTCCATTTCCAGTTAAATAAAATGGAATTACACCAAAAATAATTGGCATGATAATGCTCATCATAAAACTAATCCAAAATGCAACAGGATTCCAAAGTCTTTTAATAAAATCTAACATAATATATCTCCTTATAGTAAATTTTTTTAAATATTTTATAAAACCTGTTAAAAATAGAATAAATAATTTTTTTTAAAATATTTTATCTACTATTTAAAGACTTTAAAAAGCAATTCAATTAGAATTGTAAAAAAAGAATTATTTAATTTGAAAAAATAAACAAATTAAAATAAAAATGATTTTTGAAAAAAATGAAAAATAGAATAATGATAAAATTATTCTAAAATCCATTAAATAATTCAAACTATTCAAAATTTGGGTAGTTTGGACTTTCGTTAGTGATCATCAATTCATGAGGATGTGATTCCTTAATACCACTTGCAGTGATTCTAACGAAACGAGCAACTTCCTTCATGGTTTGAATGTCACGAGCACCACAGTAGCCCATAGAAGACTTTAATCCTCCAACCAATTGGAAGACAACTTCAGCTACAGTTCCCTTATATGGAACTACACCTTCTACACCTTCAGCCACTAATTTTGAATGTTTCATATGGGTGCCTTTATCAACTTCTTGGAAGTATCTGTCAGCTCCACCACCAGATCCACCAGTCATAGCTCCAATGGAACCCATTCCACGGTAGGTTTTGTATTTTCTACCATTCATGGTCACAATGTCACCCGGAGCCTCCAAGGTTCCTGCAAGCAAGTTACCAAGCATTACAACATCTGCACCAGCACCAATAGCTTTTGCAATGTCACCAGAGTATCTAAGACCTCCATCAGCAATGACAGGAACTCCAGCTTCGCTAGCAATATCTGCCACTTCTGCAATAGCTGTTACTTGAGGTACACCGATACCTGCTACAATACGGGTAGTACAAATGGAACCTGGACCAATACCTACCTTAAGACCATCTGCACCATGAGCAATCAAGTCTTCTGCAGCTTCACGGGTTGCAATGTTACCCATACATAAGTCTGCATCGATATTGTCCTTGATGGTTTCTGCAAATTTAACTACATTCATGTTATGAGCATGAGCACAGTCAATTGAAATGATGTCTGCTCCAGCCTCATCCAATGCCATAGCCCTGTCCAAATCGAAAGGACCACAAGCTGCTGCAACTAAGTATTTTCCTTTTTTATCAACTGCAGCGTTAGGATGTTGATCTTGATTTAAAATGTCTTTAATGGTAAGAATACCTACCAAATCACCATCTTCACTTACAACAGGCAATCTTTCAACCTTGTTTTCATAAGCAATATCCAATGCCTCTTCAGAAGAGATATTCTCTTTAATTGTAACAACTTCAGAGGTCATTATGTCTTTAACTAATTTTTTAGAATCTGATTTTAAGAAAGGTCTTACATCCCTTTTTGAGATAATTCCTACAATCTTCTCATTTTCTATAACAGGAAGACCGCTAACAGATTCATTTTCCATAATGTCTTGGACAGTTTCAATGGAAGATTCAGGGCTGATGGTCACTACATCACGTACTGTAATGTCTTCAGCACTTTTAACTTTCTTAACCTCTTCCACTTGTGCCTCTTGAGTGATGTTACGGTGAATTACACCAATTCCTCCTTCTTGAGCAAGTGCAATAGCCAAATTAGCTTCAGTTACTGTATCCATTGCAGCACTCATAATAGGTATATTTAATTGGATGTCTTTTGTTAAGTTTACTTTAGTCACCACATCTTTTGCTTCAATCCAGGAAGCGTTAGGAACTAATAAAAAATCATCATAAGTGTAACCAGGTTTTGCATTATATATCTTATCTGAAAATTGCAATTTTTTTCCTCCTAAAAATTGTAAAAAAATAAAATTATAATTAAAAATTCATGAAAATGATTTAAAAAAAATTATCCTAATTTAAGAAAATTAAGATAATTATAAGCATCAATTAAGAAATATTTGAAATTATTCTTCAAATGATTTGACCAATTCTTTTAATTCAGCTACAGCAGTGCGGTCAATGTGACCAGTGTTTCTGTCTCCACCTACACATGCAGCTCCTCTAACACCAACTACATCACAACCAATATCATATAATGGTTTTAATTGACCTTTTTTAACAGACCCTGCTAAAGCAACTTTTAAACCATAACTGTGAGCTTCTTCTGTGAATTTTTTACAATCATCAATATCCAAATAATCAAATAAGGTGTGTCCATCCTTAACAGCAGTATCTAACATAGCCAAATCTGCTCCAGCATCTCTTGCCACTTTAGGAATATCCCATGGACTTACAGCTCCAACTCTATGAGCATCAGCATAACCGGAAGCAACAACAATAGCATTAGGATCAGTGTCTTTTACGGTTTTGACTACATTTTCCATTACTTCTAAAGCTTCTTCATAGTTACTTGGACCGTATAATCCTACTTTAATGTAATCTGCACCAGAAACTAATGCACCCATAGCAGCTAAAGAAACGGTTCCAGGCTTGTATGGAACATCCCCTAAAGTTGCACTTACAAGCATGTCGCTAGGAGTAAGTTCTCTGATATCCTTAATTACCCAAGGGAAATTAGCACCAAGGGACCCTTCTTTAGGATTTTTTACATCAACTATGTCTGCTCCACCTTCAATGGATTCAATAGCTTCATCATGATTTATAGGACTAATTAATAAAAGCAAATATATTCCTCCAAACTATATATTTTTACAATATTCTTCATAATATCTATCAATTATAATTTTAATAATTTAATTTATAATTCTAATAAGTTTATTTATAATTTAAAATTTTATAAAATATCCATTTAAGAATTATTTGCATGAAGCAAACCCTTAATAAATTTAATATTCTATAAATATTTTAGATTATCTATAATTATATAAATAATAATATAAATACTTTTAATTTTTTTAGAAATTTTTTTAGAAAAAAATAGTTATCAGAGTAAAAGTAAAATAGTGGGCAATTGAAAAATAAAAAAAAGAAAAAGGAGTTAGAAATAACTCCAAATAAAAAGATAATTTAATTTTTCCTAACTTTAACTAAAAATAAAGTCAATAGAGACAATATAACTAAGATTAATGGATTTCCTGTTTTTTTAGAAGAAATATTAATATGGCTACTGATTTTTTTGACTGATGAACTTAAAGATTTATTTTTTGAATGAGGATCATTTTCCAATTCATCCCTAGAATTGTTTCCTCCATCGTCAGGGAAGTTATAATCATCCAAAGGATAATCATCATCAAAATCATCTTGAGGATCATCAGAATCATTATTTTGTCCATCATCAGGATCATCATTTAATGGAACAACTTCAATCCTTGATGAATCGAAATTATTTGATTCATTTATATCTTTTGTTGAAGAATTTGCAGTAGCATTATTTAATACAATCCCCTCTTCTAAAGTTTTAGTGGAAATGATTAAAAATGCAGACTCATTATTTTCCAAATCTCCAACTTTCCAAGTTAAATCAATATTTCCATTTTCATCAGTGACATTCACCACTTCTCCTTTACTGGATTCATGAATCACATATTCCAATCCTTCAGGGATATTGTTAAAGACATTAACATCACTTGCATTGTCCGGACCAATGTTAGTTACATTAATTATCCAATTAACAGTTTCACCAACAGCTGTTGGATCCTTATCTGGAATGATTGTAATCAATAAATCACATAAAGATGAAACAGTTACTGAATCACAATCGAAATTATTAGATTCATCAGGGTCATAAGTTTCTGCAGTGACATTAGTCGGTAAGATTATCTCTTTATTTGATGAATTGACTTTAGTGGAAATTACAAAGCTAATTTCTTCACCAACTGATAAACTTGGAATATCCAATTTTAGACTTGATTGATTAAAATCAGGATTGGAACAGTTTAAATAAATCAAATCATCCTCTAATTCACCAAATGAAACTATTAACTTGCTTGCATCATCAGGACCATCATTTCTAATGGTCACTGTCCAATTGAGAATATCGCCATAATCCACTAGATCTTGTGAAGCCTCAATATCAATAGTCAAATCTGCACTTAAGACTTTAATAGTCTTATTTTTAAAGTTATTGGATAAATTTGAATCCTCTTCAATAGAAGATACATTTACTGGAAAATCAATTAAACCAGTTTGATTGGTTAATGCATTAATAATCAAGGTTTGATTTTCTCCAATGCACAAATTGCCAATAAGCCAAATTCCATCTTCAGGGTCATAAGTTCCGATTGAAGGAGTTGCAGATAAGTATACTAATCCTTCAGGAAGAACAGCACTTAAATTTACCCCACTTGCATTATTTGGACCATTATTACAGACTTTAATAGTGTACTTTACAGTTTTATTGAAATCAATGTTTACTCTGCTGGATCCAATATTTACTGATAAGTCAACTATTGGAATAATTTCAAACTGATTATCCTCATCAATTCCCTTATAGTAATCATCTTCAAAATGCTTTGCATAAATCAGATATTTTCCTGGTTCAAGGGGTTGATTGAAATAATCACTTAGATTAAGATAAATATCTCCTAAAATACCTGTTTTTAAAGTTTTGTTAAATATTATATCCTCTGAAATATCATTGGGACCATTGATACTAATATCCATATCGCTCCTATTGCTAGAAGAGTCATTATTTTGAGAGTCTTTATAAATAATTATATTAACTATTTGATTATCTTCCCTATCATCCTGATACAATAAGCTGCCATTATAGCTGTTTTGAGCACCATCTACTGGGTGAATCTCATCTTCAGAAGTGGTTTTCTTGCCTTTGGAGGATATATAACTTACATTATAGAAATATATTTCATCCATTGAAGCAGCATTATATATTGAATTAGCAATATTATTGCCTCCCACTAATGTGAAGTTAATAATTATATCACTTTCATTAAAATAGCTGACAGAAGGATTTACATTTGATTCCAAAGAATAAGACCATGCTTGATTCTTATCAAAACTAGTATTTGATAAAGTCATATCCAATCCATCAGTGTAAATTGCAGATCCATTTCGTGCTGTATTGAAGTTAAATATTGAAGAGTCAATGGTATTCTCATCGCCTTTAATATAAATGGCACCACCTAAACCACTATCAAGTTCATTAGGATTAGGAATTGCATTATTATTTAAAAAATTAGATGATATTACTTTAGCATTTGACCCATCAATGAAAATAGCTCCACCTTTTTGACTGACATCATTGTGACTAAAATTACTTAATATTAAATTAGCATCAGGTCCTTCGATATACAGGCCTGCACCTGACACTCCAACATTATTTTCAAAAATGCTATCATAGACATATGTGTTTATGCCCTCAATGTATACAGAACCATTTTTTATCATATGATTTGTAAAATTTGAACTGAATAGATTAGCATTAGCCCCTAATACATAAACTGCTGCACCAAAATCAGCAAAATTTTTTTCAAAACTGGAATTCAAGATTGATGCATCAGACCCATTAATGAATATTCCTGCTCCAAAATTTTTTGCAGAATTGGAATTAAATGTGGAGTTTATTATTAAAGCATTATTTCCTACTATGAAAATAGCTCCACCGTCACTTTCATTCGCTTTATTGCCTTCAAATATGGAATTTGTTACCTTTACATTATGTCCTTTAATTTGAATAGCTCCACCCATAGGAGCAGAGTTATTGATAAAGACACAACCAGTAATATTTACACTAATATCATCCGCTAAAAAGCCAGTGCTTATTGCACCTCCGTACTCTCCAGCAGTATTATTGATAAAAATACAATTTATCAATTCACCGTCACTATGAAGAGTGGTGGCACCACCAACCTTATTGCAGTAATTATTTATAAAAGTAGAATTAATTACTTTAATTCCAGGACGGAAACATAAAGCTCCAGCATGTGTATCATTGGCATTGGTTATTACAGTATTATTGGCGAAAGTACAATTAACAATATAACCTACATTAGTACCATTAATTTTTTCACCTATCTGCAGAGCAGCTCCATGCCCTTGAAGACCAGTATTATCAATTATTGTATTATTAAAGAAATTAGAATTTTTAACAGTTACATTTTTTGCTAAAAGGATAACAGAACTGGATACATCTGAATTAGAAAAAGAAAAATTGCTATTTTCAAGATAAAAGTTTTCTGAACCAATTTCAACAATCAAATGTTTGAAATTATTTCTGAAATTACAATTGGACACTGAAGAATCATTTCCTAAAAAATCCACAGCAATAGAAATACCATTAATGAAATTACAATTTAATAAATGGACATTACTAGATTTAATTTTTAGAATTCTTGATAATTTTTTTGCATCTAAAGTTGCCATATTATCCATAGAACCTCCATTTATAGTTATGGCTTTGTTTATGGTAATTGGAGTGCCATTACCAATAAATGTTTTTCCATCTAAATTAATAACTGAAGATTCAGGGGAATTGTCAATTAAATTTTGTAAATCACTGAAAGTATATGAATTTGCCTTTAAAGGATTAGCATTTAAAGAATTACTATAAACACTAGAATTTTTATTTCCACCATTTGAATTAATATAATCAAGACTAGATTTAAGAGATTTCTCATCTGAATTAATAGAATTTAAATCTGACTTATCCAAATTTAAATTAGATAATTCATTCATAGAATCTACACAATCCTTATCTTCATTATTATATTCAATAGAACCTCTATTCTGATTTAAACTTGTTAAAGAAGATTCAGACTGTGATTTTTCTACAGCTGAATTATTGTTAGATTCCAAAATGGATTCTGAAATGGAATCAGATATAGAATCCACATTTAAATCAGCTGCACTTACTGTTGAAAATGTTAAAAAAACACAGAGAATCATACAAATTAAATAAATTGATTTAATTTTCACTGTCATAACACCTCATAAATTTTGAAGAAAAAATGATTAAGAGAACTAATCTTAATGAATATTTTTCTTCAAAAATATGTTTGAAGTAATCATTTATAAATTAAACAGTTTTTTGGTCTTTAAAATTGATTTAAGCCCATAATTTTGTTTTAATATTGAAATAAAATTAAAATTACAGATTAATTTACTAAATAATTATTATTTTATATTTAAATTGAAATTTATTAAATTAAATTAATTTTTTATTATATTTTTATTTAAAAAAGAAAAAGATTTATAAAAAATAAAAAATTTAAAAAAAGATAAAAAAATTAGTAAAAAAGATAAAATTACTGAAAAAAGATTAGTTAAAAAAATCAGTGAAAAGAGTTAAGAAAGGGAGAAAAAATAAAAAAATTAATAAGGAGATCCCTTTTCTTTAATGTTATCCCTAATTTTTTTATGTTGCTCTCTAGAAAGTCCATCTTTTTGAGTTGAATTTCTTAAATCCTCAATAATCTTATTTGTAGGAGTTAAAACTGGACAATTTTCAGTGCACATACCACATAATGTACACATATACAAACCAGAATCGACAGATCCCTTGTTATCCTTAAGGTATTTGCTCAATGCAACACCACGGCCACCTAAATAGCTGTGATAACCGAATTCATTACCTACAACATTATAGACAGGGCAATTGACAACGCAATTTCCACAGCCAATGCACCAAAGACATTCCTTAATGGCTTCCTTTCTGCCGTTATCCAGTAAAATGACTGCTACTTTTTCAGCACCATACATGTTTTTTAGAAGCTTTTTCTCAATATCTGCAGTTTTGGAAGGGCCTGCTACAATATTTATATATGAAGTCAAGGGTTTTCCAGTTGCAAATGCTGTTTCAAGCTTACCTATTGAAACGCAATCCTCAAGCAATGGAACCAATTTATCGATTCCTGCAACAATGATATGAAGCTTTTTGTTTTGAACCAAACTGATGTTTCCTTCATTGTGAACCATTAAAACAGCCCCGTCTTCAGCAGCAATTGAATTGGTACCGCTGAGCCCTATGGAAGATTTCTCTAGAAGGCTTAAAACATCCTCCCTAACCGCTTCCATAATTGGCCTTGGTTCTGCAGGCAAATCCAAATTCATAGACTCATTGACAATCTTTGCAATGTCATAAACAGTCAAATGGGAAGCAGGGCCAGTAGGATGAACTGGACTGTTATCATCTTTTTTCAATTGCAGAATACGGTCTCCCAAATCAGTTTCGACAATTGTCATGCCTTCATCTTCTAAAAATTGAGTTGCATCAATTTCACGTAGAGTATTGGACTTTGATTTGGCAATATAAACCTCATTTTTATCAATATTGCTATTTTCAATTTCCTCATTTATTAAATCAAGCAATATCTTTCTTGCCTCTTCATCATCACTTGCATAAAAGCAATCAATATCATTTTCCTTTAAGCTCTTCATTGCAATAGCTAATAGCTCTTCATTATTGTCTATTGCATCCTTTCTAATATCTATGACCCTTTTTTGGAGAGCTTGGATCTTTGGAGATTTCACAAGGGGCTCTATCCTGTCCTTTAAGTTATTGAATACCTTTCTCATTGATTCAATTTCCTCATCCTTCATTGGATTTCCCCCTCTTTGGAATCAGAACGACTTGTGATTTCATTATCATCGATTGAATTCAAATGCTCTAAAACAAATTCAGACAAGTCTAAAATTTCTAAATCATCAGAATTTTGACTTAAATTCAATTTGCAGAATGGACATGCACTAACCAATAAATCTGCATCAGTATCCTTTGCCTCTTGAATTCTCAAATCAGCGATTGAATTGGATAATTCACCATAAGCGGATTTCACTCCTCCTCCAGAGCCGCAGCATCTTGCCTTTTCCCTATTGTTTTCCATTTCAACTAAATTGGAAATGGAATTGATTACATTGCGGGGAGCTTCATATTCTCCAGCATGCCTGCCTAAATGGCATGAATCATGATAGGTGACCTTCAAGTCTTTATTGACTTTAAGATTGATTTTATTTTCATTAATCAATTGCTCCAATAATTGAGAAATATGAATTACATTTAAGTCAACACCAAGGTAATTCTTGTAATCTTCCTTTAATGTCTTATAGCAACCTGCACATGAAGTTAGAATGGTTTTTCCTTCCAAATCCTCTAAATTTCCTTTCATCTGCTCGATTGCATCATCTACAAAACCAGTTCTCAAGAGTACAGATCCACAACATTTTTCATCTTCTAAGGTCTCATAATTGATTTTTGCTATTTTTAATATTCTTTCAGTGGCCTTGCTGATGGAATTCAATTTTTCACGTGCTGTACATCCTCTAAAATATAATAACATAATATAACCTTACTTAAATCACAATATAACAAAATCTTTTAATTATTTAAGTAATGAATAAAAAAATTTAAAAAATTAATCGTCTTCATTATCAAAATCTTCTAGTTTAATTTCATTTCTTATAGCTAATTCCCTAACTAGCTCGGTTGTATTCCTATTCAATTCATCTATTTTCACATATAGTCTGAATATTGCATAAACAAGAAGTGCATAACCTAAAACAAGCAGTAAATCCAATCCTCTACCAAAACCAAAGAATCCTGCAAGAGGGTCACTTAATTTAGGAGCGAAAGCAAAGAAATTAATAATTATGCAAACTAAAACTCCTAATCCGAAGGTAGCGGGAGTGATTTTCTTAACTCTTAATCTTCTATAAAAGAATACAATGAAGATTATAGTTGCAATAATCAATAAAACTTGATATGTACGAAATGGACCTATAATAATAACACTTCCTTTAATTATATCCTAAATAAGTCAATCACCATCTTAGTTAAAATCCTTAAGCCAACTATTGCATCAGTTCCCTTGTTTTGGGTTTCAGGAGTATAAATTGTAGTAATTGTAACTTCTTCCAATCTTAAATTCTTATCACTTATTTCCTTAATGAATTCAGAGGATACACCATATCCTCTTGAAACGATGTTTATAACATCTGCTGCATGGGCAGTAAATGCTCTAAGACCAGATTGTGAATCCTTAACTTTTCTTCCATAAAATAGGAGAGTTAAAGCGTTCATGATATAATTTGCAAAGCTTTT
>Ga0256407_10003470_pt1 | contig 27970 bp, 35 predicted proteins | sample RumenRJG_04DNA_FD_193489 | JGI IMG/M metagenome (GOLD analysis project Ga0256407, IMG submission 193489) | Bovine rumen microbial communities from Lethbridge, Alberta, Canada - RJG_04 | ecosystem: Host-associated > Mammals > Digestive system > Stomach > Rumen | place: Canada: Alberta...
CAGCTTTGTCGGCAAGATTGACTTGCCCGAATAACCGCCCGACCTATCCGACACAATGGCCAAGTGTCGGATAGGAACGGCAAAATTTTTTGCACTTCTATTGCTTCTTTATCACACATAAGCAAAGGCTCACGGATTATCCTATCCCATGGTCAGCAAGTGTGCTTGCTGACCTGCCTCCGGCGAGGACAGGTGCGGGCAGAGCCCGCGAAACGGGTCAAGGGACGTGTCCCTTGCGGGTTCTTAGGGCAGCGCCCTAAGCCCTCGGAGAGCTTTTCGGTATTATTATTTACAATTTTCAAGGTTCAGTTGAGCCTTTTATATTCAGGATCTTCTTTCATAGGCCAATTTACACTACCTACTATAGTTTTTTCTGCATCCATAACAGATCATACCATCTGTCAAATTTCTTACCTATAGTCTTCATGTGAGCTGCTTTTGTATATCCCGATTGTATATGAAACTTATAGCTGTCATGTGTGAGATATTCATCCTCTTCATCACTATAGGCGGCTCCTGCAAGCAGGTTGACTATGCCCTGTTCTTTAAGCCTTTTTTCCAGCTCTTTGTACAGCAACGAACCGATACCCTGTCTACGATAATCCTTATCAACATAGATAGATGTTGTTGCTGTCCAGTTATAAGCTTCTCTGGAACTATATGGTCCCGCATACGCATAGCCGACGATCCTGTCTTTTAAGAAGCACACCATATATGGATATTTTTCTTTTGTTGTCTTGATCCTGTTTTCAAAATCTGCAACTGACGGAGCTTCATATTCAAAAGAAACAGCGGTATTCAGAACATAATATGAATATATCTCCACCAGTTTTTTAGCATCTTCGGGATCAGCGTCCCTTATAAACAGTTCTCTTTCCATATTACCTCCAAAGACAATTAGTAATCACCCATATGGATATTCCTTGCTAAGATCTATCCTCATTGATACAATACCATTTTCCTCTGATAATTCTTCGTATCCCAAACGTTTATATAGGCTATATCCAATTCTCATTACTTCCGGTTTCGTTGTGAAAATCAATTCCTTAAACCCAAGTTCAAAAGCCTTATCCGTCATTGCTTTGAGCATTATCTTTGCATATCCTTTTCCTCTGTATTCCGGTCTGATAAACAGACGCTTTCCTTCACAGGTTTCGTCGCTTATTTTCTTTATGGCAACACAGGCAATGGGTTTATCTTCTTCATATCCTACTATTATCGCTCCACCTGAATAATACCCAGGCAGATCATTCAATTCCTTATCAAAGGAAACAAAACAGCTTTCTGCCCCTTTGATATGCGAATACTCAACAAAAAGCTCTTTCACAATATCAGGATTAGTACACTTTTTCGTTTCAAAAAGCATAATATTCTCCTCCATATCCCTGACATCTTCTATAAGATTTTTTCAACGTCCTTCGCTTTAAGAACTTTTCCGGCTGAAACAACTTTTCCGTCGATCATAAGAGCCGGCATACTCATCACTCCGAAACCCATGATCTTTTCCATATCCGTGATATACTCTATCTCCGCATCGATCCCTTTTGAGCCACTGCTTCCTTTGCGGATGCAAGGAGTGCCTCACAGCTTTTACATCCTCCAAGCACTGTCCTGATCCAGCTTTCCGGAATCCAGTTATGTATCACAGCGCCTATCCCGACTCCTATCAGAATATATGGAAACACCTTTTTTACTGTAGATACTACCTGGTCCTTTGCTTAGATCAATCGTTCTTTAACAGTGAGGCTCGGAGTTTCTATATCAACACTACTGTTCGCATTCCTGATAAAATCCGCGATCTGATCTTCCATATGTAATTTCTCGATCAAAGATCCACCTACGACAGCAATCATCAGCCCCATCACAACATAAACGATGGCTATCCGTACGCCAAAGATACTCATAAGCAGTACGAGTCTCCCCAGATCTACCATCGGTGATGAGATCAAAAGTGTCTAAATAAAGTTCCACATCATGCTTTCCCCTTACAGCATTTGCCGGTGGTTTCATTACAGAGAGTTTTAATAAATCCACAGAATTCTTTCATGATGTCCGTGTTTATTGAATAGTAGTGCCACTTGCCTTCTTTTCTGTCGTTAACCAGTCCCGAATCTACCAGTATCTTCATGTGATGAGAAAGAGTCGGCTGTGTAATATCGAACTTTTCAAGAAGCTTGCATCCGCACTTCTCCTGATCAGAAAGCATCTTAACGATTTCCATTCTGTTGGGATCACCAAGAGCCTTGCATACCAATACTTCGTCTAATTTAGCCATAATCCCCTCCTTATATAGATGTTTGTCTATGTGTTGATAATAGCATATACATAGATATTCGTCAATGTATTATTTCAAAAAGGAGACAGAGCTTTTAAAACTCTGTCTCCTACGGGGCAATTTATCTTCCAAAGTCCATAGTTTTTTCCTTGAATCGCAGTGTATAGACGCCTGACTCACGACTGAAGCCACGGGAATGCGGCTCTGTATCTTTCAAATGTTTCCGGGAATCACGTATTTGAGATGCTTCATAGCCGCGAGGCAAAGCTTCATTATCATTGACACAGCCGGGGGTTCAAAGGAAAGTTCCTTCCAGCGGGGGAAGGACCTTGTGATATGAAGGACTATTGAGGGAGAGAGACCTGCCAGCCAGGCAGCAAGCGCTTCGGTCTCCTGTTCGTTGTCATTATGCCCGGGCAAAATCAACTCCGTCACTTCCACATGGACGCCTGCCGCAACGGACTCCTCTATGAAGGACTTCACCATCGAAAGGTCGCCGTCCACCCATTTGTAATAATCCTCCGTAAAGCCTTTAAGGTCGATATTCATGGCATCGATGTACGGGAGAAATTCATGAAGCACTTCCAAAGAGACGCAGCCGTTTGTGACGAGGACATTTTTCATCCCTTCTTCCTTTGAAATCCGCGCGGTATCGCGGACAAATTCATAGGAGATGGAAGGCTCATTATAGGTAAATGCTATACCGATATTTCCGTTTGGGATTTCTCTCTTCGCGGCAGCAACAAGCTCTTTTGAAGACATACGGATCACCCTTGAATCAGAAAGAGAAGCCTGCGATATCTCGTAATTCTGGCAATAAGGGCAGCGCAGATTGCAGCCGAAGGAACCGACAGAAAGTACCTTCGATCCTGACATGAAGCGGACGATCGGCTTTTTTTCAATGGGATCAAGGGCTATTGATGTCAGAAGGCCATAATTCACCGGAACATTATCCCCATTTTCATTTTTTCTGACATGACAGAAACCTGTCTCGCCTTCCGAAATATGACAATGCCTGAAGCAGAAATTGCATACTATCTTTTCACTCACTATGACGCTCCACTGTAAATCTCATCACAGACACTTCCTGGTCCGGCGCGATCCCGGCCTTTCTCTTTGCAATATAAAGCTGCTCTCTCACTGAATCAACGCCTTCAAGGTCGGGGAGAAGAAGGCCTCTTCTTGCGCCGTCCGTTACGATAACTCCGTATTTTTTGGCGTCAAGCTCCTCAATTGAACTGACAGGCTCCGGCTCTGAAAGAATGTCTACAGATATCTCAAGAGCCGGAAGTTCATCCTCTGTAATGGCGGAAAATCTCGGATCGTGAAGAGAGGCTTCCCGCGCGTTCCTTGCTATCTCCTCAGCTATACAGGAATAGCAGGGAAGGAAGGTGCCGATGCAGCCCCGAAGCTCCCCGTTCTCATGAATTGAAACAAAGGCACCGGCCTGCTTTTCCATCATTTCACCGGGCACTTCATCCCGATATTCGTTTTCAGGCAGCACGCCGCCCGTTTTCACGCTGTAGGCGACAGCCTTTTTCGCAAGTGCCACATAAGATTCAAACGGCATATCGAAACACTCCTTTCAAAGCACCATATATGTGCAGATCCCGTAGCCGACACCGGTCACATCCTCGTGGGACAGCTTTTCTATCGAGAGCCGATCCCCCTTCAGGGCACCGCCCATTATGGTAAATGACCTGTGTCCGCACTCGGCGGCTTCGTCAAGCAGTCTTTCATCAAACGAGACAAGTTCCGAGAATGCACCGCGCCCCATGACATCCATTATCTTTTCATCATAGATCGGCCCTGCCGGATCAAAACCATAAGGACCGCTTTTCTGAAGCTTATGTGAAAGGTCCCCGCTTGCGACAAAGACCGCCCTTCTGTCCAGGCTTTCAACAGCTTCTCTTATGATCTCTCCGAAGCGGACATGCTGTTCGAGAGAAAACCCGGAAAGCCCCGAGCGGACGATCGAAAAGTCCTTTGACACGCCTGCCTCCCTATATGCTTTTTCTATGAAATAAAGAGGCACCATAGTCCCGTGGTCAAGCAGCGGATCCCTCTCTCCGAAAGTTCCGGCAGGGAACCCCTCTTCTCTCGCTATGGAAGATATCGCTTCTACAAGTTCTTCGTCATAGCTTTCCTTGAACGAAGCCTGCGGTGCGCCGAAGCTTCCGAAATCCCCGGCTGCGCCCCTTCCCGGGCTTATATGAAAATAATCTCTGTAAAGGATCGAGTGCGGACTTGTGATGATAATGGTCTTGGGACGAAGTGCAAATATCTCCCGTCCCACCCTCTCGTAGCTTCTTATCGTTTTGTCAACTGCATGCTCGTTCCCCCGCCCCACATCAGGAATGATGAGCGGCGGGTGCGGCACCATGAAACCTGCGATTATTGACATATTAGCTTTACCTTCTGATCACATCATCAAAATAATCAAGAAATGCCTCTGCATTCACGCGGTCGTGTTCTATCTCCCTGGAGAACCAGGCATAAGTGTTTGAAAACGGCTCACCCGAAATGAAAGAAAGATAAGCGGGCACAAAGGCACAATCCGCAATGAATGCGCTCCATACAAGGATCGCGCAGTCATTCACCGCCTTCAGGTAGTATCTGTAGACAAAGTAGGCAAACATCCTCGTGATCTCCGCCGTATGCCGGTTCTGAAATTCATTGAAGGCATCGAGATTGATGGAAACGGAGATGGCCTTGTCAAGCTGCATCCTCCAGCGTTCCGTAAGTATCGTGAGATCGTTGCGAAGGAATTTCAGGGTCTCCCTGATCTTCGGCACGGAGAGTCTTCCGGGAAAGTCGTAGGCGAAGTCGGGAGCGACGCGGTTGATCTCTATCTGAAGCTTCTGCGCGATGTCCATGAGCTCTGTTCCGTGCCGGTTCAGACTCTTTCCTTCATCAAACGCTGAGAGTATCGCATTTCTTTTCCTGCAAAGGAGGCGGAGGACGGGATCCTTCCCCTCATTTTCGGGAGCGGGGGGATAGGCATTTGAAACCGGAGTCTCAAGCACCAGCTTTGCAACCGCGGGGCAGGAGACGGAAGGTGATGTTTCCGCAAAGGTCTCATACTCCTCCGTATTGAAGGGATGTTCCCTGCAGGTATAGGGTGTGTTCTCGTAGCCAAGCCTTATTCTGATCTCGCACAACCCGTCCTCCTGAAGGAAGGGGCAGCGTATCCCGTCAAGCCTGAAGGTGTCCTCCCGAAGGCCTGAAAAAAGGCCGTCGTCAGGCACTTCATCCTCAACTTTTTCCGAAGGATCTTCTATAGCAGAAAGCTCTGAATCCTTCAGGACCTCTTCGGGGATCTCTGGCTCCTCCTCTCTTTTCATGGACCGTCTCAGCTTGTCACCGAAGGCACCGGAAAGTGATCTGTAATAATCTGCGGTCTTTTTGTCTATGTCCACATCCCATTCCATACAGCAGTTTTCAGGACACTTTTCCGCGAGGCATTCAAAGCGCGCTGAATACGAAGGTTCACTCGTCTTCATATGTTCCTCCCCCCTTTTTCATTAAATAAGGTATTGGCTCCTCCTCATGCAGTTTCAGCAGCATCAGGCTTGTATCTCCCCTTTTGGATTGCAAGTTCGGCCGCCCTCACGACCTTTGGATCAAACTGCTTCCCGCTCTCCCTCTTCAACTCACGGAGAGCCTCTTCAACACTCATTGTTTTTTCCTTGTAGGATCTGTACCGGATCATGGCATCAAAGGCATCCGCCACACATATTATCCTTGCCTCTATCGGTATGTTGTTTCCCGAAAGGCCGTCAGGATAACCCTTCCCGTCATACCTTTCATGATGCCATCTCGCGCCAAGCTCTATGCCGGGAAGTTCCTTGATGGCGGACAGGATATCGGCGCCTATCATACAATGCCTCTGCATCTCTTTTCGCTCGTCTTCAGTATACGTTCCCTTCTTTGTGAGAACCTCCTCGTCTATGCCTATTATCCCTATATCATGGAGCATACCCATACAGTATATCTCATGAGGACTTTTGTATTTCATCTCCTTCGCGATCGCCGCTGAGAACCTCGCCACATTTCCAGTGTGGTGATGCTTGTTCTCGACCCCGCTGTCGATGGTGGCTGCAAGGGACTCTATGATCTGTTGTGAAAGCTTCTCCTCGCGCAGTTCCTTTTCCCTTTCCTCCTTCGTTCTCTCCATTACTTCATCCGAAAGCTGCTTTCTGGCTCTCTCAAGTTGGGCTCTTTTCACGACCAACTTCTGATAGTTCGGAGAGACTGTGGTAAAAAGTGAGAGCAGCATTGACAGCGCCGGCGTGAGATTCGAAAGCAGGATGCCCGGGAAGAACAATAGCTGCAGGAGTGGTCCGAGCATCGAAAAAAGGATAATAAGTATCAAAATGAGCCGCTGCGTCCTCGTCATCAGTCTCCTGAACAGGAATATGAGCATAGCGCCTCCGAGCACGAAAACGGCCGGGATCACATAAACGGTCACATAGAATGGTCCGTGATCATAGCTCCCTTTGGAAAAATCAAAGAAGATGCCTGTAAAAAGATTGATCACCAGGAAGACATAATAAACAAGCAGTATCGCCTTTGCTCCCCTTACCACCCCTTTGTAGGCAAAGCTGTCCGTGGCAAAGGACATCACATATATCGCCACCATACAGCTCGAAAGACCGATGAACGCGAAATATATGGTATTTAATATCATGTTCACCCCGGGATTGACTGTATCTGCGTAAGTGATCGTCACCGAGGTCACAAGATCGAAAAGCATCGTAAGCTGTTCCGCTATCACGAGGCGCCTTAAGGCATCATTCACCGCTGACTTGTTGTAATAACGAAGCCGAAGATAGATATAGAGGATAGTCAGGAGGATAAAGGCTCCGGCCTCAAAATTTGTATTGTAGAGATTTGTCCTCATGCGCTCGCCTTCCCGCCGGTTCTTTCAGGCTCTCTCATGAGATAATCCCTGTCCTCGTCAATAAGGACGAGCATCGCGTCCGCGACCTTTTCATCGAACTGCGTCCCTCTGCCTTTCACGATCTGCTCCCTGACTGCTTCCTGCGGCATCACACCGCGATAGCTTCGAAACGATGTCATGGCGTCATAGGAATCCGCGACCGCTATTATCTTTGCTTCAAACGGGATATCTTCGGCCTTCAGATGGTCGGGATAGCCCTTTCCGTCAGGCCTTTCATGATGCCATCTCGCGCCCTTTGATATCCCGGGCATGGCTGTGATCCGGGAAAGGATCTCATAACCTTTGACAGGATGCGATCTCATAATGTCAAATTCCTCGTCGGTGAGACGGCCGGGCTTATTTATTATTTTCCTCGGAACCCCTATCTTTCCGACATCATGGAGAAGACCCATCTTGTAGATATCGTCCTGTTCCTCCTTTGACATTCCAAGCTGCTTTGAAAGAAGCCTTGAATAATAAGCCACTCTTGAGGAATGCCCGCTGGTATAGCGGTCCTTCGCGTCAACAGCCTTTGTAAGAGCGCTCATCATCTGCATTGTGAGATTTGATAGCTTGTTCTCCCTCTCCTCGAGGATCCTGTTTTCCTCGGCTACTTTTTCCTCAAGCTCGGACTTTATCCTGTCAAGCCTCTCTATCGTCACAAACAGCTCCTGCTCGTCAGGCGTTTCGATCGTTATAAGGATCAGAAAGACCATCAATGTCCCGATGAAGAAGTTGGTGAGATAGTAAGGGAAGAATAATGCCTGAACAGCCGGCCATGCGGAGACAAACAGGGTGAAGAACAAGAGCAGGATAAGCTCAGCCCTTGAATAAAATTTCCTGTGCATGAGAATGAACACGGCCGCTTGAAGAAAGAAAAAGGCAGGGATAATGAGTGTTAACAGATACAAGGGACCGTGGGTATAAGCCCCTTCTGCGTCAAAATAGAAAAGGATCCCGGTGAACAGATTTACTACGAGAAGACCGGCGAAGGAAAGGAATATGATCTGGTTGAAGCCTTTCTTACGAAGCTTTTCAGTCCGATCATCCTTGTAATAAAACGAGAAGACATACATGAGGAATATATACGAAACCAGCGCTGCGGAGAAGAAATAGAAAAAGTTGAAAAAGTGATTAGCGAATATGCCCCATGAATATTTGATGGAAAGGGTGCCAAGTACATCAAATAGATTTGCAATGCCGAGCGAGATGACGACGCGCAGAAACTCTCTGTTCTGCTCAGTCGTCATCGAATACTTGATCCGCATATACAACGCTATAAAAAGAAGCACAAAAAACGAAAGTACTTCAAAATCTACTATATAACCGCTTCCCTGCATCAGACGACCCTTACCTTTACATCCAAGAAAAGTGTGCGGACATTATAGCACAATTTTCCTGTCTTGTCGGCAGGAAAGAGGATCACAGTGTCCCCGGCACGAGAGCATTTATGAGCAGCCCCCATAGTGCTCCGCAGACGTAGAGAAGGACGAGAACGCCGATATTATTTTTAAGATGCCTTCGGTTCGTTCTGAAAAGCACCAGGAGTCCGACTCCCGCGGAAACGAGAAGTCCTGCCATGGCCTGCCCGGTGGTGATGAGACCGTCGAGGAAGAGCGTGGTAAGGAGCACCGATGCACCGCAGTTTGGAATGAGCCCGATCAAAGACGTCACAAATATCCCGCCTATCTCGTTTCCTGCAAGGAAGGCGGCGACCCTCTCCTCCCCAAAGCTTTCCACAAGGATCGCCGCAAGGAAGGTGATCACAAAGATGAAGAGCGCGATCTTCAGCGTATGCTTTAAGGCAGCGAGAAAGATATTGGAGTGCTCCTCCTCGCAGCCGCAATGCTCATCCTCGCAGAGCTCGTGTATGGAATAATTCTCTGCCATGAAATAAGCGGTCGGCCCGTCGCCCTTCTTCCCTCCGAGAAGCCTTATTGCTCTTCTCTTCTGGATCGCCCTGTACACAAGGTCGATCGCAAAGCCCGTCACAACGCCTATCAGGAATTTTGAAAGGATGAGCTTTGCGATGACGGAAACCTCGGCCTGTCTTGATATGAGAAGCGGCAGCATCTCGTCGGAGGTCGAGAGGAAGATCGCGATCAGCGTTCCGAGCGTTATTACCTTTCCTGAAAATAATGAAGCTGCGGCAGCGGAAAACCCGCACTGGGGGATCGCTCCGGCCGCAGATCCGATAAGCGGTCCCGCTGTCCTGAATTTCCGAAGCAGCATGGCGGACTTCTCCCCCGCCTTGTCCTCGATCCATTCCATGAAAAGATAGGTAAGATACAAAAACGGCAGGAGCTTAAGTGTGTCTATGACTGCCTCAGGGAGTATGTCTGTGATCATCTCTATGGGTTCCATCGTACGGCTCCTTTTTTGTCAGCTTCCGGACATATGAAAGATAATGCCGCAGGCTGCTCCGATCAGAATGAAAAATATGGGGTGCCAGTCCTTCACCTTCGGGATATATCTTGACATCACAAAGATCACGACTGCAAGGATAATAGACTTTATATCAAATACAGCCATCTTCCACAATGCGATATTTTCGATCCCGAATATCGCGATCAGGATCACGGAGAAAGCCGCAGAGGTAATGAGGCCCACAGACGCGGCACGAAGACCGTAAAGAGCGGCTTCGACGAACTTGTTCTCCCTGAATTTTTCCAGAAAATGAGCGACTATGAGGATGATTATGACAGACGGTGTAATGAGTCCGAGTGTTGCGATTATGGCGCCAATGACTCCAAGCATCCCTGCCATCGCAGGATGGTCAGCGCCTCCCTGACCGTGCCCGATCACATAGCCCACATAAGTCGCCATATTGACTCCGATAGGTCCCGGCGTCGATTCCGAGATCGCTATCATATCCGCAAGTTCTTTTGAAGAAAACCAGCCGGTGGCAGAGCCCATTGAAGACAGGAAGGGAACCGTCGCCATCCCGCCGCCGATCGCAAAAAGCCCGGTTTTGAAGAATTCAAAAAACATCCGAAGGAAAAGGAGGAGGACATTCATTTTTTCTCCCTCCCCTTGTATTTGAATACGAGCTTTATCAGGATGCCGGCTATCGCGCAGGCGACCACGAATACTATGGGAGAGAGTCCCGAAAAGGCGGAGAAGATGAACACGGCTATATACATGATGAGGGTCGGAAGGTCAACGACCGCTTCCTTCACCATCTTGATGATGGCATTAACCATAAGGACGCAGACCGCGACTCTGATGCCCGCAAGGGCGTCCTGGACATAAACATTATCCGCAAAGCCCTTTAAAAGCGCCGCGATCACCGTTATCAAAATAATAGAGGGCGTCACGAGCCCAAGGGTCGCAACTATCCCTCCAATGTTTCCGCGCATCTTCCTCCCTGTGAAGGTCGCGGTGTTTACCGCTATCACTCCCGGAGTGCACTGCCCTATCGCAAAATAATCCATTATTTCCTTCTCCGTGAGCCAGTGCTTCTTTTCCACAAGCTCGCGGATAAGGATGGGGAGCATCGCATAGCCCCCTCCGAAGGTCATGATCCCGACCTTGAAGTGCGAAAAAAATAATGACGGAAGTGAGACCTTCACTTCCTTATCGCCCTCGATATGGCATCTCCCAGAAAGACCGCAATGAAGGCCTTTACCAGATCAGCCGGTATGAAAGGAACACAGCCTGCCATGAAAGCAGCGCCGATGCTCATTCCTGCCTGCCACGAAAGCCAGAAGGAGCCGATCACATAGAGCACCGCAGTTCCTATGATAATGCCAAGAAGCATCATTATCTTTTTTCCGCGGAACCTGTCAGCGAAAAAGCCTGCTATCAATACTGTCGGGATATAGCCGATAAGATAGCCTCCGGTCGGTCCGAACAGCTTCCCGGCTCCTGCAGTAAAGCCCGCAAACACAGGCAGTCCCACGAAGCCTATGAGAAGATAAATAAGTACAGCGATAACTCCCTTTTTCCATCCGAGTATCACCGATGCGAGAAATACTCCAAGGGCTCCGAGCGAAACCGGGACGAGATCTCCCGGAAGCGGTATTGAAAGCGGTCCGAGAACGCAGATCACTGCCGCCATAAGCCCTGTAACTGTAAGTGCAAGGACACGGCTCCTCTTCTCGGATGAAGAAGCGTCTCCTGTTTTTTGTTCTGTAACTGTCATTTCATTTTCTTTCTGATCAACCAATTACTAAAGTTCTTTTATCGCGACTGCGGTGAGCTCATATTCATCCTTGACCTTTGAATAAAGTCCGTCCACATCACCCTTCGGTGTGCCGCCGCGAAGAGCCTCGGTAAGGTCTGACGCGACATTGTAAAGCCTTGAAAAACCAAGATTTGCGGCAACTCCCTTTAATGTATGCGCTGACTCAAAGGCCGCAGGATAATCCTGCTTTGAAAGCGCCTCGGAAAGCGTGCTGTAGCTCTTGTCTTCAAGAAACATGCCGCAGAGCATCTTCAGAAGATCCTCGTCGAACACTCTCTCCATGGCATCATTGTAATCCGCGCCAAGTCTTTCATAGAGTTCCTTTACTGTCATATGAACCTCCTGCTGATCAAGATACCGCTATATCGGAAACCATGAGCTCCCTGCCTCTTTTGATCTTTCCTGCTGTTCCTTTGCAAAACGGGCAGCACCTGTCGTTTGAAATATCAGGATGATAATCCTGCCCGCAGGACGCGCACGTGACCAATATCTCTATCTCATTTACGACAAGCTCTGCGCCCTCGCACAGCGTTCCCTTTGATGCCTCCGGAAAATAATGAAAAAGGTACTTCGGAAGTATCCCCGTCATCTCACCGACATCGACCGTGAGCCTCTTGACCTTTTGGGCACCGTTCTCCTCTGCCGCGCGGCATGCTGTCGACACGAGGTTCATCATCGCTGAAAGCTCGTGCACCTTAAAACGCCCCGACTTCCCGAAGCACCTTTGACAGCTCGTCTATCTCCTCTTCCTCTGTCATGGAAAGGATCTGGATCACGCAGCCTGCATGGACCATAACGCGGTCGCCCTGCTTTACGCTCATGAGTCCCGTTGAAGCTTCCCGAAGAACTCCATCAAAATCAATGATAGCGCTCTTTTTCTCTTCGTCAACGGAAACTACTTTTCCGGGTGAGGCTACGCACATATCAGGTCTGCTCCTTTTGTGTAGTTGCTGCAGCCGCGGGCTTTGCCGCCGGTGCTGCCCCTGCTGCCGGAGCTGTCCCTGCTGTTCCTGCTGCCGGCGCTGCTGCATTTCCTGCTGCCGCCTTCTTTGCGGCCGCTGCTGCGAGCGCTGCCTTCTTCTTTTCCTCCTGCGCCTTTATATATTCCTCGCCCATGTGAGGTCTCTGGAAGGTGTCAACTATCTTCTCTCCTCCCGGTGTCTGGTAACCCTCCACCATGTGAAGGCACTTCTTAGGGCAGACCGAAACGCAGTATCCACAGGCTATGCAGTCCATACGCTCGATGCCCCATGTTCCTTCCGGGGGCTTCTTCACCGTGATCGCTCTCGGAGGACAGCTCTTTTCACATATCCCGCAGGATATGCAGTCATCTATATCGATCTCTATGTGGCCACGGCTCCCTTCCGGATAAGCAATAGGCTCAGCCGGATACTTTGAAGTCACGGGCTTTGAAAACAGATTCTTCACTGTGGCCCAGGTAAAGGCCATTATCCTTGATTTCGGCATGACTCACCCTTACCTTTCTGTACAGGAGATACACGGGTCAATAGTAACTATCAAAAGCGGAACGTCCGCGTATTTCGCGCCCTTGATGGTCTCGCAGAGTCCCGCGAGATTCGCGAAGGTAGGGGTGCGCACACGGAAACGGTTTATAAACTTGTCGCCGACTCCTTCAACATAATAAACGGCCTCGCCTCTCGGCTGCTCAAGCCTTACAAAGGCATCCCCGTCGGGATTTCCCTTTACGGGCACTGATATGTCGCCCTCAGGGATCTTCTCAAGCGCCTGACGAAGAAGGCTTATCGACTGGAAGAGCTCGTCAAGTCTCACCTTGCAGCGCGCGTAATTGTCGCCTTCAGTAGCTGTGATCGGCTCTACGTCAAGCTCGCCGTACGCGTCATAGCCGAGAAGCCTCATGTCGCAGTTGATCCCTGATGCTCTCGCGAAAGGTCCGCAGCAGCCAAGGTCGTGCGCCTGCTCTTTTGTAAGAACCCCGACACCTCTTGTCCTCTCCTGAACGGAATAATCGGACAGGAAGGTGCGCCTTATCGGAACGAGCTCTTTTTCGATGAAGTCAAGAGTCGAGAGAATGGCACGTCCCATCTCGGGTGTGATATCGCGTCTCACTCCGCCGACCATGTTTGTTGAATAGATAACTCTTCCGCCGGTTGTAAGCTCGGCCATATCAAGTATCTTTTCCCTGATACGCCAGCACTGATAGAAGAGGTTCTCAAAGCCGAAAGCATCTGCCATGAGGCCGCACCAGAGCAGGTGGCTGTGGATACGGTTCATCTCAAGCCATATGGTACGAAGATACTTCGCCCTTCTCGGAACCTCGATACCCATTATCTTTTCAACAGCTTCAGCGTAGCCGTTGCCATGACCGAAGGAGCAGATTCCGCAGACTCTCTCCGCCACGTATTCAAATTCATTATAATCCTTTGTCTTTACAAGACTTTCAAGACCCCTGTGAACAAAGCCTATGGAAGGCACCACATCTATTACTGTCTCGTCCTCCAGCACGAGGTCGAGATGTATGGGCTCCGGGAGCACGGGGTGCTGGGGTCCAAAAGGTACAACGCTTCTCTTTGCCATTACTCTGTATCCTCCTTCGGGACCTCGGAAACGCCCTTCATTGCTTCAGGAATGGCGCCCGGTATCGCAGTATCAGGCTGCCGCACGACCTTCGCTCTCTCCTCCTCGGGAAGGAAGGGCATTTCAGCCTTTATCCTATACAGCCTTCGATGGTAATCCCTCTTCATCATCTTTACTTCCACGCCGAAAAGCTCCTTCATCTCGTTCTCATAGAAGTCGGCAGCAGAGTAAAATTCGCTTATGCTCGGAACAACGGAATTTATCGGGCAGTTGATCCGAAGCGTCTCATAGTCGAGTGTCTCGTCATCAGCGAATGAATAAGAAAGCTCATAGTGTCCGTCGCGGAAAGCCGCGCAGATCTGGGAGAGCCTCCAGCCCTTCGTTTTCAGCACGAGCACGTTTTCAAGAAGGTCGGCAAGCTCGATCACAATTATCTCATTTTTCATGAGCCCTCACCTCCTTCAAGATGTCCGACAGACAGCGGCTGCTTGTTCTTGAGCTGCATGTATCTCTCCTTGAAGAGACCGACCGCAGCGACTACGCCGTCTATTATGGACTGCGGTCTTGCCGCGCAGCCCGGAACATAGATGTCCACGGGTATGACCTTGTCGGCGCCGCCCATTACATTATAAGCCTCTTTGAACACACCGCCTGTGCAGGCGCAGACGCCTACTGCGACCACGACCTTCGGGTCTGACATCTGGTCGTATATCTGCTTTACCACAGGCGCGTTCTGCGCGTTTACGGCTCCCGTGATCAGGAAGATATCCGCCTGCATGGGATCGCCGGTATTTACTATTCCGAAGCGCTCCACATCAAAGACCGGCGTCAGGCAGGCAAGAACCTCGATATCGCAGCCGTTGCAGCTTGACGCGTCATAGTGGAGAAGCCAGGGTGAACGTGTAATGTCCGCCATCTTTCTCACCTCACTATCATCAACACGAGCAGGTTGACTCCGCAGGAGCAGAGCGTGACGGCCCATGTCAGCGTAAGCATCCTCTCCCAGTGAACACGGGCGGATGTATTGTCAATAAGTATCTCAAGAAAATATGTAAGAAGCACCACGCCGATCCCTACAAGTCCGGAGACAAGCGGCGCACTTGAGTTCTTGATGAAGAGGAAGACAACAGCCAGAAGGAATACCGTCTCGTACCATTCAGTCACATTGAATATCGCGAGGTTCCTTCCGCTCATTTCCGAGGTAAGTCCCTTGACAAGCTCCTGGTGAGGATGATGAGAGGTACTCTCATCAAAGGGAGATTTCCTCATCTTGATCGTAAGTATGAATACGAAGGCGACGAAGAAGCCGGGGATTATCATTATCGGTGAAACGGGAGAATTATGTATCGCTTCAACGTCAAAGGAGCCTACCGCAAGATAGAAGCCAAGTGCAGTGAGAAGTATAGCAGGCTCATAAGCCATCTCCTGAATGAGCTCCCTCTGTGCTCCCAGTGAAGAATAAGGTGAGGTCGTAACGCAGCCTGCAAGATAAAGGAACAGTGCTGCCGTCGACAGCATCAGGAAGCACATCAGCATGTCGGTACCGAAGAAGAGCATCGCTCCCGTGAAGATAATGAGGAGCATATAGGACGTAAGCAAAAAGCCCTGCGCTCTCGTAACCTGCGAGCGCTTCTTTTTCAGAAGCTTTGAAATGTCATAAAAGGGCTGGAGCAGCGGAGGTCCAACGCGCCGCTGCATGCGGGCGGAGATCTTCCTTCCTATCCCTTCGAGAAGCCCTCCGATAAAGGGCGCGAGTACAATGTACGCTATCGCATAGATAAAGCGGACAGCAAGCGGTGTAAGCATCAGAACGCACCTCCTATCACTCTTGAGATCATTATGACCAGAGCCGCGAGAGCAATGAGCTGCGAAGGTATCATCAGCTTCCTCTGACCTATCTTGTGAGCAAAATAATAATTCGTAAGCCAAAGCTTTTCCTTCTCTCCGTAGGAGTCGGTATAGCTGTTGTCATAATCCTCGTTTATACCGCCCATATAGGCAAGTTTCTGGTCAAAGGGCCGCTTCCTGTTTGCGAGGAAACAGACTATCGGGACCGCGAAGGTGACAATGACGCAGATTATCAATATATAAAGGATCTCCCCGGGGATGACGTCCTGATAGGTCCCGTAAAGCTGGACCACCAGAGGATCCACAAACGAGCTTGAAAGGAAGGGGAAGAGCAGACAGAGGAGAACCATCAGCACGGCGTTTATCGTAAGAGAGAACATCTCGCTTGACTTTGTGATGTCCTTGATCTGCCTGTTGTAGGCGGTCCGCCCTATCAGCTTCCCGAGCCACTTCGTCCAGTAGAAGCCGGTGATCGCTGAACCGAAGACTATGAGAAGTACGAGGATGATATTGTTTGAATCAACCGAGGCCTTCAGCGCCGACCACTTTGAGACCAGCATACCGAATGGCGCGAGGTACATAGCGACTATACCTATGAACATGAAGAAGGCGAGGCGCGGCAGTCTGTAAAGAAGTCCGTGCATATCCTCTATATCCCTTGAATGAACGGAGTTTTCCACTGCCCCCACATCCATAAAGAGGAGCGCCTTTGATACCGAATGGAACATCATAAGGAAGATGCCGGCCCAAATGGTACCGCTGGTTCCCATTCCGGCGCAGGCCACCATCAGTCCCAGATTTGATACTGTGGAAAGCGCGAGAACCTTCTTCGCGTCGGTCTGGGCTATGGCCATTATTGATGTCATAAGGAAGGTGAAACCGCCTACCACTGCTATTATCGTTCCTGTCACCGTTCCCGAAAGGGCGGGTGCCAGCCTGAAGAGCACATAGATACCGGCCTTGACCATGGTCGCTGAGTGAAGCAGCGCGGAGGACGGCGTAGGCGCCACCATCGCACCCATGAGCCAGGTGGAGAAGGGAAGCTGCGCGCTCTTTGTGAGAGCCGCGAATGCAATGAAGGCAACGGGAAGATAGGTTTCCTCGATCCCCATCCATGCGGCGGAAACGAGATAGACCAGAGAAACCTGTCCGTCGTTCATGAAAGCAAGATACATTATTCCTACAGCAAGGAACAACCCGCCAAGAAGGTTCATCCAGAGTGCCCTAAAGGAGTTGTTGATGGCCTCTTCCGTCTTCGTGTAGCCGATCAGCAGGAAGGAGCAGACTGATGTGATCTCCCAGAAAAGGTCGATCCACATGAGGCTGTCGGAGAAGACAAAGCCGAACATGGCGCCAAGAAAAAGGAAGACGACCATGAAGAAGAATTTTCTCCTCTCCGGAACGTCGGTATGATGCTCGTGATAGCCGTCCATGTAACCCATGGCGTAGATCGCGATGCAGCCGCCGACCACCGCAATTATGAGGCACATCAGGATCGAGAGATTGTCAATGTAGATATGTGCCATCTCAACCTTCGGAGCTCGAAGCTCCGTCCAGATCATAAGCCCGGTGGGGATGATCGAAAGAAGAGATATCCAGTACTTCTTGTATCTGAAGCACATGATCGTAATGAAGACCATGAGGACGATCTCAGCGACGAGTATCACCTTGTCCACGATCTCTGTCTCTTCAAAGAGCCATATTCCTTCGGCTCCGTTCAGGAAATATACCACCGTGAGCCAGATGGCCGCCGCGACTATCAAGGCGACCGAAATAGAGGCTATCACCTTTCTGACAGGCTTCGATGGGATCAAAAAGAGCAGGAAGCCTATCACCATCGGAAAGATGATGAGAAAACTTACTAAATAGGGTACAGCTGACATCTTTTTTTAATTTTCCTCCCTTTTCTTTTGTTCAATAAGCCATTTCACAAGAGCTTCAAAGCCCTCACCTGTTTTTGCGGAAACGAAGAATACTTCTGAATGCGGGTTTCTGTCATGTATCCTCGCTACCGCCTTTTCCCTGTCAAAGGGAAAAAAATCCGAAGTGTCGATCTTGTTGATGATCACCGCGTCGCAGACCTCAAACATCAGCGGATATTTCAGCGGCTTGTCGTCGCCCTCCGGATATGAGAGGATGCAGACATTTTTCATCGCTCCGGTATCATCCTCAGCCGGGCAGACCAGATTTCCTATATTCTCAAGGAAGATAAAGTCGAGCCCTTCGTACTGATATTCCTTCAAGGCATCCGCTGTCATCTTCGCGTCCATGGCGCAGCGCCCCGCGGTGTGGACCTGGATCGTCGGGATATCAGCCCTTTCCATCCTCTCGGCGTCAACCTCGGCATCGATATCGGCTTCCATCACGCCGACTTTGTATTTTCCTTTGAGAAGCTCCGCGAGGCGAAGAAGAACACTGGTCTTTCCGGCACCGGGAGATGCCATCAGGTTCACGAGAAAGACTCGCTTTTCTGAAAGCATCCTTCTCGTCTCATCGGCAATGGAATCGTTGACCGCGCCGACGGCCTCGTGAACCTCTATTACGCGATATTCGCCCAATTGTTTGCTCCGATCATTTTGCAGACAACAACCGGCGCTCCCTCTGCTCTGTTAATTCTTTCACAATCAGAGGGAACGCCTTGCATATATTAGCATAATAATATTATTTTTCAAGGTAATTCTTGAGGTCAGAAAGAGAATCGGCAGCGTCCTTTCTCCCAAGCATATAAAGATCCCCGAGCTTCTCAAGGTCAGACTCCGTCCTCTTTACTTTGGGCGGGATGGAGGGTGCTATGCAGAAGAGCTTCTCCCTTCTTTCAAGTTCCTCAAGGACTTCGCATTCCCTGTTGTACCTCTCATCCCTGTGAAGGAGAGCGGAAAGGAAGGCCGGCTTGTTCCTGTACTGCTTCTTTTGTACCTTTGTCAGCAGGGACTCCTCGCGGTCCAGGTCGACATGAAAGCCCCGCGCCCTGGTCCGTACCACTATTATCTTCTCGTAACCCTGCTTGATAGCCCACTGGTAAGGGATGTTCAGGCTGCAGCCTCCGTCAAGATAATAATGCCCGTCAAGAAAGACCGGAGCAGACACAATAGGAAGACCGCAGGACGCCCTTATCGCGTTTATGATGCTTGAGACCCTGCCGCGCTGAAGAAATGCGGGCTTTCCGGTGTCGATGTCAGTCGCGACGCAGACGAAGCGGCGCCTTGGATCGTTGAGCCCCTTCCAATTCAAGGGCTCCACATTGACCTTGTCAGAAAACATGTAATTGAGTCCGAAAAGCGACTTGCTCTGCAGGAAGGCCCGCAGACCGAGATATCGGCTGTCGAAGCGGTTTGAGAGATTGAAACGGGCCGAGCGGCCGATCTGCCTCGCTAGGTAACCGGCTCCGTTCAGGGAACCCGCCGAGACGCCGATCACGGCCTGCATATTGATCCCGTTCTCCATCAAAACATCGAGAACTCCTGCAGTATAAAGGCCACGGAGGGATCCGCCCTCAAGGACTATGATGCCCTTTGTAAGGCCGCCTTTCGCGATGCCCTTTGGTATCTCATTGAAGCGTGAATATGAGCGCTTCTTTTTCTTTCTTTTGTAAGCTGCGTATCCCGCCGCTCCGATAAGAGAGGCTGCGGCCGCGATGACTCTTTTTTTCATATTATTTTCCTCCTGCGCGGTGACACAGGGACGGTTCTTTTGTCACCTTTTTTGGTGACAAAAGAACCGTCCCTGTGTCACCAACATTAGGATAGCAGACAATACTGCTTTTCGAAAGGACAGCGCCCCTTACAATGTCTTTCTTTTGTATAGGTTCTGCCCTTGGTCTTGACAAAAGGGTAGCATTTACAAGAAAATCAAATGGTATATGTATATCTGATGTCAGGAGATTTCCATATGAACGGATCAAAAAAATATACACAGGCTACCTGAAAGATAATGGGACAGCTTCTTGAGGTGGACGACCCGCGTTTTGAAAGGAGGTACTATGAGATTAAAATCATTGAACGATTTCCTCATGCGCTGCTCCCTTTGCAGGGAGGAATATGAAAACGTAAAGTCGCTGGTCTGGGAGAGGAATAAGAGGACACTGGGGATCACCTCCATCCTTGCTGCTTCCATGGGAGCGGTGCTTCTTCTTGTAAATCTGCTGACGGGTTCAAAAGTGCTTCTGCCTTATCTTTTCGTATTCTGCGGCAGTCTGCTTGTATGTGTGATGCAGCGGCTTACCATGAGAAAAAAGGTGCCGGAGCAATTCGTCATTGTTTTATGCTACGTGCAGATGCTGATGGTCTGCATTTATGCCGGTATCCTCAGCGTGCAGACCAGCAATTACGGAATTCCGGCCACCAGCATAGTGGTATTCATTTCGCTGCTGCCGCTGTCCATCGATGATCGACCGGTAAGGATGTACCTTGTAATGGCTGCGGAGTCCGCAGCTTATCTTTCAGCCTCATACCTGCTGAAATCACGCAGTGCCTTTTCTCTTGATATCCTGAACGTCGGCACCTTCTTTATTATCGGAATGGTCCTGTATGGGGTCATCTGCGTCCGGAATGTCCGGGAGATCAGTCAGAGCCTGCGCGTGGAAAAGATCCAGCAGAGTGTCATCTCGTCCCTTGCCACCGTCGTGGAGGAAAGGGATGAGAATACCGGGGAGCATATCCAGAGAACATCAGAATATGTGCGTATGCTTTCAGACGCTATGAAGGCAGACAGCAGATACGTAAGTGTGAGCGCAGAATTCCTGAATAATGTTCAGCTGGCAGCGCCCTTGCACGATATGGGAAAGATCCGTATCCCCGATGCGATCCTGAACAAGCCGGGCCGCCTGACCGACGAAGAATATGCCGTAATGAAGCGGCATTCAGCCTATGGTGCGGAAATCATCGAAAAGACCCTGCAAGTCATAGAAGAGGAGGATTATTATAATGTGGCCAAAAACATTGCACGGCACCACCATGAGCGCTGGGATGGAAAGGGTTATCCCGATGGGTTAAAGGGCGGGGAGATTCCGCTGGAGGCCAGAATTATGGCCCTTGCGGACGTCTATGACGCACTCGTGTCCAAGCGGGTGTACAAAGAGGCGTTTTCAAAGGAAAAGGCCTGCGAGATCCTTCGGGAGGGTGCAGGAACGCAGTTTGATCCGGATCTGACCCGGCTGTTTTTGAAGAGCCTTGACGAAAGGTGATGGACCATGGGAGGATGCAAAAGCGACCCGCTAACATCCGTCGTCAGCAGGCCGCTTTTGTTTTTCGGCTCTCCATATTCGAGTTCCAACTTACTGTACTGCGATGTACGTAAGTGTTGCTGCTCCTAAAGCCAGTCCGCCAATTGTCAAAAATAAACTCAGCATGATTTTGCTCCTTTCTTTATTAATTCCAGCCATTGAACCCATAAAAGATCGATCCGCGAATGTCGTTGTCCCAAGTTACTCCATTTTCTATTTCTTCAGGTCTAAACATATTTTTTTCTCCTCATATTGTTGTTGCTTTGTTTCTCTGTTTCTGAAACGTATGATACGCCCCTCATCCTTGCAAGAACCTTGCAGAGCGAAAATTTTTTTACCCGGCCGTTCACTATATTTATATTGACAATCAGCGCTTATGCGACTACGATAAAAAATGTAATATTGTACGCAGAATTGACGAGGAAAATCATGCTGGAAGGATATGCAACTGTACAGGAAATGGCTGAAAAGTGGGGGCTTAATCAAAGAACCGTACAGACAATGTGTGCATCTGGCAAGATAGCGGGACTTGCCAAATTTGGCAGGTCATGGGCTATCCCAAAAGATACGGAGAAACCTACGGATAACAGAGTAAAGTCCGGCATTTATAAAGACTGGCGAAAGAAATACTCAAGTAATAGCAAAGAATGATGAATTATAATCCTCACAAAACCTTATCAGTCAGACAGCAAGAGGCTTATTTTTCTCGTCAATGTCGAAAATCAGAACATAAAGAAGAAACTTGCGAGGTAATATTAGTGATCGTTCAGAAAGAATTGTTTGGTGAGAGCAAACACATCGAATTTAAGGAAGATATTCCTAAGAAACACGAGAAGTTTCTAAAGGATATTATTGCATTTGCCAATACTTCCGGTGGAAAAACCATCATCGGTATAGTGGATGCTACCGGCGAGGTGGTAGGATTGGGAGATCAGAATCCTTTCAAACTCTCGGATTCTATCTCGAATATGGTATCCGATGCCTGCACTCCCCAGATCAATATGGAGATTACACCTAAGACAATTGGTGATAAGACAGTTCTTGAAGTAGAGGTCTTTCATGGTAAATACTGTCCATATTATCTTACATCCGCAGGCAAGGAGAAATCAGCATATGTCAGGGTCAATGGAACCAGCAGGCCGGCAAATGCAAGAACTTTGAAGGAACTGGAGCTTATGGGGCAGCAGCTCTCCTATGATACGATGAGGGAAATCGGAGAGAACTATGATCCAACCGGAACAAAACAGCTTATGGAAAGTATGTATCGGAAAGCACTTGATGCGTGCAGAAATGAATCGGAGCGTGAAGAAGTACATCCTCTGACACTGACAAAGCTGGAGGATTTCGGCCTCTTGTGTAAGGACGGGAAAGATTATGCACCGACTCATGCGTATACACTCCTTACAAAACCGAAAGACAGGAATATCAAAATACAATGTGCTCTTTTTAAGGGCGTGGAGCGTGACGAGTTTATTGATAAAAAAGAATTTCGCGGCGCGTTGCAGGATCAGGTGGAGGAAGCATATCAATTTGTGCTTCGCCATATCAACATGGGTGCTGTCATAGATGGATTGTACAGACATGATGTATATGAACTTCCGACCAGATCAATCAGGGAGATAATCGCAAATGCCTGTCTTCATCGCAGCTACATGGATTCATCATCAATTCAGGTTTCGATCTATGATGACAGGCTGGAAGTAGACTCTCCCGGTATGCTTTATGATGGTCTTAATATAACGGAAGCGCTCTCCGGGAAATCGAAATGCCGGAATAAGGGAATAGCAGAGGCTTTTCAGTATATGAAGATCATCGAAGGCTGGGGAACCGGACTGCCGCGGCTTTTTCGGCAATGCAGGGAACGAGGATTGCCGGAGCCTAAATTTGAGGAATTTGGCGATGGCATAAAGGTGACGATTTACAGGAGATCGGATAGTGAATGGGTAAACGGGACTACCCAATCAACTACCCAAACTACCCAATCAACTACCCAATCTACCCGATCGACTACCCAAACTACCCAATTACCCGATGGAAGAAAACTGTCGGATGCTGAGATTCACATAGTCGATGCCATGAAGGAAAACAGCAGGATCACCCAAAGTCAGTTGGCTGCCTGGCTTGGCATAGATATAAATACTGTAAAATACTATGTACGTAACCTGAGTAAAAATAATGTCATAGAACGCAAAGGCAATAACAGGACTGGTGAATGGGTAGTCCTGATGAGCCCCTGACTCCGTCCCCAGGTTCCATTAGATGCAGCTAAATTCGATGGCAAAAGATGGTTTTGTTATATGGAGGGTATGTTATGTCGTACGCTACATTAGAAAAGAAATTAAAGCTCATTCCTGAGGCATATCTGGATGAAGTTTCAGATTATATTGAATTCCTGCTGTTCAAAATAAATGCTCAAGAAGAAAATGATGCAAAAACAGATCTTTCAGAGTTCTTCGGATCAGTCAGGATCAAAGAAGACGGACTGGATATACAGAGGAGAATGAGGGATGAGTGGGATTAATTACCTTACAGATACCAATGCATTGATTTATTTGCTGGATGGACAGGAATGTATGAAACCATTTTTATCTGAAAGACTATCGACGTCCATCATTAGCTAGATGGAAATATTATCTTATCCTGCTCTGACAGAAGACAATGAAAAAAGTGTTAGGGGATTGTTATCAAAGTGTAATATTATTCCTGTGAATGATGAAGTAAAAGAGCAGGCAATAAAAATCAGGCGTGCTCACAATGTCAAACTGCCGGATGCTATTGTGGCAGCTACAGCAATGGTAAATGGGATGACTCTTTTATCGGCTGATAAGGGGTTTGAAAAGATCGATGGACTGATATTAGAACTGCTGTCAATTTAAAAAATGGGTGGGGAACTTCCCCGCCCATTATAGACCTGGATATTAAGACCAGCCCAAATGAAATGATATTTTATTTTAAGTAGCATATTCTAAAATGCTTAAAATGCAAGAAAAAAACTCTTTCACAGCACGCCCTTATTGCTCCATTAATATAATCCATCAGTAACATTCAAACGAAACTACCAGAGGATGATCCGTAGTCCCGGTCACGGTTGCATCACAAATACCTTTACGCTTATTGCCAAATGCGTTTTCGATTGTGCACTCCGCCCTCAAAAACCAAGTGTTTTCATCCACAGCTTCATTCAATCTCCCTAAATAATGTAATTTAAAGCCATATGGATAAACATTCTTCCCATGGCGATCCACACATTGCCACGCAGCAGTTAAGTCCAGCTTGGCTTCAAGTTTCTCTCGTACTTCCATATCTGCTTCTTCCTGCGCGGTTATGAAATATACATCTACCGATTTGTTCTGAGAAGATACATCTACTTTTGTAACCTTGCAGTCTCCATATTCCTCTGCATATGGTGTCATATCTGTACCAACCCGGTTTTTGTACTTTGCCGTATACCCCATCTCTCCTACTGTCTTGATTGCTTCTGCTACTGTTTTGCCTTTTAATGCTTCCAGCCTATCTTTTTCTGCTTTAGAAGCTTCTTCAGCGGCGGCTTGCTCTGCCGCTTCCTGCGCCTGAATCATTTGTCCAGCAATATATTCCGGATCATTCGTATAACTGGAATGATACGCAACAATTACTTCGTCTTGGGAAGAAAAAATATCACCGCGTTTGAAATCTTTATTACCATTTATGCTAACGCTGCTTGTGTCGCCCTCCTTTGCAAAAACGCCAAAATATATATCATAAATGGGTTTTATTTTAATATTATTAAAACCAATCCCTTTAAGCTTATCGATTACTTCAATATAATTTCCGCTAAAATCTGATGAGCCCTCCGACATTTGAATCTGCCCTTTTTCAAGTTCTATATCTCTTTCAGTGTACTCCGTATTCACATCAATAGACGAACTATTACAGGAGAGTTTATACCCCACCTTCATATCGCTATAAACATCTATCTCTTCTTTTCTTTCAACGGAGCTATCTTCTGCATCTGTAAATGTAATGGTGTATTTCCCTTTCTTAAGCTTATACTCATAATCTGCTGATTCACCATGTGGAAGACGTTTTACTGCCTCATTACCCACAGATATATTCACATCATACTTGTCGAATAACAAATTCCCTCTGCAATCAGCATGAATAGAGACTGTATACTTCTTGTAGGGTTTGTGACAAATAACTTTTACTTCAGAATCTATAGGAAATGTATCTATTTTACTAAAAGAACTATGGCCATCTATTATGACCTCATTTCGGAATTCTTCGTCATAGAGATCTGGATTCAGATCCTCAACCTCTTCAGTTTTGACATTTTTAAACCCAGCATTCTTAAACAAGTCTGCAAGAATAGTATGATCCTGCTTCTGTATGTCATCGCCAGCTGAAGGCGGATTTATTTCCTTTACAGAATGATAATTAATGATTATTGGTACTATAGATGGAAATGAATCACCCGCATTGAAGTTGTTCAAATCTGCAATAGTTATTGCCGTAACAACTCCTTGCTGAGAATCACTGGATGAATCCAGATCTTGCAGGCCGGATGCGGTAATGTTTAAAAATCCAAGACCACTCAGTTCCTTTTCAACATCCTCATAATCTTTACCCACATAATCATTGGCTCCGGAAGTGACGCTTATCGTTCTGTTGACTCCGCACCCCGCAAGAAAAAGCACAAACATTATCAGTACTGTAATCATAAGCCCGCGTTTCATAGCAATTTCCTCCTTATCTACCCTCTCTCAGTACATTTTATTCCTTTGAACTGATCCAGTCCTCATAATTATCAACACCAGCATAATATACAGCGTTATTCTTAGGTCCCAACGACACTTCATAGACAAACTCTCCAATTGTTGTACTCTTTTTCATTCCAACATTGGTGACTACCCAATCTGTAACTTCCTTGCTATCTGAACTTGGACACAATACACTAGCCATTCCAATAATAAATCCTTTCTGTTGAGAATCAGACGCCAAAAAACTTGTAGTGACATTAGCGCAAAGAATTTCATTTGTCTTTGTAGAGTATATTATTCTTAAATTTAATACACCGGAGCTATCTGACAAAGACTTTTGTTTTGTACCATATCCAAAATCCTCATCGGAAAGTACTTGAGATAATCCATATTCCTTGGCTTTTTTCACAACAATATCTACGCTTGTTCCTTCCATGACTGGCATACTATTATTGACCGTAACAGGATCGGTTTTCTGCTGCGGTGGAATATAATTCGGGTCACTTGTCTTTGCCATGTGATAAATGATCGTCACAGGATCACTCTCTTTATATATTTCTCCCTTATAAAACTCTGAGTTATCCTTGATCTTGACTGAGGCAATCGTGTTATCATGACTTGAATCTTCCTGGTCATATACAGGCGACGCTGAAATGTTTTTGAAACCTAAACGTCTAAATTCCTCAACTATAGTGTTATAATCTCCGCCACAGTCCGAAATTCCTATTGACAGTCTTATTTCGCCTGCAAATAACTCTCTATTGTGCTCTTCGTATAATTTACGATAATGATATTTCGAATCAACTTTTTCAAACGCGTAGGCGATATTAACGGGTCCATCAATTGCAATTTTCTTTTCTATGGGCTTCACACTATTATCATCAAGCATAATAGTGATATTTAAATCACCCTTTTTGTTCTTGTATTCTATGTCTTTCTTTGAGGCAGGTTCAACAGTACTTTCGTCTTTGGAATTAAACATGATTTTCATTCCAACTGAACAGTTGTTGTCGATATGGAGATTCACAGGGTACTTTTCGTATGCTGTATGATTAACTATTTCAACCTTAGTATCTGCAGGAAAAGATAGGTCCGTATCTAATAAAGCACGTGTTCCCATAATTACTGTCGTCACAAATCCCTCCGTCATTTCGTCGGGATCCTCATCCTGAACCGTTGTTGTAACAACATTTGAAAATCCTGCTGTTTTAAATAATTCAGCAACCTTTTCGTAATCCATAGTCCTGGCTTCACTACTCGATACAGGAACAGTAATATCTGCAAGAGTATGATACTTGATAACAATAATTGAATCTTTCGGAATTTCCTCCTCAGCAACGAATGATTTTGAATTTGAAGTGACAGAACTGACAGTTTTTTCCTTGGTTTTTTCGCTGATTTCCAGGTCTTTGACTCCTTCTGCACGAACATTAACAAACCCTAATCCAGCTATTTCAGAATAAACATCCTCATACATCCTCCCTATGTAACTGTCAGAAGAAGCGGGTATTTTTATATAAGTGACCTTGGCCACTTGCTCTGATGCTTGAGTTCCATTGCCCTTTGAAAAAACATTCCAAGTAAAACTCCATATAGTAACGACAATCAACGCAAACGACCCAAAAGCAATCAGATATTTATAGAAATTGTGGGGCTGCTTAAAGAATAACTGCTTATGCATAAACAGCGCCACAATCAATCCGAAGATTAAAATACAGGAGAAAAGAATGGGAAAGCCCTTATGCATGGCGATAGAAATTATAAATAGTATTCCCGATATTGTTATTGCAATGGTGAATAATTTTGAAAAGAATGATAATTTCTTCCATGCAGAAACGATGGCATTATCCTTTTTGGGCGGTAATCCATTGTTATTTAATATTTCAGATGCTATTTGAGTGTTTTCTGAGTTATTGTTACTTTCAGGAGCTATGTTATCGTCAAGGGGCGCAGAATTACTTTGATTTGAACTTTGTCCACTGATAATTGACTGGTCTCCCTGCTGGTTAGTAAGCTGTAGTCCGCAATAAGTACAGAACCTCGCTGTTTCAACTATATCTTTTCCACATCCGGGGCATTGTTAGCGTCGGGTGATTTTAACCACCCAAAGTCGATTTATTTCAACCATTCAGAGTCGAAAATAAACAACCATAAACGGTCAAATTAAAAAAGCCATTGCCTCTTTCGTGATTATGATAATACT
>Ga0256407_10003475_pt1 | contig 27929 bp, 26 predicted proteins | sample RumenRJG_04DNA_FD_193489 | JGI IMG/M metagenome (GOLD analysis project Ga0256407, IMG submission 193489) | Bovine rumen microbial communities from Lethbridge, Alberta, Canada - RJG_04 | ecosystem: Host-associated > Mammals > Digestive system > Stomach > Rumen | place: Canada: Alberta...
CATATCTAAAAAAAAAATATTAATTCTGAAAATAAAAATATCTAAAAATTTACTAACAATCGTTAGTTTTATATATCAATGCCAATATAATAAAATATGAATTTAACTAACAAGTGTTAGTTTAAATAATTTTACTTTAATACTATTAAAATATTTAAAATGATAAAATGGCTAGAAAAAATACAAAAGAAAAGATATTTGATGTTTCCATTGATTTGTTCTCACAAAACGGATATGATGGAGTTTCCATACGCCAAATAGCTAAGGAAGTTGGAATAAAGGAAAGTTCCATTTATAATCACTACCAAAGCAAGGAATCAATATTAGAATCCATATTAAGCTATTACATTAACGAAATGCTAAAGGAAGAAGCTCCTGTAATGCAACCTAAGGAAAATCTGAATATGGATTTTGACCATTTCTATAAGGAAGGAAGCGATAGATTCATCTCAAAGCTCTCTGAAGAGAAGATGATGAAGATTACAAGGATATTCCTGGTTGAATCCTATCATAACGAAAAGATAAAGAAATTTGTAAAGGAAGCAATTATAGGGTATGCAATCAATGGCTGGGAAGACCTCTTTAATCTAATGAAAGAAATGAATTTCATCAAGAAAGATGCTGACATCAAGCAGCTCGCAGAGTCATTCTATTACTATGGATTATTCCTATTATACGAACATTTCATAATAAATTATCCTGAAGATGATGAAAAATTCCTAAAGGATTTCGAAAGAAGAACAACAAATCATATGAAGATTCTCTTTAATTCAGTAAAGATAGATACAAAAAATCCAAAAGATTCACTGGAAAAAGAAAAAGAGTCTGAAGAAACCATCAGATTAGAAGAAGAAAAAGATTATCTGAAAGTTGAAAACCTTGTAAGAGATGCATTTTGGAACGTTTATAGACCAGGAGCCTATGAACATTATATAGTCCATAATTTAAGAGATGACTCAAGTTTCATTTATGACTTGGCATATATTATAGAGAAAAATGATGAAATCATCGGCCATATAAACTATTCAAATGGAAGATTGGATCTTTATAGGAAAAATAGGTATGGAGTAGACATTAAAGTTGCTGATGGAAGTGAAAAGGCAAGTGTCCTTGGGCCAATATCTATCAATTCCAAATATCAAAGCAATGGCTACGGGTCCAAATTAATAAGACATACCTTAAAACTTGCAGAAGATATGGATATTCCTTTTGTTTTTGTAATAGGTGATGAGGATTATTACCATAGATTCGGTTTTGAAAGTGCATCAAAATACAATATTTACCTTGAAGGAACAGACACTGAAGACGAAAATCCGTTTTTCATGATAAAAATATTAAATGGCAATGAGAATATTATCAAAGATCTGGATTTTGATAAGGGAATATTCTACAATCCAGAAGTCTTTGATGTTGATGAAGATATGGTGGATGAATTTGATAAAAACTTTGAATATAAGGAAAAGAAGGTCCTTGAAGGGCAACTAGACATATGATAAATCTAATAGGTGTTACAATGAAATACGTTATTATCAATGGATCTCCAAGAAAGAAGAATACATGGAGCATGGTTAAGCAAGCAAAAACCAATTTAGGAGATGACGCTGAATTTGAAGAGATACAATTGATGAAAGCTAAAATGCCAATGTGCAATGGCTGCTTTAAATGCATTATGGAAGGTGAAGACCATTGCCCTCATAATGAGATTGTGCAAGAAATTATGGAGAAGATCAAATGGGCAGATGGATTAATAATAACAAGCCCAGTTTATGCAATGAATGTTACTGGACTGCTTAAGAACTTCTTCGACCATACCGCTTACCTATACCATAGGCCAGAATTCTTTGACAAGAAAGCATTGATTGTTGTATCTACAGCAGGAGCTGGCCAAAAGGATGTTGCAAAATACATCGATGAAACCTTAAGGCATTGGGGATTCAATAAAAACTATAAGATAACTTATGCCTGTGGCGGAAAGGACGACATCAATAGGGAAGAAATAAACAAGATTTCTCAAAAGTTCCATAAGGATGTATCTTCCAAGAAACTTCATTCACCAAAACTTATGGATTTGATTTTCTACAATGTATGGAGAGCTATGGCATTAAGTGAAGACCCAATAGAAGCTGATGCTAAATACTGGGAAAACACTGGCTTGGTGAATCATGATTTTGCTCCAAATGTAAACTTGGGAATATTGAAGAAGGCCTTTGCAAAAATAATGTTTTCCATACTTAAAAAAGTAATGAAATAAAATGCATAAATTGAAAGGCAGTATCATACTAGAAAATTATTAAAGTCTTTAAAAATATAAAGATTATTGAAAAAATAATTCTTGGTAATCCTATGAATCAATCTAAAAACACTGAATTATCTAAAACACCCTCAAAAAGAATATTCTATTACGATGTACTTAGAGCATTGGCAATAATTGGAATTGTATTTTGCCATGTATCAGTCTCATACGTATCTAGAGATATAAATGGCCCTAATCTTTATATTTCTGTATTCTTTGACTGTTTTAGAGATTTTTCAATCCCTATATTTGTAATGCTTAGTGGAGCCTTGCTCTTAGGTAAAAAAGACACTTTAATAAAATTCTTTAAAAAGAGATTATCAAGATTATTCATACCTTTCCTGTTTTGGGTATTGATTTATATAATGTTTACAAGCATAATGAGCCATGGATTTAACCTAGATAGTGCACTTAAGATATTCTTTGGAACAGCAGGAACATTAGGAGTTCATTTCTGGTTTGTTTGGATGATTATAATAGCTTATGTTGGAATATTCATAATAAACAAAGTGATGCAATTAGATATGAACATAAATGATTTCAATAAGAAATTCATCACAATTTTAGCAATTCTTTCTGTAATTTACATTGGATTAAGCCATTATCAGCTATTCGATCCATATAGCCCTAAATTAATATATTACCTTTCTTTCCTCACTTATATAGTAATAGGTTACTTCTTGGCAAAATGTGACTTTTTGGAAAAGAGAATTGATAGAAAATACCTGATAACAATCACAGCTTTGCTCTTCATTGGATCTTACCTATGGTACATATTCTGTTTTGTAGTTCCAAGGTCTCATCTAGTGCATCAATTCGTTAGATTAAGCTATTTCAATTTATTGATACTATTCATGTCTGCAAATGCATTTTTACTATTTAAATACTTATCCAAGACCAAATCATTCATTGATATGGAAAATAATAGATTAGGAAATGCATTTACAACAATAAGCAATTACAGTTATGGAATTTATCTTATTCATTACTTGGTTTTATATTGCATAAAAATCAATTTAATAAAATTCATCAATTTCACTCAAGGCAGCTCATTGATTTGGATACCTGTTTTAGTGATTATCACAACAGCAATCAGTTTAGCAATTCTATCAATTCTAGACAAGATTCCTTATTTAGATAAGGTAACTGGAAAGAAATAACTATCTTAAAATAAGGAATTTAATAAGAAATAATAAAAACTTAAAATTAAATAAGTGATTTTATGATTGGAAACAGTTGGGATAATGTTTTAGAAGAGGAATTTAAAAAGGAATACTTCCTAAAAATAAAAGAATTTGTAGAAGCGGAATACAAAACCAAAACAATCTATCCCCCAAAAGATGAAATATTCAATGCCTTCAAGCTATGTCCAATAGACAATGTGAAAGTTGTCATATTAGGACAAGACCCTTATCATGAAGAAGGACAGGCACATGGACTTGCTTTCTCAACACCAGAAGGCCATCCAATCCCAAGATCTCTAAAAAACATCTTCAAGGAAATAGAATCAGAATATGGCTATCCGATTCCAGATTCCGGATGCCTTGAATCCTGGGCAAAGCAAGGAGTTTTCCTACTCAATACTGTACTCACCGTTGAAGAGGGAAATGCAAATTCACACAGCAAATGCGGTTGGCAGACCTTTACAGACAATGTAATCAAAATATTGAACAGCCAAAAAGCACCAATCGTTTTCCTTTTATGGGGAAAACAGGCAGAACTCAAAAAGGAATTGATTACAAATCCTAATCATTTAGTGCTTATATCCTCTCATCCAAGTCCATTTTCTGCAAGAAGAGGGTTCTTTGGATGCAATAATTTCAAATTGGCTAATGAATTCCTACAAGAAAACAATTTAGAAGAGATTGATTGGAGAATCAATAGCTCAAATAAAGGCCAGCAAACTCTTTTTTAAACAATTATTTTTCTTTTTTAAAACTTCTTTTAAAAAAAATTGAAATATTTTAAAAAATGCTAATTTTATATATCGTTCATCGATAAACAGTTTCCTAAGAAACATTTATATATTTCAAAAACAAACCATTAAACATGACAGAAAAGGAAAAACAATGGGATAAATTTGATTCAATGCCTTTTATTGCAGTAATACATCACATATCACGAAATAAATTAAGATATGCCCAAAAAAACCCAAACCATATAGATATGGTTCATGAAGGTCGCTACCTAATGGAAATTCATAAAAGGAAAGACTTATCTCAGGATGACTTGGCAACAATTTTTGGTCAAAGCAAAGGAACAATAGCTAAAGCTTTAAGAAAATTGGAAGACAAGGAATATGTTGAAAGAATCATTGATGAAAACAATAGAAGAAAATACATATTAAAAACAACAGAAAAAGGAGAAAAACTAGCTATTCTATTAGAAAATGATTTAAAGGAATGGGAAGAACAGGTTGGAATAGACAAATTAGACAATAAAATTAAAGATCAATTAAGAGAGATAGCTAGAAAAACAGAGGAAATAGTCAAATAAATTATTATTTTATTATTACTAAAGATTAGGGATTAAAATGGCAAATAAAAATGTGGAATTAATGAGAGGAAATCCGGAAAAGGCAGTGAAGACCCTTGCTATTCCAATCATGATATCAATGCTTTTGACAGCATCATACAATATCATTGACGGTATTTGGGTAGCAGGTCTTGGACAGGCTGCAATAGCGGGGATAGGTTTCGTAACCCCTATCTTCATGATATTGAATGGGGTAAGTGTAGGTCTTGGAAGTGGTGCTACAAGCAGCATTAGTCGTTTTGTAGGAGCTAAAAACCATGAAGGCGCCAATAAGTCTGCAGCACATGCTCTTTTAATATTCTTAGTTGCTTCAATCATTCTTACTGTAGTCCTATTATCCGTTCAGGAACCTTTGCTTCGAGCTTATGGAGCAAGCGGACAAAACCTTGCTGAAGGAATTAAATATGGAACCCCTCTATTTTTAGGCCTTATTGCCTTTATGTTCGGTAACGGAGGAAGCGGTATTCTTCGTGGGGAAGGTGATATGAAAAGGGCAATGTATGCAATGATTGTCTCTGTAACCCTTAATGCCATTCTTGATCCTCTTTTCATTTATGTATTAGGATTAGGTTCTGCAGGAGCATCCCTTGCAACAATTGTCAGTGCTCTTGGATCAGCATCAGTAATCCTGTACTGGATACTCATCAAAAAGGACACATATGTGAATGTCAACTTAAAAGAGTTTAAATTCGACTCCAAAATAGCTAAAGACATCTTAAAAGTAGGTATTCCTGCATCTATGGACATGTTCATGATGTCCCTTGCAGTAAGCTTATACTTAATGTTCATCTCAACAATTGGAGGAGAATACGGTATTGCATCATTCACCTCAGGCCAAAGATTATACCTATTTGCAATAATGCCCCTTACAGCTATTGGTAGTGCAGTAGCTGCAGTTTCAGGAAGCGCATATGGTGCTAAAAATGGCGATTACCTATCAAGAGCCCACTTATATGGAGTTAAATTTGGAATAGCATTTGGAACTGCTGTAACAATAATATTGATTGCATTTGCACCACAGCTTGCAACATTGTTTGCATACACAAAAGAAACAGCCGCTTTGGTTCCAGAGATTACAAGATTCTTAAGAATAGCTAGCCTTTGCCTTCCACTAACTGGAGCGGGAATGACTTCAAGTTTCCTCTATCAAGGAATGGGTAAGGGAACCATAAGCTTGATGTGGACCATTATTAGAGAGGTTATCTTTACTGTTACCGCAACATACACCTTAGGAATAGTCCTAGGATGGGGACTTGTTGGTATTTGGACAGGTCTGGCTGTGGGAAGAATCACTGCAAGTATCTTGAACTTCGCATTTGCAAGATTTACAATCAGGAAAGTGAGAGAGAAATTCGGCACTTAATTATCAATTATTACAATATTAACAAATAACTATTAAAATCTAAAGGAAAAAATACTATGCAAAAAACACTAGATACAAAAACACGGAATTTGATACTCATATTATTTTTAATAGGAGTGTTTATGGGCTCATTGGATACTGGAATCATAGGTCCAGTACTTCCATCAATCGAACAAAGCTTCCACTTGACAAGTAGGGAATCAAGCTGGATATTTACACTATTTGTAATATTTTTCATGATTGGCTCTCCAGTCATGGCTAAATTTTCAGACTTTTATGGAAGAAAGAAGGTCTTTATATTAGATGTAATCCTTTTTGGAATAGGATCATGCCTAATAGCGTCTGCATTTAGCATAGAGGCAATATTTTTAGGAAGAGTCGTACAGGGTTTCGGTTGTGGAGGAATTTTCCCTGTAGCTGGAGCATTTGTAGGAGATGCATTCCCACTTGAAGAGAGAGGAAAGGCATTGGGAATTCTTGGAAGTGTATTCGGTATTTCTGCAATTGGAGGCCCATTGGTTGGAGCAGCTTTGATTCCCTATGGTTGGAATTGGTGCTTTACAATAAACATTCCAATAGCCATATTCATAATAGCATTTGCATGGTACATCCTTCCTGAGATGGAAGATGAGAGAAAATTGAAGATAGACTATTTGGGAATCATAATTCTAAGCCTGCTTGCAATATTTTTAGCTTATGGCCTAAACCAAATCGATTCAAGCAATTTCTTAAACAGTCTATTGTCTTTGAATGTTCTACCATTCCTATTGGCATTTATTATCCTAATCCCAATATTCCTAAAAGTGGAAAAAAGAGCAGAGGAATCAATTGTGCCAATACACATGCTCAAAAACAGGGAAATTAGCATTGCATGTGTTGAAACATTATGCTATGGCATAATCTACTCTTCAGCAATATTCATCCCATCACTTGTAATCCTTTCTATGGGATTGAATGAACAGTATGCAAGTCTTATGCTAATTCCAATTTTGGGAGCAAATGCAGTTGCAGCACCAATACTCGGTAAGATTCTGGATTCTGCAGGTTCCCGTAAGATCATGGCAGTGGGAACAATAATGTTAGCTATAGGATTATTTGCAATTGCAGTTTACCCAAGCAATTTGATATTTTTCATAATAGCAGGATGCATGATTGGTGTAGGTCTTGTAACAATCATCGGCGCTCCTTTAAGATACATAGTTTTAACTGAAGCAAAACCATATGAAAGAGGTGCAGGCCAAGCTATTGTAAACATGCTCTCAAGTGCAGGACAATTGATAGGTGGAGCCCTCATTGGTGGAATAATCGCATCATTTGCGGGAATTTTAGGTTATAAAATCAGTTTGCTTTTAGCAGCGATTGTTGCTCTCGTTGCATTTGCATTCACATTGAAATTAAAAAGCCGTGACGAGCAAATAGCTACCATGAAAGCAAATCAATGAAAAAATGAAATTATGTAATTAAAAAATAGAAAAAACTGAATAAAAAAATAAAATATTAATAAAAATAAGATAAAAAAGAAGGAAACATAAAATAAAAAAAATTAATAAAAATAAGATAAAAAAAGAAAGAATCACAAAATAAAAAATTAATAAAAATTTACTATTAAAAATATTAAAGAAAGATGTTAGGAAATAGCATCTTTCATAGATTTGACATAATTTACAAGTGGCTCTTTTGCATTTTCTCCATGCTCTGCAATAATATTAACAATTGCACTTCCTACAATAACACCATCAGCCACTTTTGCAATATTTTCTGCCTGTTCCGGAGTATTGATACCAAAACCAACTGCTGCTGGAACATCAGTAACTTCCTTAATATCTTTTAAAATGGATTTTAAATCAGTTCTAATCTCACTTCTCATTCCTGTGACCCCTAATGATGAAACAACGTAAATGAAACCGCTTGCTTCCCTTGCAATCATTTGAATACGTTCTTTTGAAGTAGGTGCAATCAAGCTGATTATATCAATGCAATACTTTTGAGTCACTTCAAGAATCTCATCCTTTTCATCATATGGAAGGTCTGGTGAAATGATTCCACAAACATTCAATTCCTGACATCTCTTGAAGAACTTGTCATAGCCATAGTAGAATACTGGATTGATATAAGTCAAGAACACCAAAGGAACATCTGACTTTTCCCTAATTTGACGGATTGCCTCAAAAACATCATCAGTGTTTGTATTGTTTGAAAGCGCTCTTATATTTGCCTCCTGAATGACAGGCCCCTCAGCTACAGGATCTGAAAATGGAATTCCTATCTCGACCAAGTCACATCCTGCCTCTTCCATAGCCAATACATATTCCACAGTCTTTTCAATTGTAGGGTCTCCTGCAGTCAAGAATCCTATGAAAGCCTTTCCATCCTTGAATGCATCAGCAATCTTTATATCTTTCTTATCACTCATTTAAAACACTCCTACAATTATTCGTATAATTCAACTCCTTTATAGCGAGCAATAGCTGCTACATCCTTATCTCCACGACCTGATACATTGATGACAATAATATCATTCTTATCCATATCCCCTGCAATTCTCATGGCATGAGCTATTGCATGTGATGACTCAATAGCTGGAATGATTCCTTCCATTCTAGATAAGTATTCAAATGCTTCCACTGCCTCATCATCAGTTGCTGAAACATACTCTGCTCTTCCGATATCATGCAAATAGGCATGTTCAGGACCAATTCCAGGATAATCAAGTCCTGCAGAGATAGAATAAACTGGAGAAATCTGACCATAGTTTCCTTGACAGAAATAAGATTTCATTCCATGGAAGATTCCAAGCTCACCTTTAGCAATTGTTGCTGCATGGAATTCAGTATCAATTCCTTTTCCTGCAGCTTCAACACCTACAAGCTTTACCTCTTCATCTTCCAGGAAATTGTAGAATGCTCCCATAGCATTGCTTCCACCACCAACACAAGCGATAACCATATCTGGCAATTTGCCTTCAAGCTCCATGATTTGCTCTTTTATCTCTTCACTGATTACAGCTTGGAAATCCCTTACAATTGTTGGAAATGGATGTGGCCCCATAGTGGATCCTATTACATAGTGAGTGTCATCAACTCTTGAAATCCATTCTCTGAATGCATCATTCACCGCATCCTTAAGCACTTTTGAACCGGTTGTTACGGTGTGAACCTTAGCTCCGAGAAGTTCCATTCTAAATACATTCAATGCTTGACGCCTGGTGTCCTCTTCACCCATGAACACTTCACATTCCATACCTAATAAAGCTGCTGCAGTAGCAGTAGCCACTCCATGCTGACCTGCACCGGTCTCTGCAATGACTCTGGTCTTTCCCATCTTTTTAGCCAAAAGGCATTGGCCAAGCACATTGTTTATCTTGTGAGCACCAGTATGGTTCAAGTCTTCACGCTTAAGGTAAATCTTCGCTCCACCAAGGTCTTCGGTCATTCTCTTTGCATAATACAATAATGAAGGTCTTCCTGCATATTCCTTCAATAGAGTGTTCAATTCCTCTACAAATTCAGGATCTTCCTTAAAATGATTATATTGTTCTTCCAAGTTCAGGAGTTCATTCATCAATGTTTCAGACATGTATTGTCCACCATGAACTCCAAATCGTCCTCTGCTCATATTTTATCTCCAATTTAAAAATTCAAATATTTATTAGTAATTATTATTATCTATAATTTTCCATAATTTCAATGATTTCCTTGATTTTCTTTTCATCCTTAAATCCATCCGTTTCAACAGAACTGCTTAAATCAACTGCAAATGGATTGAATTCCCCAATAGCTAAAGCCAGGTTTTCACTGTTTAAACCTCCAGCTAAAAAAATAGAATTCTTAAAGAATTCACTCTCTTTATCTATAAGACTCCAGTCGAATGTTTTGCCAGAACCTTTTCCACTGTCTAAAATAAAATAGTCAGATGCTGAATCTCGCCACTTCAATAGCTCATCATCATAATCAGCACCCTCTTTTATTTCAATTGCATTTATAACAGGTATTTGTTTTCCAGTTTCTTCAATTGATTTATCTTTTAGATTCCTTATATACTTTTCATCTTCATCTCCATGAAGCTGAGCCATTTCGATTATTCCATCCTTGAACAAGTCTACAATAAGCTTCATATGCTCATTTACAAAAACCCCTACAGGAACAATCTCATCACTCAAAAGCCCTGACAATTCCTTAGCCTGTTCATAGGATACCTTACGTGGACTTTCTGCAAAAACAAAACCTATGTAATCTGGCTTATGCCTATTTGCCATTTCTATATCTTCAGACCTTCTCATTCCACAAATCTTAAGCTTAACCATTCTTTAACTCCAAAATTAAGCGTTCTTCAACTCCTCAATCATAGCCTTTTTATCATTGCTTCTCATTAAAGTTTCACCTATCAAGACTGCATCGACATTGTTTTCCTTCAATCTCCTTACATCTTCAGCAGTTTTAATTCCACTTTCTGAGATAAATATGATATCATCACTAACCAATCTACGTAGGTTTATGCTGTTTTCAATATCAACAGTGAAATCAGCAAGATTCCTATTGTTTACACCTATTATCTCTGCACCTGCATCGATTGCAGTTCTGATCTCATTTGCATCATGAGTTTCAACAATAGCAGAAAGACCTAAATCATGAGCTAAATCCAAATATCTCTTCAATTGAACATCCTCAAGTATTGAAACAATCAAAAGAATAGCTGAAGCCCCTAATGATTTAGCTTCCCATATCATATATTCATCTATTGTAAAGTCTTTTCTTAAAATTGGAATAGATACATTTTCAGCAATTTCCTTAAGGTAATCGTTAGATCCCTTGAAAAAATATGATTCTGTCAAAACTGATATTGCAGATGCTCCTGCTTGCTCATAATCCTTTGCGATTTTAATGTAATCAAAATCTTCAGCTATTAATCCTTTTGAAGGAGAAGCTTTCTTGACTTCCGCAATGATGGCAATTTCAGGGTCTTTCAAAGCTTCCTTAAAAGGGAAGTCATCATTGATATCCAGTTTTGATACTTCCTCTTTGAGTTGGCTTAAAGGCTTATTCCTTTTTGATTCAACCAATCTCTCTTCAGTCTTTGCAACAATTTTTTCCAGCATATAATCATCTATTAGTAAGCTAAGGTATTTATCTATTTGTAACTTCAATGAATCTTTCAAGCTGATTCAATGCCTTGCCTGAGTCAATGACCTCTTCAGCTAACCTGATTCCATCTTCCAATGAATCCACTTTCCCTGCAACATATAATCCTGCAGCTGAATTCAAAAGGACTGCATTTCTTCTTGGACCTTTTTCTCCGTTCAACACAGCTAATGTGATTTCTGCATTTTCCTTTGCATCCCCTCCAACAAGGTCTTCCTTAGATGAAATAGACATGCCAAAGTCCTCTGGAGAAAGTTCATAAGTCCTTGTCTTGCCATCCTTGAGTTCACATACTGCAGTCTTGTCACTAGCTGAAATCTCATCCATCACATCCAATCCATAGACAACCATTGCAGACTTAACCCCTAAATTTTTCAAAACATCTGTAAGGGGCTCCAAGAGTTCCCTTTCATACACTCCCAACACTTCCATTGAAGCACCTGCAGGACTTGTCAATGGTCCTAAAATATTGAATATTGTTCTAATGGAAAGCTCTTTACGCACTCCTGCAACATATTTCATTGAGAGATGGTAGTTTTGAGCAAAAAGGAAACATAAGTTTATTTCCTTTAGGCAACTTAAGCTTTTTTCAGGACTTATATTGATATTGACCCCTAATGCCTCAAGCACATCTGCTGCACCACATTTGCTTGAAGCGGATCTGTTTCCATGCTTTGCCACTGGAACGCCTGCAGCTGAAATCACAATGGAAGAGGTAGTGGAAATATTAAATGTATTTGAACCGGCCCCACCAGTTCCAACAATTTCCAAGACTTCCTCATCATTCAATAACCTTACACAGTGAGCCCTCATAGCTTCAGCAGATGCTGTGATTTCATCAATAGTTTCACCTTTCATTGACATTGCTGTTAAGTATGCGCTCATTTGAACTTCACTTGCCTTTCCGCTCATGATCTCATCCATTGTCTCATAAGCTTCCTCATAAGTTAAATCTTCATGTTTATATACCTTTAAAATTGCTTCTTTAATCATAAAAAATCCCTTTCTTGCTTTTTAAAAATTCTAATGTCTTCAATTAATCAGTTTTACTATTCTTTATTTAAAATAATATTTTTAAACAATCAATTACTATACCTTATTTAAAAAATTCTCTATAATTGTTAATCCATCTGGTGTCAATATTGATTCTGGGTGAAATTGTAGTCCATAGACATCAAATTCCTTATGCTTTACAGCCATGACTTCACCATCATCCTCTGATTTGGATATGATTTTCAATGAATCTGGAAGTGTATCCTCCAACAAGCTTAATGAATGATATCTTCCTACGGTTATCTCATTTGGCAACCCTTCAAAAAGGGAATCTAAGTCTAAGGAAATTCTTGAAGACTTACCATGCATCAATCTTTTTGCATATGAAACCTTAGCTCCAAATGCTGTGCAGATTGCCTGATGGCCTAAACAGACCCCCAAAATTGGAATTTCACTATAAAATTCCTTAACTATATCTATGCAGATTCCTGCATTTTCACATCTTCCAGGACCTGGGGACAATATGATTGCTTCAGGATTCAAAGCCCTAATTTCATCAATGCTAATTTTATCATTCCTATAAACCATTATATCTGGATAAACTTCACCAATCAATTGGAATAGGTTATATGAAAAGCTGTCATAATTGTCTATAAGTAGAATCATTCTATCCCTCCATCTGCTAATCTTAAAGCATTCATTACTGCTCTTGCCTTATTGTTGCACTCTTCAAATTCATTCTCAGGCACACTGTCTGCAACAATGCCTGCACCAACTCTAATGAAAACCTTTTTGTCTCTTGCAAATGCAATCCTGATTGCAATGCAAGTGTCTAAATTGCCTGTCAAGTCTATGTATCCAATAGCTCCGCCATAGATTCCTCTCTTATTGTCCTCAAGCTCATTGATTATCTCACATGCCCTTATCTTTGGGGCTCCGGATAATGTACCCGCGGGAAGGATTGAATCAATTGTGGATAAGTAGTCATAATTCTCTCTTAGAATTCCTTCAACAGTTGAACCTATATGCATCACATGGGAGAACCTTACAATATCCATGTATCTATTCACCTTAACAGATCCTATTTCACTTATTTTACCAATGTCATTTCTTCCCAAATCAACCAGCATATTATGTTCAGCCAATTCCTTTTCATCAGCAAGCAAGTCCTCTTCCAATAATCTGTCTTCCTCGTCTGTTTTTCCTCTTGGCCTTGTTCCTGCAAGAGGGAAAGTGTAGACTTGATTGTCAACAAGCTTTACAAGGGTTTCTGGACTTGCACCTGCAATCTCTATGTCATCACTTGAGAAATAGAACATATAAGGTGAAGGGTTTGTAGTTCTTAAGACCCTATAAACATCAAACAGGCTTCCTTCAATATCCGCTTCAATTCTATTTGAAAGCACGACTTGGAATATGTCTCCTTCTGTAATGTAATCCTTTGCCTTTTCAACCATATCGCAGTATTCATCTTTTGAAAACAAGTATCTGAAATCGGATTTGAGTTCAATAGGTAAATGTTTGGTAATTTCCTTCCTAATCTTATCTATCTCTTCCAAGGAATCTATTTCCCTCATTTTTTGACTAGCTTCCAATGTTTTCTTATTGGTTAAATGATGATTGAAATCATCATCAAGCAAATCCACAATATTATCTGCCTTAATGATATCCACTATGTCCAAAATGGATTTGCATGCTTCAGCATAGTTTTCTTCAATGAAACGTTGATCTTCACTTATTTCCATATTAACAATGACAACAATCTTTTGCTTAAAATTGTCAAATGCAATTACCTTATCAAAAAGCATCAAATCAACATCCTTGAATGCATCCTGATTCTGTGCATCCAAGATAAGTGAAGGTTCACTGTATTTAATGTAATCATAAGAGAAATATCCTACAAGCCCTCCTGAAAAAGGAGGCATCCCTTCAATCTTTGGGGATTTGTTCTCTTCCACAATTTCTCTGATATACTCTCCAGGATTATCAGTTTTGACTTTAAAGCATTTGTCTTCATCATCTTCTATTTCACAATCACTGAAACTTGACATGCCTTTAATGGAGAGATTGCCGTCTTGACAGGTAATTTCAAGAATAGGATTGAAACCTAAGAAACTGTATCTTCCCCAATTTTTAGAATCCTCTACACTTTCAAGCATGTAGCAATGATTGCTTAAGATCCTAAGTCTTCTTAAAACTTCAATAGAAGTTTTTGTATCTGAAAATATCTCGCAGCTAATTGGAATCCTTTTATAGGAAGGATCCTTAGCTATTTCTTTTGCTTCTTCAATATTGGGGAAAAACACTTTTAATCTCCTTTATTATATTATACTTTTTAAAATTATTTTTTAATCATATATTTTAATTATATATTTTAAATAATGTATACTTTATTATGTATAATGTACTATTTAAATCTTTGTTGTATAAAAATGTACATTAACTAAAAACATTGGCAAATAGATAAATAATAAAAAATTTAAATAATGATTTAATATAATTATTAACATTATTCAATATATTTTTAAAAATAATAATTATTTCTAAAATGAAAACGATAATTATTAACTTCGTTTAGTTTATAAGTTAACTAAAAAAATAATTTATGAATAATTTCATTTTAAAAATCTAATCCAAAGCCATAAATAAAAAGGTGGACATCATGAGGATAAATTACTTATCAAGGCAAGATATAAAAATCATCTTGCATTATCTTGGATACATTATGATAGGGATAGGGGTAATATTGCTGGTTCCCATATTAATAGACCTTTGCTACCTTGAAAATAGATACTTTATTGGATTGATTCCACCAGCAATATCAATTGGATTAGGTTTTTTATTTGTTGAAATGTTTAAGCAGTATGATAAACTTAAATTCAAGCACAGCATGTTCATATCAAGTGTCGCTTGGCTATGGGCAGGATTTGTAGGCGCTATCATAATGATGCTGATATTAGACATATCATTTATAGATGCCTTTTTTGAAAACATTTCCGCATGGACCGGAAGTGGATTGACCATGTTCAGTGACGTTGAATCACTGCCAATGTCCATCCTATTTTTAAGAAGTCTTGAGCAATGGATTGGAGGATTAGGAGTGGTAATCATTTTCATTAACCTCCTTATTAAACCTGGAACCTCTGCATTCAAGCTATACAAATCAGAAGCAAGAGACGATAGGATTAGGCCAAACATTAAGAATACCCTTAACAAAACAATACAAATATATCTTATTTACACTTTATTCGGTATCATCCTATATCTTTTGGCAGGACTTCCTCTCTTTGACTCTATAAATCTTACATTTACAACCATTTCCACTGGAGGAATGTCAATAAAGAATGCAAATGTAGGATTCTATAACAACAACATTGTCTATCTGATTACAATGGTTTTAATGTTGCTTGGGGCTACAAGCTTTACAGTCCATTACAATCTGGTTAAGACAAAAGGAAAATCAATAATAAAGGATATACAATTCCAAGCCATTATTCTAAGCATAATTATCAGCGGAATACTGATTGCTGCAATAACCCATATGGCTCCAATGAACGTAATATTCCATATAGTCTCAGCAGTGACAACAACCGGTGCGAATATCGCAAGTTCCAGCGAATTGGCATCCTGGGCACCTGCCTCATTGATTATCATTATGCTATTGATGGTGATGGGAGGTTCCTCTGGATCAACTGTAGGTGCTGTAAAGACAATTAGGGTAATTACATTCTTAAGAGGCATAAACCTCACTGTAACAAACGTAATCGCTCCTAAAAGGGTTGTAAATACAAAAATAGCAAACAAAACATTTAATGAAAGGGAAATAAAGGAAGCTTCTTCCTACATAGCCGTTTATCTGATGTTTTTGATTGTATCATGGATAATTATGACTTTCTATACAAATGATCCAATCAATTCATTGTTTGATGTGACATCTACAATAGGTAACGTTGGATTAAGCACAGGCATGATAAATGGAAGCTTAGCTACACTCCCAAAAATAATGCTAATATTCCTAATGTGGATAGGAAGATTGGAAATCATCCCTATTTTACTTACAATACAATTAGGATTCAGAACATTTGACCAAAGCTTAAAATTAGCTAAAAGAAAGTTCAGAAGAATAATTAACTTAAGATAATACATAAGTTAATTACTCATAAAATCATAATTATTAGTATTGAGAAGTTAAGTGGGGAAAATTAATGGTTAGTGAAACACAACTCGTATACATGGCTATACAAATAATATACATAATTTTAGGAATTGCATTTTTCTTTGGACTTTATTTAGTGAGTTCATATATACTCAAATATCTCAAGAGAAATAGGCATAAGAGATTATTGAACTCAACAGAATATTTGCCTAAAGAAGAGACTCAAACATTGAAACAAGTCTTTTATCTCATCATCATAACACTTTGTTTTGTAGATATCCTTTATTCCTTAGTGTTTTGGTCATCAGATGACTTTTACAGGCATTTTATTTTCTATGATGTCCTTGTATCATTGATATGCTGTTTGGCAATTAAAAAAGATACCCTAACAGAAAAAATAATCATGATATTCTTAATCCCCCTATCTTCATTGCTACACTCTACCCTTGATGACCCTGCAATATTATTAGTGATATTATTAGCTGTCCACTTTATAGGATTGGCTTATGTAATTAAAGTCTATTATGGCAAATTCATTCATTTCACTGAATCAAATGGATTGGGAATAAGTATCTTATTGTTATTTGGACTTGTATTTGTAAGTTTTATTTTTACCTCCTTTGCAGAAGGAAAAAATTTATTAGACTCATTGGTAATGGTTTCAAATGCATTCACAAGTAATGGTTATGCTGTATTAGGAGACACCCCTATAGGTAAATTGAATAGCCTATTCCTTGTTTGGGGAGGATATATCCTATCAGGAGTAGGTACTGCAACATTAACCACAGCACTTCTCTCAAGACACTTCAATAAGAGATTTGAAGAATTGGAAGAGCTAATCAAAAACAATAACGATGAAAATGCTGATGATTTAAAAAAAGATGATTAATAAAAAATAAGAATAATAAAAATAAGATTAAAAAATAGAAAATAAAATTCCATCCATTTAATTAAAAGTTCGATTAATTAAACAATGAAATAACTAAGCAACTTGTTTTTTAATTGGTGGCACATAACGTTTAAGCAATAGTGACAAACTAATTACTGTAACTGAACTTAATGCCATAGCTAGACCTGCCCATTCTGGACGGAAAACTATGCCCCAAATAGGATAAAGTATACCTGCAGCTACAGGAACAAGTATCATATTATATGCAAATGCCCAGAATAGGTTTTCCTTGATTCTTGTCATGACCTTTTTAGAGAACTGTATTGAAGCCACCACATTTTCAAGATCCCCTTCCATAATGACAATGTCACCGCTTTCCATAGCAATGTCTGTACCATTGCCCATAGCTACACCAACATCCGCTTGAGATAATGCAGGAGCATCATTGATTCCATCTCCAACAAACAAGACTCTTTTTCCTTCCTTTTGAAGTTGGCGAACCTTATCGAGCTTATCATTAGGGAGCACATTTGCCATTATATTGTCAATTCCAACTGCATTCGCCACAGTGGAAGCGGTTTTTTCATTGTCTCCTGTAAGCATATATGTTTCAATGCCCATCTTATGCAAGTGATCAATGGCTGATTTGGAACTGCCTTTAATCTTATCCATTAAAGTGATTATTCCCTTGACTTCACCATCCACTGCCATTACAATGGTTGTTTTAGCATCTGAAACAAAATCATTGAACTTATTTAAGACCTCTTCACTAACTTCCACACCTTCTGATTCCATAAGCTTAAGGTTTCCTGCAAGTACTGAAGAATTGGCACCGTCAATTGATACATTTGCCTTTAAACCTTTACCTGTGACATTTTCAAAGTCTTCCACATCCAATAATTGAAGGTCTTCTTTTCCTTCATTTGCCAATTTAATATTGTCTGCTTTGAATCTGTTTAATATGGATTTTGCAATTGGATGGCTTGAATTGTTTTCAACACTTGACAATATTTGAAGGAATTTGCCCTCATCTATGTCAAAGCTTTCAATGTCAGCAACTTCAGGTTTTCCCTCAGTGATTGTACCTGTCTTATCAAATACACATACATCAACATCCTTAGAGCTTTCCAAGGTTTCCCCGTTTTTAATGAGTATTCCATATTCAGCTGCCCTTCCAACACCTACAGTAACTGCAGTTGGAGTAGCAAGACCCAATGAACATGGACATGCAACAACAAGCACGGATATGAGACATGTGAGCGCAAACAGCAAGCCAGAACATGCAACAAAGTACCATAATAGGAATACAATGATAGCTATTGTTAAGATAACTGGTATGAACCAAGCCACTATCTTATTTGCAAGCCTTTGCACAGGAGGTTTAGACCCTTGTGCCTTTTCCACAAGCTGAATGATTTGAGATAAAACTGTTTCTGAACCAATCTTTTGCGCTTCAATCTTCAATACCCCATCCTGATTGATTGTTCCTGAAAAAACATCAATTCCTGCCTTTTTAAGCTTAGGAACAGGCTCACCTGTAATCATAGCCTCATCTACATAGCTTTCACCATCAACTACAATGGAGTCTGCTGGAATCTTTTCACCAGGCTTAACAAGCAAGATGTCACCGATATTGATATCTTCAATATCTATCTCCTTTTCAACTGGATTTCCTTCTGCATCAACAGTTAATAAAGTAGCTGTTTTTGGTTGTAAACCAATAAGCTCTTTGATTGAAGAGGAGGTTTTTCTTTTAGCCCTTGCTTCAAGATAACGACCTATTGTCAAGAAGGAAGGTAACATCACTGCAGATTCATAAAACATGAAACTTGAATCGAGAACAATGCCAAAAGTACCCAATACACTTGATACAAATGCTACGAGAATACCCATTGAATACATTACATCCATATCCAAGTTTTTATGCTTAAGGGAATTCCATCCTGCCTTTAAAATTGGATAGCTTACATAACAAAATGGGAAAATAGCTATAATCAATGAAAGTTGACCCATAGTGAGTGGAGGAAGCATTATATGGAAGTGCATTATAGCCATTAAGATTGCTGCAAATACAAGACCTACGATGATCCTATATAATTTGCCTTTTAGATCCTTTTGGTATCTTTCCTCTTCATCCATCACATCAAGTTCACCATCAAGGCCAAGATATTCAAATCCCAACATTTCAATGGTCTTTTGAATCTCCTTGAGATTAAGCATATCCCTATAATACTTTATGGTGACTTTTTGATTGGACAAATTAGCATTTGCCTCTACAACACCATCAACACGTGGAAGGAATCTTTCAACATTGTTTACACAGGATGCACAATGCATGCCATCAATTTGAATTACAACTTCATCTTTTGGAACTGTAAATCCCACTGATTCAACGGTCTTATCGATTATATCAGGAGAAATCTTATCATTCAAGACAATATGTGCCTTGTTTGTATTCAAATCCACATTGATGGAATCCACTTCCTCAAGCTTGCCAAGTGATTTTTCTACAAGCAATGAGCAGGATGAGCAGTGCATGCCATCCACTGGAATATCCAATTCTTTTTGAGCCATATTATTCCTCCCAATTAATCATCTGAAAAAAATTAGTTTTTGAAATAAATAAAATTATAAATAAATTATCTGAATATGAACAGAAAAATTAATGAAAATAAAAAAAATAGTTTAAAAAACCATTTTAATTATTCTACATCAAATCCTGCTTCCTTAACAGCACCTGCTAAGTCCACATCGGATACTTTTTCATTGTCATATTCGACTTCTACTTTATTAGCATCTAAATCTACAACAGCAGATTCTACACCATCCAAATCCATCATGCAAAGTTCAACTGCTTTTGCACATGAAGGACAGTGCATTCCGACGACTTTTACTTCTTTTTTATCGATTGCCATATTTTCACCTTTAAATTCTTAATATATAATCTATTATTGTTTTATATAATTATATATATCGAAACATAATATAAAGTTTTGGTATGCCTAAATATCTTATAAATAGTATTTTAAACAATATTCAAGAATTTATAAATAAATTGAAAACAATTCATAAAAATAGAAAAATACCATCATATTAAAAAAATAGTATGGTATTAAATATAAATAATTACATATATTTTATCATGCCTAACGCAGATCTTATTCAAGAACTTATGAAGCAAGCTAACTTGACAGAAGACCAAGGAAATATCGTTAGCGATATTTTTGCACAAAACTTCACCGCAGGTGGTGGAGCGGAAGACGTGATAGTTAACTTGATTGCTGAGAAACTAGGAGTAGATAAAGCAAGAGCTAAAGACATTTACGCTATCGGTGTGACTGTTCTTACTACTACTGGTATCTTGGACAAAATTAAAGGAATTTTTAAGAGATAATAATTTTATTATCTCTTATTTTTTTAAAAAAATAAGTTATTTTTCTGATTTTAACTTCATCCCTATTTAAAAAACTCTTTTTAAGCTGCTTAAAAAATAGGATTATGCTTTAGGATTTCTCCATCTTGAATTACAGTCAAAATATTATCATTATTTTCTAAAGACTCAATTTTATCAATTGGATTCTCTTTTACAATAATCATATCCGCTATTTTACCTACTTCAATGGAACCTAAGTCATTTTCCTGATTGAAGAATCTTGCACCTTCAATTGTTCCTGCTTGAATAGCTTCAAGTGGACTTAATCCTACATCAACAAGGTATTTCAACTCACCGAGGTTTCTTCCATGGTCTATTACACCACAGTCAGAACCCATTAGGAAACTCACTCCCTCTTCATAAGCGGTAGCTATGTTTTCCTTTTGTATTTTAACAACTTCTTTAAGTTTTTTGACCTTGTCATCTGCAAAATTATCCCAAACTGGGAAACCTTCTTTAATTAATGTGTGGTGTACAACCAATGTTGGAGTTAGATACATTCTCTTTTTGGCAAGTAGCTGTGAAATCTTCTTATCAATGAAAGTACCATGTTCAATGGATTTCACCCCTGCCTTTGCACATCTTTCAATTCCTTCCAAACTGTGACAATGAGCCACCACTTTCAAGTTATGATTTTCTGCCTCATCAACAATTGCTTTAAGCTCTTTCTTATTGAATTGTGCAATGTCTGGAGAAGTGTATGGGGACAGAATGCCTCCGCTTGCCATGATTTTAATGAAATCTGCACGTGCCCTTATGACTTCACGGGTTTTTCTTAAAACACCTTCCACTCCATCACAGGTTCCTACTGGAAAACCAGGATATGCAATTTCCATATCAAATCCTGAATTTAGATAATGGTCAAAATGCCCTCCTGTAATGGCTAAAGGCTTTATTGAAATATTCAATCTTGGAGCTGGAAAAATCTTCCTTTCCTGCGCCATTTTTACTCCAATGTCTGCAAGTCCTGTGTCACGTACAGTGGTTACTCCTGCATCAATTGTTGCCTTCATATTGGAAACTGCATTGTAAAAGTAATATGAAAGAGGATCCTTCATTATATCCTCTTTATGAAATCCATTTGCCATGATATGAGCATGTGAGTCTATAAAACCTGGCAAGAGGTAGTTATCTTCACCATCTATAACAATATGGTCTTTGTAAAGGGAAGATTCCTCTGTATGCAATGACTTAATTCTGCCATTTTCGATTAAAACATGACGCTCTTCAAGAGGTTCCTCACTAAAAGGATTGATGATGTTTACATTTTTAATATAAATAGAAGACATTTTTTCATCTCTAATAAATCAATATAAAATAATCAAATAAAAATAATCCAACTAATTATCCGTGCAAAATAAATTAAATAAAAATTAAATAAATTAAAATAATTATAATAAAGTTATTTTACCGTTATCACTGTCTACTTCAACCATTTGTCCATTTACCAATTCTTTAATGCTTGATGGAGAATCAACCATTGGAATGTCAGACATGATTGCACCAGTTGCTATAATCGGTTCAGCTTTTAGGCAAATAATTGCTTTAGGCGCTGTGTTGTTTTTCATCATCTGAAATATAACATAAGACCCTACAGTAGAGCCTTTCCCTCCTGGAATGAAAAGGACTTTATCCTTAATGGATTCTCCTTTGAGTTCATGATTTGGGTCAATGACTACACCAGTTTCAGGGTCAACTCCACCTAAAAAACTGATAGCCTCACTAGATACAATTAATTCCCCTTCTGCTTTTCCTTTAGAAATATTTCTGCATTCAATCATAAAATCACATATGAAAATAAATAATTATTTAAAAATTAACATTAATCATAATTAGTTTATTAATTCTATTATAAAAATTTTTAAAATTCAGGTATTGTATCTTTTTGTACCCTATAACAAATATTTATATACTCTAATGTATATAACAATTGTTATAAATTATTATTTGAGAATTAACTAAGTTAATTACGAAAATTATTATATACTAAAAATAAAATACTAATTAACTGTAATTATTAAAATGAGATGAGGTTTGAAAAAATGAGTAAAACAACAAAAATTTTAACTATTCAAGATATTTCATGCTATGGGCAGTGCTCAATAACTGTTGCACTTCCTGTAATTTCTGCTTTTGGAATAGAAACTGCAGTTCTTCCTTCTGCTGTTCTATCTACACACACTTCAGGTTTCACAGACTTCACTGTGAGAGACTTGACTGAAGACCTTCCTGAAATTAGAAAACATTGGGAAAAGGAAGGAATATCCTTTGATGCAATTTATACTGGTTTTATTGCATCACAAGAACAATTGGATTACATTAAAGACATTATAGACTCAAGATTAAATGACAATGGACTGGTCTTCGTTGACCCTGCTATGGCAGACCATGGAGAATTCTACAATGGATTTGACCAGAAATTCGCAGATGCAATGGGAGAGCTTTGTAAATTAGGAGATTACATTCTCCCTAACACAACTGAAGCTTGTTATATACTTCACAAACCTTGGAAAGAAACATTTTCAAAAGAGGAAATGCTTGAAATGGCTAAAGAACTAGCACAATTCACTAAAAGATATGTTATCCTAAAAGGATACGAAAATGATAATGATGAAATGGGAATGATTGTTTTAGACAAACAGGAAAATACCATTGATATGGTGTATAATGACAAGGTAAATTATGTTTCTCATGGTACAGGCGATGTCTTTGCTTCATCATTTGTAGGATCTGTAATGTTAGGAAAATCCCCTTCATCTGCAGCAAAAGTGGCTGGAGAATTTACTAAAAAGGCAATTGAAAAAACAATTGGGGATAAGACTCATACCTATGGAGTTAAATTTGAACAAGCAATTCCAGAACTGTATGATCTATTAAAAACAATTTAAATTAACTAATTTTAAAGTGGAATACTATGGAAAATCGTACTGGCCTTTTTTCAAATGGAGTTATCTGGTTTGGGGTTGCAGTCTCTGTTTCAGAAATAGAAGCAGGGATACAACTTGCTTCTTCATCTCCAATTGATTCCATTTGGCTTCCATTGGTGCTTGGACACATTATAGGTGGGATATTGCTATTTTTTACCGGCTTAGTCGGTGCACGTCTACGAGTGAATGCAATGGAGACAATCAAATCCACTTTTGGAAGTTTTGGATCCAAATTCTTTTCCTCATTGAATGTGATGCAGCTTATAGCATGGGTAGCTGTGCTGAATGCTCAAGGTGCAGCGGCAATGATGGGTTTGAATTTACCTATATCCTTCACTCTAACATGCATAATCCTCTCTCTAATCATTGCAATATGGGTTTATGTTGGACTTTACCGTTTATCAAAAGTAACCACTGTAATGATGGTGGTGCTTACAGTATTGCTGGCAATCCTATCCTTTAAGCTATTGGGAGGAGACATTTCAAATGCATTGCCTATTGCATCAATCACAAGTGCAAAATCCACAGCACTGAGCTTTTGGAACATTTTTGAAATATCTATAGCTATGCCAATCTCATGGCTCCCTGTAATTTCAGACTATACTAAGGATGTTGAAAATCCGATAAATGGAACTATGATTTCTGCAGTTGCATACACTATAGCAAGCCTTTGGATGTACATTTTAGGTATGCAAATTGTTGGAATAGGAACAACAAGCATTGCACAATCAATACTTATGGCAGGTCTTGGAGCTACAGGAGTGATTATCCTAGTGCTTTCAACTGTAACATCCAACTTTGTAGCAGCAAATTCAGCAGGAGAATCTGCAAAAGCTATCGTCAATAAGATAAATCCAAGAATAGCTGGAGTTGTAGTGAGCATATTAAGTTGTGTACTTGCCATTTCAGGAATCATGGACCATTACATTGGATTTTTATATCTTATCGCATCAGTGTTCGCACCTATGGCTGCAGTGCTTTTGGTTTCATTCTTCATTTCAAAAGAAGAGACTGGAAACGCAAGGACTTGGTACTGGAATATGTTTGCATGGTTTGCAGGTTTTATCGTGTATCAATTGACTGTGGGACTTGATTCAATTCCATTAGGTCCAACATTGCTTGCCATAATTGTATCTGCTGTACTTGCTTATATTGGAGTTTTAGTAAAAGATAAGTCTCAAGCAATTTAATTGAAGCATGAAAGTGTATTGGAAATGTATAAATATACTTTGATAAAAAATAATAATTATGGCTATAGAAAATTTTATGGAAACAGGTAGGCTCGAAGCATTTTATGATGCAATCATTGCAATTATTGTAACTGTGCTAGTTTTAGAATTGCCTCAACCAGCAGCCCCAACCCTTGCATCACTTTGGGCCTTAAAGACCTCTTATTTTGCATATTTGCTAAGTTTTTTAGTATGTGCTAACCTTTGGCAATACCATCATTTAATCTATAATCACGTTGAAAAGATCAATAGTAAGATAATATGGTTGAATATATTGCTAATGCTTGTATTCTCTTTGGTTCCATATTTAACAATCTTTGTAGCTAATAATCCAAATTCATTCATTCCACAAGCATTATATGGATTAGACTTTATTATTGTAGATATTATTTTATTTATAATGTCAAAATCATTGCTAAAAATCAACGACGAGAACAAGGATAATATAAAAGAAGCATTCAGTATCCAAGAAGCATTGCATACACCTTTAGTGATATTTGCATTTGGATTTATTTTAGCTTTATTAGGTTACCCAATTGCAATTAGCATATGTTGTCTAATAACAGTAGGCAGGTCTATTATCTCTTCTTTAAGAGCTTAAATGATATTTAAAATAATATTTTTAAATATGATTAATAAACATCCTTTTTCATGACTTCCCTTAATACTGCAGTTGCATAGGAACCCTTGTCAATGGAAAACTCGCACATTACACCATCTTCCACAGCTTTAGCACTTGCATCCCATACCTGAAATCTCATAGCTCTTCTTAAACCATGACTTCCTAAACGAGGCATTTTAGGAACTTCAAAATCAGCTTTAGTCAATCCATAACTGTCTAAAATAGCCTCTTCCATCTTGCCCACTTCTCCACCTGCAAATGGAACTTTTGTACCATACAATGGACAGGTCTGGTTTATTTCAAATGAGGATACCATTTCCTGAAACTCTTCATTGGTCTTATCCCTTACGATACGTTCCCCCTTATCGATTACTATATCTCCTTCAATGTATTTGTCCATTCCCATAGCAACCCTTTCACTTACTGCGGCATTGAATAAAAATGATTGGTAAGCATGAACAAACATTCTTTGAAGCGGCTTTGGAAGTGCATGAATGGCATTCTTATAAGCCTTATCTGATAATTCCACTTGAGTTTTGTCTACTTCTTCAGGTTCTATACCCTTTTTTTCAGCAATTTTTCTAATGGCTCTTTTCTCTTCCTTGATCAATACTTTAAGCATCATCTTTTCATAACGCATTCCAGGATGCATCAATTCCAAGGACTTATCCCATTCACCATCATCGTATGCTTGACGAGCTGCTCTTGCTTCTTCACCTTCTTCTGGAGAAGGATTACCGATATATCTTCTTACAGCTTCCTTTAAGTCATTTTGAATGAGAGCTTCCCCAACCAAATGAGTGTTGGTTCTTGGCTTTCCGAATCTTTGCCACCCGAAGTAATTAGGAACGCCTGTTTTCTCAAGAGTCTTTAAAATGGCATCCGCTCTTAAAGCTGCATCTTCAATAGCCAATCTTCTTTCTTCCGCATCTTCTGAGTCCATACCATCGATATCCTTAACAAGGATTCTAAATTTATTGCCTTTTAATTGGCCCATTCTTAGCTTTTTCCTTCCTCTAACAACCTTTAGGAATTCAGTGTTATGAATGGTTCCTTCCAATGCCTTGACTTGATTGAACTGCTCTTCAGAATCCACATTAGCTATGCAGATCCATTGGCGAGTAATGGCTTTCTTGTCCTTCATTCCTGCAAAACCCATTCTTTTTCTGTCTATATGAAGGTCTCTTGCAATATCAAGCAAAACATCAAGAGTTGTTCTTCCCAATTTCTCAATCCAAATGTAAATGTTTGGACCTTCTCCATCTGGAATAACTTCAGGGATTTCCTCTACATAAAAGTCTTCCCATCTGTTTCTTATTGTTCCACCGATACCTTCTTCCTTTGTTACATAAGTATTTGCATTTAGCATAGCCATTCCTCGAAAATAAAAATAATAAATCTAAATTAATGATTTATTAATTCTTTAAAAAAGTTAAAATCAGTCATTAAATATAAAAAATGCCCTGGCCGGGATTTGAACCCGGGGAATGGGATCCGCAGTCCCACGTGTTATCCAAGCTACACCACCAGGGCAGGAACAAATGAAAAATAGTTTAAATATGAAAAAGATTAATTCTCTTAACCTTTTAACTTATTATAATATGTTAATTCAAATATATAAATCTTAGGTAGAAGAAATTAAAGATTAGATAGAATTAAATTGATTGGATTGCTCAAAAGACATACAATTTATAGGAATAAATTCCATAGTTCCTAATAGCTACATTAACTCTCCCTGAACTTGAATAATCTCCGTTTGAAGATAAGACCTCTCCATTCAACTGATTTGTTTCAACAAAGGAATAATGATACCTATCATCAAAATAAACCATGAAAAACTCATCCAAAATAACTTTAACTTCCCTTTTTGAAGCAATTGAATTATTGTTTTCGGATAGGATATAAGTTATTCTCTCTAGGACAGTGTAATCCCTGCCATCCACTTTTGATGACATGATTTCCATAATGTCCTGGCTTGTCTTAAAATCATTGCTTTCTTCACTTAAAGAAGGAACTTCAATATCGATCATCATATTGAAAGCCATCAATACCATTAAAAGTATGAAAATGGAAAGCATTGCATCCGCCAAAGATACAAATCCCTTATTGTCCTTGATTAAATTAAACATAAGATCACATAAATTATTGTAAAATATTGTAAAATTATATTTGATTTAATCTTATAAAAAGCTTTTTAAAGCATTAAAATAACTTTAATATTGATTTAAGATTGAAATATTGATTTAAATTACAAAATAATGATTAAATTAAAAAATAAAAATAAAATAAAGAAAAATAGATAAAATAAATAAAATAATTAAAATAAATAAAATAATTAAAATAAAATTTAA
>Ga0256407_10003478_pt1 | contig 27918 bp, 21 predicted proteins | sample RumenRJG_04DNA_FD_193489 | JGI IMG/M metagenome (GOLD analysis project Ga0256407, IMG submission 193489) | Bovine rumen microbial communities from Lethbridge, Alberta, Canada - RJG_04 | ecosystem: Host-associated > Mammals > Digestive system > Stomach > Rumen | place: Canada: Alberta...
TGTTTTCTTGGGTGGCTCTGCCGCCATTGTTCGAAAAGCTTGCGCCACGTATAGACCCAATGGAGTCGGTTCTATGTCCGCCTCTTCAGGAAAGCCGCCCACCAGCGTGCCTAAGAGGCGCTTGCGCTCCATGGTAGTCACCGTGATCAGGTAGATGCAAGCAGAAGCGTAGTCATGTCCCTCTTTCCGCTGTAATCTATTATGGTTTATGTGTGTTTTCTCCATAAATTCTGTCTTTGGTTTATTTTCTTTTGATAGAGTTTGATGAGCCCTAACTGAAGTTAGGGCAACTTAACGAAGAGGGATGATTCTTCGTCCCGTTCGCGGGACTTTAGTTCCACTCCTCCCGTTCCGTCGGGAGGACGTTTCGGGCGCAAAGTTACTACAAAAAAATGACATATGCAAAGATTTTGTGTAAAAAAATCGACGATTCCACAAAAAAAAGAGACGGCTCACGATGTTTGTGAACCGCCACTTGCGATACAATTAGCCAAAAGGCTATGAGCATGATGACACGGGTGGTATTGGAGAGTGCAAAATCCTGAGCCAAATGCCTGTATAATCAAACGACGCCCCTCTTTTCATAAAGAGGGACGCCTTGAAAAAATCTTTTCCTTAATTCCTTATGCTTTTACATAAGGTCGGTATGTACTTATAACGGTGTTGTTTAATCAATCGCTTCTCCGTTATCTACTGTAGCAGCACCGGAACCGGTAAGAATGCCGATAGATTGCATAATTCCATCCGAAGCCAAGTTGATCATCTCCGTATTAGGAGCAATATAATTTTTCTTTGTCATAATTGTGTCCTCCTAAATCATTTAACGATTTGACCTTGGAGGTTGTAAACCTCATTACCGCGGCGGATGAGTACCTGTCCGTTCTCGATGAACTTCTCAGCCTTGACAGCCTCTGTCTCAACGTTCTCTACTCCTTGTGTGCCGTTGATGACCATGCGGATGCGTGCAGGAGCGTTGTTCTGGCCTGCTTCCGGCAGTTGAATGTATGCCTTGTTAGCCGCCAAAGCGTTGGTTCCTACGTACTCCAAGAAAGCGTTGCCTTTGAGGACATAGACGTTCTTCATAGAGGTGTTATACGTAGCAGTAGCCTTGAGCGCATTGCCTCCGATAGCATCAACGCTTCCGCCATAGATAGCGAAGTTGTACGAAGTGCCAGCTACACCAGCAACGATGACGCCGGTATTAGCCGGAACATAGCCGCCCGTGATCTGATTGAGAACCAGTTCCTCACCGGAGATAGTACCCGTATAAGCGGTAGCACCGTCAGGGATTACTGTAGCCTCGTCAGCCGAGAAAGTAGCATATCCCGCTGCATTCGGAGTAACGGTATAGCCGGTAACCGGAGCTGCAGGGAATGTGATGGTGAGGTTGTCACTTGCGTATGTCCAAGTGAAGGTGTAAGTGCCGGCAGCACCTGTGTGCAGCGTCAACTGCTGATCCCAACCCGTAGCAGGAACGACGAAAGATTTGTGGTCTTCATCAAAAGCAGAACCATTTGCGCCGACAGCGCCATTCTCCTCGATCTGGAAATGATACCATGTATCAGCAGCCAAGTCCAGATTCAGACTTGCGGTAGCACCATTGTGCGTGAAATTGCTTGTGTAAGCCCATTCAGCACCCGGAGTAGCGAAATCACCCTTCATGATTACATAGGTGTAGTTGATGACAAAACGGTTAGAGATGACGGAATAAGTGCCCTCTTGATAAGAAGGAGCGTTTTCCTCCGTTACAGTAAAATTATAAGAGCCGCCATCCACGATGTCTTTCTCTTCACCGGTTACCAAGTCTTTGAGTTTTAGGACTTCAGCATCCTCATAAACCTCAAATTTGATCGTATAGTTCTGTTTTGCGGCAGCCTCTTTGCTGGTAATGATCTCTACAGGAATATTCATCAGCGTACCATTACCATAAGAGGAATACTTTCCGTTTGTAGCAGGATCTACTGCATAGATATTGATATCTTCTGGGTTGGACTTGGTAGCATAAAAGCTTCCGCGCTCCGGCGATGCTGCCAAATCCGGTCCAGCAAAGAGATATAAATCGCTTACGCTATGACTTTCTGATTCCAAACGAAGTGTTACATCTGCTGTCGTTTGAGCGGACATAGTAGCTGCGCTAATCAATGTCAGCATTGAAAGAAATAATTTTTTCATATTATTTATCGTTAATTTTGTTCGATTAGAATACTTTTCTACCTGGTGCCATTTGAGTACCTCCGCCCTCAATTCCAGGGGCATCTTTCTGAATGTTTGTAGATCCTGGACTTGGGTCACACAAGGCAAAGGCACCATATATCGGGGTCTCAACAATATTGGGTGTTATATACTTTTTCATAATATTGGTAATTTGGCGGCGCAACGCCTTGCGGCGCGCGCCCCAAACTATTCATAGTTATTACTTAACAATTTTAACACCATTTACTACATATACACCCGAAGAGAGCGCATTGAAGTCATTGCCGACGAATTGGCCAGCAATGGTGTAGATACCATGCGCTTTAGCCTCTGCCTCTACATTCTCGATAGCGGTCGGCAATTTAGCGGAACCAAGGATCTCGAAACGAGCGGCGTTAGTTGTGTTAGCCTCTTGCGTGAAGGTATAGGTAGCACCCTCTGTCATAGAAACCACTGCACCGGTAACGATATCACGGAGCGTGAACTCATTGCCCTCAACACCTTCGAAGCTAATGGTATATTCAGTAGCTTCACCGGCAGCGAATGCAAGTACGGTACGATCAATGTTATCGGTAGCCACCATAGCCAGATTACCCACATTGGTAGTAGCATAGAGGTTGATGTTCTCTTTATTCATGAACTTGGAAGCATCCGCACCATTCTCAAATGCATTGCTAAACTCCTCGCTCTGGAGCAAAATAAACTCATCCTTCTGACCATTAGCGGAAGCCACTTTGATAGTAGCCCAATCCTCGGCAACGGTCTCACGCTCACGGGCAGGAGCAGGAGAAGCAGAAGGATTGTATTTCGGGTTACCCCAGATTGCACTTTCGTAATCTACTGTTGCCGTTCCGCTTGTACCATCAGACAGATACATCAGGAATGCCTGCATCGAACGGATATCCTTAATCGCTTCATTGTTACCATACTTTACACGACCACTTGAAAGACGCTCAGTAATTGTTTTGAAGTTCTTGTCATACGGGTCGTAAACCCAAACGGTTTTTTCTACTTCCGATCCAAGGCTTGCCAAGAATGTCTTGATATTGATATCAGCGGTATAGCTGTTTCCGAAGAAATGGAATCCGTTTTCAACGAAATTATAATTACCATCCGCATTACCAACCAAGTTACCCTCAAACACATAAACCAGACCACCGTTAGCAGTGTTATTGGTCAACTGATAACCCTTATACGGTTCCATATCTTTGAAGCGATCCAACTGGTACCAGTCTTGTGTCTCATGATTCCAGCCCCATACAGCCTGGAGGAAGGAAGAAGCGTCGTTGTAAAGACCGGTTGTAGGGATACCACCCTCGATGCTATAAGAAGTTACTGCGCCATTTATAGTAGGAATAGCGAAGCGCTCAAATACATAGCTATTAGCACCGATTTGTTTCGATTTGGTAGTCAGTTTAACCGTAGCTTTCGGCTGAGTGTTTTCTTCTACAGCAGGATCGTAAAGCAATGCAGCCTGTGTATCATCGTTGGACTCGAGTACCAAGGCATCTTCCTCTGCGGTGATAACACCGGCTGCACCGATTTTCACAACAGCACCCGGCTCAACGGTTACAGAACCTCCATTAGCAATGTTCACGCCACCATCACCTACCGTTAAGGTGGTACCGGTTTCAACAGTCAAGGATGCACCTTTATTAATAAATACTTGGTCAGCAACGGCCTCCTTATCATCCTCAGCATTGCTAACAACAACCGTTTTTCCGACAGGGATAGTAACAATCGTATTTTCTTCCGGCACTTTGTCAGAAACCCATGTGGTAGATTGTTGCCATGGGATAGTAGTCTCTGTGCTCTCAATCTCATCAGTCTTTTTGCCTGCGATAGCCTTCACGCCCCAAGGATAGGTCTCATCGCCTGTCTCATAGTACTCGTAACCGGCAGGAAGCGGAGCATCCGTTCCAAAAGAGGAATACCACTGAGAACTTGTAGGAACACTAGCTGGATATGTATTAGTCGGAGCATTTTGAACATATGCTTTCGTTGCCATCATTCCACCATAGAGATTGACTACACCTATTACAGAATAGGCGTCATTGTTTCCACAGTAAATGGCTCGTTTATCAGCAGCTTTGAATTTACCTCCATATACATTTGCTACGCCATAATGTGCTGCATAAAGTGCGTAGTGAGCAGTTCCTTTATTGGGATCTGTTCTTGTCTCAAATATACCACCATAAATATCAGCAGTTGCATTATAATAGGATACATCAAAACCTCCTTGAATACCAGAAATTTTTCCTCCATTGATAATAGCCCTTGCCTCGCAAATAACCGCATAAGAGTAAATGCCATGCTTAGTAGAAGAATTGGAAATAATTTCTCCGTCGTTTAATTCGAAATAACCATTGTTACGAACACGAACTGCCTGAGCTCCATCACCCACTATATGTCCTCCGTTTACAATCAACTTAGAACCTTCACCTTCAACCCATAATGCTGCACATGCCGCCCAAAGATCTGCATTATTAACCGTCAATTTACCTCCATTGGATACTACCAAGATATTTCCTCCATCAGTACGTGAAGATGTAAAATGAAGTTGATCGTTACTATTTTCAACACCTATCACAACTTCACCTCCGTTAGCTGCAATTACATTACTATTTCCTACAAAAGAGCCCTTACCTAAAAGAGTAAGCTTTGCTCCTGACACTACGCTAATGTTTTCACCATCTGTCTGCTTCTGATATGTTACGGTTGCCCCCTCAGCGACAGTAAGTGTTTTTATACCGTGTACCTGAATCTGTCCGAGACTAGCAATGTTTATATCCTCTTCTATAGTATAGAACGCCTCGCCATCTGCCATCAGGAACGCAGCAAACGCATTGTCAGTAAAGGCAATATCCTGCCCCATGTCAGCACGGTTATAACCTGCATCAGCAGAAAGGTTTGTTGAATGTCCGTTGGTCTTGATAGTAATATTTTTATCAACTGTTACAGCAGTAACATCATCCTTATATAAATATATTACATTACCAGCATTTGCATCTTCTACAGCATTAGAAAGAGAGGTATAGGTAGTTGCTTTCGATGAGTTATACGCTACAACATAGTCAGCGGGAGTTCCAACCACGTACATAGATGATGCATCTTTAGTAACTACATAAGAAGCTAAATCTACATATTCAGCAGGATTTGCTTTGAAAGATCCACCCGTCACAGAGAGTGTTCCTCCTTGAGCGTAGTAATGAATACCCTTCCCATTGAACGTACCACCAGAAATAACAGCTATAGGATTAGCATTAGCGATGCTTGGCCATGCATTAAGAGCGATTTCTTGATCTGCTCCGGTAAAGTTTCCACCAGAAATAGTCAAAACAACATTATTATCAGCCTGAATAGCACCCCAACCACCGGTAAAGGTACCACCATTGATAGTAAGAGCTTGACCACGAGTAAAGATGGCATTATCATCTGCGCCATTCATTGTACCGCCTTCAACAGTAATTGTACCTGCTGTAGCAAAGATACCTTCATTTTTTCCGGAAATTGTACCAGACTTAACGATCAAAGCACCACCACTTACGAGAATAGCATTTCCATTAGCAGCTGTAATTGAGCCATTACCTTTGATGGTTAACGAACCTCCAGAGATTACAAGACCTCCTTTTGCTTCATCTCCACTTGCAGAGATTGAGGAAGATAGGGTGTATTCGCCCAAATCAAGAGTTGTTGCAGTACTAGACGAAAAAGTTACTGCTGTTGCACCGGCGTCAATGTCATCGGTAAGCGTAATTTCACCACCGGCTGCGAGAGCGTCTTTCAACTCTTGAAGAGTTCCGACGTTTGTCGCAAACGCCATGACACAACTAAAGAACGCCATGAGCGGAATTAGAAAAAATCTTTTCATAAGTTTTTTTGTTTTTAGTTAATACTTGAGGGTTGCCCCTCGTTAATTATAAATTGGTTTTGTTGCTTTATCTATGTATCTGGTCTACTGGTCTACTAGTCATATAGGCGATCATAGACGACGAAAAAGCGGTAAACCGTTTTTATTGGATTACCGCTTTGTATGTGTCAAAAACAGTCCAAAATGATTCCAAAAATCATTATAACGGTAATCCAATATGTCAAAGATCAAATCGTTTATCTCGTGGCGGCATAGGTGTTCTGCCACTCAAACAACTCTATATATTCAATATAATTAAGGATCATGCGTACACACATGTACGCACGCAAAAAGGACAGCGCTCACAAAACGTGAGCACCGCCCTTAGCGTTGCTTTTATTACCCTTCAACTCTACATTATGAAGAATGAACATCGATTTATTTTCGGACATTCTCATTTACACAATATGCAATTTCGGCAGCAAAATTACTACAATTTTTTGACATGTGCAAGAAAATTCAAAAAAAAATAATTTTTAAAGCGATTTTGCACTTTTTTTATGTTTTTTTTCTTATATCAAAGACCACAAGGGAAAGTTCAGTTTTAAAAAAAGTTCGGAATTATTTGCATATATCGAAAAAAAGCAGTACCTTTGCATGCTTTTTAACGTTGATCTATCTCGCAAATGCAAATCATAGATTTGATTACACTATTTGGCGAACACCCGCAGATAAAGGCTATCAGCGCAAGGTTCATGTCAAAAGGGGACAAACATGTCCTCGTTAGCGGTTTGCATGCGAGCGCCCGATCGATGGTGTTAAAGAAGATCGGAGCCCCTCTCTTTGTGATCCTTGACAACGCAGAGTCAGCGCAGTATATGTATAGCGACCTGCGGTCGCTGACCGCTTGCGCTGAAAGACCCGGGACAGAGCCGGACGACTGTAAGACCGCTAGCGCTGTAGGACCGGCTTCGCCTGTAGGACAGGAAGTATTTTTCTTCCCTGCCGCCCAGAAACGCCGTGCGGTGGACGAAGCGGCGATGATTCAGCGGACGGAAACGCTCAGTGCGTTGAACGAAGCCCACCCCAACAAAGGTGGGGGACTAATCATCGTCACTTATCCGGAAGCGATCATAGAGAGTGTGCCGGCGAAGGATGAGCTATCCGCTATCAGCTTTCAGCTGTCCGTTGGTCAGGAGATACAGATTTCAGCAGTCAGTCATCAGCTTTCAGAATTAGGGTTTGAGCACGTGGATTTTGTGTTCCAGCCCGGTCAGTATGCCGTGCGCGGTTCGATCGTAGATATCTACAGTTACAGTCACGACAACCCCTACCGTTTGGATTTCTTCGGCGACGAGATCGATTCCATACGCGAGTTTGATATAGAAGACCAGCTGTCGAAAAACAAGGTCGAGAAAGCAGAAATCGTAGGAGCCAAGAGTCAAGAGTCAGGAGTCAAGAGTTATATACTCGACTATCTATCAGAGGAGACGGTATGGGTGAGCAACGATTGGTCAATCGTTCAATTTAAGATTGAAGATTTAAGATTTAAGATTGAAGATCGCAAGACCATCGAAATCGCGGAGAAGAGCACCTTTGCGACGCATAGCAAGATTGCTTTCGAGACGATACCGCAACCGGTATTCCATAAGCAATTCGATATCCTGACGGACGACCTGAAACGACATATCGAGGACGGATATAAAGTATATATCCTCGCTGAGCAGCAAAAGCAGCTTGATAGACTCGAAGCGATCTTCGAGTCATTAGTAGAAAGTACAAAGACAAAAGACCGTCCTTTGGACTCAAAGAATCTTTCTACTTTGAACGACAGTGGTCTTTCTACTTTGAGCGGCGAAGCCGCGGTCTCTTTCATCGGCATCAACGCAACGCTGCATGAGGGATTTATAGATAAAGAATTGAAAATCTGTTGCTATACGGATCATCAGATCTTCGAGCGTTTCCACCGCGTGACGATGACAAGCGAGAACGCCCGGAGAGGCAAGGCGATCATCACCCTGCGCGAGATCAACCAGTTGCAGATAGGCGATTATGTGGTACATAGCGACCACGGTATCGCCAAGTTCGGCGGTTTGGTGACCACGCCGGTGAACGGCAAACCGCAGGAGATGATCAAACTGAACTACCGCGACGGGGCGAATGTGTTTGTGAGCATCCATAACCTGCATCGTATCAGCAAGTACAAAGGCCGTGAGGGATCAGAGCCGACGATAGCACGGTTAGGAAGCGGTGCATGGGAGCGGCTCAAAGAGCGGACGAAAGACAAGATAAAGGATATAGCGCGTGACTTGATCCGTCTCTACGCAACCCGCAAGCAGCAGAAAGGTTTCGCTTATTCGCCCGACGGATACATGCAGCATGAGTTGGAGGCTTCGTTCCTATACGAAGACACGCCCGATCAAGCGAAAGCGACCGCGGATGTCAAACGCGATTTAGAGAGTCCTATGCCGATGGACCGACTGGTCTGCGGCGATGTGGGATTCGGTAAGACCGAAGTAGCGATGCGTGCGGCATTCAAAGTAGCGACGGACGGCAAACAAGTAGCGGTATTAGTGCCAACAACCGTTTTGGCATTGCAGCACTATAACACCTTCTGCGAGCGAATGAAGAACCTGCCGGTTCGGATTGAGTACCTGAGCCGGTTGAAGAGCGCCAAAGAGATCAAAGAGTTACTGGCAGAATTGGAAGCCGGCAAGATAGATATCCTCATCGGAACGCATAAGCTCATCGGGAAAGGCGTCAAATGGCACGACCTGGGTTTGCTCATCATTGACGAGGAGCAGAAATTCGGCGTAGCCGCCAAAGAGAAACTGAAGAGTCTCCGGACGAACATTGATGTACTGACACTGACGGCAACCCCTATCCCGAGAACATTGCAGTTCTCGCTACTTGGAGCCCGCGACTTGAGCGTAATGACCACCCCGCCGCCCAACCGCTATCCGGTTCAGACGGAGTTGATCACTACCGAAGATGAGGATCTCATCAAAGAGGCGATTGACTTGGAGATGGGACGTAACGGACAGATCTTCATCGTCAACAACCGCATTGAGATGCTTCCGCGCATTGAGCGCAAGATACAAAAACTCTGCCCCGAAGCGCGTATCATCACGGCACATGGACAATTACCCGCAGGCGAGATGGAAGAACGACTCGAAGCGTTCATTAACTACGACTACGACATCCTCCTCTCGACTACCATCATCGAGTCGGGTGTAGATATCCCGAACGTGAACACGATATTGATCTTCAGCGCCGACAAATACGGGTTGGCAGACCTGCATCAGTTACGAGGCCGTGTGGGACGATCGAATCGCAAGGCGTACTGTTATCTGGTAGCACCGGAGAGAGAACTGCTGACCGATGAAGCGCGGCGAAGACTGGAGGCGCTGAGTACCTTTGCGGAATTAGGCGCAGGATTCAGCCTCGCCATGCAGGATCTGGACATCCGCGGAGCAGGCAACATGCTCGGTTCCGAGCAATCGGGATTTATCGCAGACTTAGGTTACGAGACCTATCAGCGGATCCTCAACGAAGCCGTCGAGGAACTCCGCGAAGAAGAAGGACTCGGCTCCGATGAGAACCAAATGGTAAATGGTAAATGTCCAAATGAGAAAATGACTTGGTGTTCCGACAGTCAGTTGGAAACGGATCTACCCATCAGTTTTCCGACCGATTATATCGAGAATATATCCGAGCGCATCACGTTATACAGAGAACTGGACAACTTACGCAGCGAGGACCAACTGCTCGATTTCCGCAAACGACTCATTGACCGTTTCGGTGTACTGCCCGAACCGGCAGAAGAGTTACTGAGCGTAGTGCGGCTGAGATGGATATGTTGCCGGCTGGGAATAGAGAAAATACTGCTCAAAGGCGAACGGCTGACCATGTATCTGGTACAACACAAAGACGCTTATTGGCAATCCGAACAGTTCGGCAACATCGTACAATACGCAGCATCCCGTCCGGAACGATGTCTGCTGCACGAAGAGAAAGACAAAAAAGGTATCCCGACCGGACGACGCATGGTAACCATCACCAACGTCAAGACAATCGCAGGAGCGATAAACCTTCTATCAAAGATAGAACGATTGGAGATTTGACATTTGAGATTTGACATTTGATATATGAAATTTATTGGTATCATACCGGCACGCTATGGTTCAACCCGTTTTCCGGGCAAACCCTTAGCAGACATATGCGGCAAGACCGTCATCCGGCGTGTTTATGAGCAAGCCTCCATGGCTCTCGACACCGTGGTAGTAGCTACCGACGATGACCGCATCTACGATGCAGTGGAGAATTTCCACGGTAAGGTGGTCATGACGAGTCCTAACCATACCTGCGGTACCGAACGCTGTCTGGAGGCCTATAATGCAATCACTACCCCTATATGGAGGGAGCAGAACGGGACAGACACCGTCATCATTAATATTCAAGGCGACGAACCCTTCATCCAGCCGGAACAGATAGAAGCACTCATGGCATGTTTTAACCGTCCGGATACAGACATAGCCACTCTGGTACAACCGTTCGCAGAGGATAAAAACGCCATCGAGAACCCCAACTCGCCCAAAGTGAATTGGGACATAGAGACCCAAGAAGCGAAGCTATTCTCCCGCAAAGTGATCGCTGCTTCCGACGGTAAGTATTACAAACACATCGGTATATACGCTTACCGCGCAGATGTCCTTAGCAAAATAACCACCTTACCGCAGAGCCCGCTGGAGAAAGCCGAGCGCTTGGAACAACTCCGATGGCTCGAGAACGGATACAAGATCCGTGTGGGTGTGACCACACAATCCACCATTGGCATCGATACGCCCGAAGACCTCGAGAAAGCCATCGAATGGTACAGATATAATGGATAATTGAGAATTGAGAATTATTAACCTTATAAAACACAAATAATTATGGCAAAAGAAAATTGTCCTACTCCGCACAATGGTGCGCAGTATGGAGAAATTGCAAAAACAGTGATTATGGCAGGTGATCCGCTCCGCGCAAAACTGATGGCAGAGCGTTATTTAGAGAACCCGCGATTGGTAAACCAAGTACGTAACATGTTCGCATACACCGGTACGTACAAAGGCAAAGAAGTAACCGTAATGGGTCATGGTATGGGTATTCCGTCCATCGGCATCTATACGTACGAGTTATTCAATTTCTACGACGTAGAGACCATCATCCGCGTAGGTTCATGCGGTGCACGCCAGAACTATGTACAGCTCGGCGACATCGTGATTGCTTTGGGTAGCTGCACAGAGAGTAACTATGCCGATCAGTTTGACCTGCAAGGCTATTTTGCTCCGATAGCAGACTTCCATCTCGCCCGCAAAGCAGTAGAAGCATGCGAGAAATTCGGATACCGTCATCATATCGGAAACGTCTATTCGGCTGATGTCTTCTATAGCGAAGACCCGCGTAAGGCGAACTGGACGAAGATGGGTGTACTGGCAGATGAGATGGAAGCACCGGCTTTGTACCTCAACGCAGCACGCGCAGGCAAGAAAGCCCTCGTCATCTGTACGGTCAGCGATCATATCCTGACGGGCGAAGCAACTACCGCTGAACAACGCCAGAACTCGTTCACCAACATGATGGACGTAGCATTTGATATAATTTAAAAAATTAATAAATGGATAAAAACACTTGGGTCGGCTTCCTTCTAATAGCCGCAATCATCGTCGGGTTCACCATGCTCAATCGTCCGTCGAAAGAGCAATTGGCAGAACGGCAACGTGTACAAGATTCAATCAACCTCGCGCGTATGGCGCAACTCGAAGCACAGCGTATCTCGGATTCCATCCAAATGACGCTCGAGGCTGCCGAAGAGTCCATCGCAGTGGAGCGCGAAGAGACGAAACCGGAAGAAGAATGGGTAACGCTAGAGAACGCACATCTCCGTTTGACATTGTCGTCGTACGGCGGTGTCATCCAACGGGCAGAGTTGCCGGAGTATCACGCTTCGGGCGACACCATCAATCCGCTATGCCTCTTCCGCGCTGACGAGGCTTCGTTCGGCTTCACGCTCATCACCATCAACAACCGTATTCTGCAGACCTCGAATCTGTACTTTACGCCGGTTGAGAGCAAAGAGCCCAATAAAGCGATTCTCCGTCTGCCTACATCGGACGAGAACGCATGGTTGGATTTCGTATATGAGTTGAGCGACTCGTACATGGTACATCTGTCACTCGTGCCGCATAACATGCAGAATGTATTGGCACAGAATATGAACTCACTGGAGCTTCAATGGCGTCAATTGATACCGCAGCAGGAGCAGGGACGTAAGTTCGAAGAGCGTTATGCCCAGCTGCAATACATGCTTTCCGGTGGCGAGATGGAGAAACTGAGCGAGAGCAAAGACGATGATGCCAAAGAATCCGCACGCGTGCGATGGATCGGATATAAAGACCAGTTCTTCTCTACCGTCCTTATCGCCGACGAGGCATTCAGTTCGTCGCAGTTCAGTTCTCGCGTGCAGAACCGCCACTCGGGCTACATCAAAGAATACACAACCCATACCTCCGTTCCGTTCGATATAACAGGAAAGACGATTACCGGTATGCGTTGGTATATGGGTCCGAACCATTATCACACGCTCAAAGCGTATGACGAAGGTGTGGCAAAAGAAGACCGTCTCTATCTGAACAAACTCGTTCCATTAGGATGGAAAATCGTCAGCTGGATCAATACGGCTTTGGTTATCCCGATGTTCGACCTCTTTACTTCATGGGGGCTGCATATCGGTATCGTGATCCTGCTCATGACGTTGGTAATCAAACTGATTATCCTGCCGTTCGTGTTCGTCAGCTATAAATCCAGCGCCAAGATGCGTGTACTCAAACCACAGATTGACGAGATCAATGCGAAATATCCGGCAGACAAGATGCAAGAACGCCAAGCAGCTACCATGCAACTCTATCAGCAAGCAGGTGTCAGCCCGATGAGCGGCTGCCTGCCGATGCTGTTCCAATTCCCGGTATTGATGGCTATGTTCTGGTTCCTGCCTACGGCTATCGAGCTCCGCGGCAAATCCCTATGGTGGGCGGAAGATCTCTCGACTTACGATGCTGTTTTCCATTGGGGATTCAACCTCCCGTTGATAGGCGACCACCTGTCCCTCTTCTGCCTCTTGATGACCATCTGTAATATCGGGTACACCTATATCACCATGCAGTCACAGGCAACAGACCCGAACATGAAATTCATGAAATACATGATGTACGCCATGCCACTCATGTTCCTCTTTATCTTCAATGACTACGCAGCCGGTTTGAGTTATTACTACCTCCTTTCACTGTTCATCACCATCCTGCAGACGATGATCTTCCGCTGGTCGTTAGACGACGCGAAGATGCTCAAAGAGATGGAAGAGAACAAAAAGAAACGAGCCGGTAAACCCAAATCCGGATTTATGGCTCGCTTAGAGCAAATGCAACGTGAGCAACAACGTATGGCTCGCGAGAATGCGAAAGCTAATATGCGCCGATAAAAAAACACGGGGCGGTTATGCCGCCTCGTGTGCTTGAACCTTCATCAACTCTCTTCCTACAAGTGCCTCACCGGCAGGAGAAAGAGTAACACCGTCGCTCTCAAGCAGCTCGTCATAGTTCTGACTCGCCAGCATCGGACTCGTGATATCAATAATATGCACGCATTGCTGAGCAGCCAAACGGAACAACAAGAGATTATACAGCGCATGTATATTACGCAGACGCTCGGTCTTACCCCCTAACCAGTATAGCAGGTTTTTACGCTCCTGCATACTCATGCCACGGGTAATGTACGCGAAATAACGGTTCTCATCCATAATAGGAAGGCTAACCAAAACAGGTTCATATCCCTGCGCACGCGTTTGAGCAATCTTATTAATATATAGAGCCTTGTATGCTACCAAATCGATATTGGACTCATGACGACCACTGGGATTTGCAGCAATTGCTTTCCAATCAAATTGTAAACCACTCTCGGGTTGAATAATAAAAGTCTTGTCCATAAAAGTAAGTATTTAAAATTTCGATGCAAAATTACTGCTTTTCGGTCACGCATGCAACAAATTGTGATAAGTGACGAAAAATTGTGACCAAAACAGGCAAAATAAGGACTAAATTGCAAATATAGTGACGAAATATTTCACATTGAGATTTTGTCACACCAAAATAGGAGACTAAAACATGATCAAAATTCCTGCTTCTTTTCATTCGGTTACAGCAACAATCCTGCATATTATAGGCATTCCTGTCTTCTTTATCGGATTTGTACTGATATACGAGAGTCAATGGATGTTGCGGTACACGGATATAGGTCCTGGTAGTACGATTAACACATTGCTGCTTGCCTCCATTCTGATTGGAGTGGAGACGATTTCGCGAATTACGATGCTGTTTATAGAACAGAGAAATCGTATGAATTGGTGGCAATACACCTTCTGGACATTAGGAGAGATATTTGTCTTCTCTTGCTTTGCAGCCCTGTACATGGCACTCCTGTATGGTGATTTAGGGTATTTCCCCGCCTTAGGTGAATGTCTGCGTATGTCGTTTGCTACGATCAGTTATCCGTACATCAATTTCGCTTTACTCATCGCGGTCATCAAACCCGACGAGGATGAAGTAGCAGAAGAAGATCTGGTGCGTTTTGCAGACAGCACAGGACGCCTCAAACTGGTAATTGCCCATGATGTGATTCTCTATATCGAAGCGCAGGAAAACTATGTATCCGTACATTATATGGAAGGCACAACGCATAAAGAGTACTCGTTGCGTCAATCAATGCGGGGAATAGAAGACTTGATGGATAAACATGGTATCATCCGTTGTCAGCGTTCATATTTCGTCAATCCGCGTCACGTCAAAGTGCTCAGACGCGACAAAGAAGGCATGATTCAAGCGGAACTGGATATACTCAACAGCAAACCGGTTCCGGTATCTCCGAAATACTACGAGCAACTGAGTAAAATGCTCTAAAGAGTGAAAGAATTAAAGAGTTAACGAGTTAAAGAATTGACGAGCATACCACACGCGGCAAGAATATCTTCGCCGCGTGATTTGCGTATAGTGGTGGTGATACCATTATCAGTGAGATAATCGCGGAACCATTCCATCTGTTTCTCATCGGAAGCAGGGAAACCTCTATCCACACCTTCATGGAAACGAATAAGATTAATACGGCAAGGAAGCCCCCTCAGTAATCGCAGCAACTCTTTGGCATGACGCGGGGTATCATTCTGTTCTGCCCAGCAGATGTATTCAAAACTGACGCGCCGTTGATGTGACCAATCGTATTGCTTGAGGAGAGCAACTATATCGGTAATGGACATCATTTTCTCAGCCGGCATGATCTCCTTGCGCTCTACGGAAAAAGGGTTATGCATCGATACCGCTAAATGGCACTCGCTCTCCTCCAGGAAACGCTTCATCGCCGGAATGCCGACCGTCGAGACTGTAATACGTTTGGGCGACCAAGCACAACCATAATCAGCCGTCATGATCTCCAATGCCCGAAGGACATTATCCAAGTTATCCATCGGTTCGCCTTCGCCCATGAAGACAAGATTACTGAGGGCAGACAGCTGATGGCTGACTGCAATATTATCTATCTCAAAGACCTGATTGAGGATGTCGGCAGCAGAGAGATGCCCGTGAAACCCGAGCGTACCGGTCATACAGAACCGGCACCCCATCTTACACCCCGCCTGCGAAGATACACAGAGCGTAGCGCGGTCGTCTTCAGGTATATAAACAGACTCAATAAACTGATTGCCGACCTCAAACAAGTACTTCCGCGTTCCGTCCACGCTGACCGCCTCGCGCACGGGCGCGCGTCTTCCTATTATATATCGCGCGCTAAGGGCTTCGCGACCTTTGAGGGATATATTCGTCATCTGGTTAAACGAACTCACCCGCTTGACATAAAGCCACTCCGCCAGTTGTTTACCGGCGAACTTCTGCAAGCCTACGCTCATTGCAGCCTCTTGCAGTTCACTTAATGTTTTACCTAACAGCGCCTCCAATTCGTAATCCGTAATTTTTAATTCACCATCGTTACATCTACATGCGGATAAGCGAACGTGAAGCCCTGTGGGGGCAGTTCGGTATAGAACCTCTCCTGGAGCGCAAAGAACACATCCCAATAATCGTCCGCCCTTACCCACGCCCGCACTACAAAAGTGATATCGTTCTCATTCAAACTCTTGAGTGCCACGAAAGGCGCCGGGATAGAGTCCATCCGGTAATTGACGGTCGAGAGCTGATAAGCGGATATATTGAGTTCCTCGTAGAGTTGCTTCATATCTGTATCTGCCTGCAGAACCCGTGGTTCAGAATTGATGATTGCGAAGATTGCCTCCTTGCATTTCGCGGCATCTACGCCGTACGAGACGCTCACATTCCACTCTACACGCCTTAGCGGACGACCGTTGTAGTTATTGATCACGCCGTTGGAGAGTGCGCCATTCGGTAGAATCACCACGCGGTTATCTACCGTCAATATCTTCGTCGCCGTGATATTCACCTCAATCACCTTTCCGGAAGTACCTTGTGTTTCAATGAAATCTCCGGCTTTGAAAGGCTTGAAGGCGAGCAGCATAATACCTCCGGCGAAGTTCTGGACGGTTCCCGAGAGTGCCATACCGATGGCCATACCTCCGGCAGCCAAGAGAGCTGCCAGCGATGTGGTATTCACGCCTAAGGTACTAACCGTAATAACCACCAGAAGGACAGTCATGGAGATGGAGACGAACGAGGAGACGAACGAAGCGATTGTCGGTTCGGTCTTACGGCGCGCAAACACCCGATTGAGGATATTCTTCACCCACCGGATGAGTAATATTCCAATGACGAAGAGCAGAAGAGCTGCCAAGACCTTGATTCCAAACTGCAGCATCGACTCGCCAACTGCTTGCCAGAACGTGTGCGGATCATTCTTCGCGGTCTCAATCATCATCCGCGCGCTGGCACGGATGGAGTCCCTTTTGGCTTCTATCTGTTCAGGAGTCGGAGCTGCTACCTGAAGAAAAATAAACAAGAGCGGATTCATACTTATCGTATTCTGTCAGCAGCGCGTACAAGCGCTTCATCCTTGAGGATGCGACGCGTAGCCATTAGGGTTAATACCATGCAAATCAATGGGAACGAAGCATATGGCAGAATATGCCATTCTACGTTCATACTCATCTTTGCCAACCAAATATACAATGCCAATACTCCGTAATAACCAAGACAGAGCATCACCAGGAATATATTCAGCCGAGCCTGCAAAATTCGTTTTTTATAGAGGAAGATATCCACAAATGCCAAAAAAGGGATGAGTATCGTCGTCAGGAGGAGTCCCCAGAGACCTTGCAGCGGTGCGCCGCCTAAGGCACCCAATTCCCATACTTGCAGCATTTCTGCCTCTTCGGGCGTTACTAATTGCACTACCGGAAGCCAGATCAGGGCGATGCCTAAAGCCACCACGGCCAATAAATAAAGTGTCTGAATTCGTTGTATCATCTTTCAATTTTCAATTTTCAATTCTTCATCGCTTCCTCATGGGAAGCACATTTATCACCATGCGCGTTCACCCAGCCGATTTGCCTGGCGGGGTTACCGACCATGAGCGCATAAGCCGGCACATCCTTGGTCACCACCGACCCAGCCCCAATAAGACAATACTTACCCAAACGATGCCCGCACACGATGGTAGCATTAGCTCCGACCGACGCGCCACGTTCGATAATCGTCTCGCGGTACTCATCCTTGCGACTTACCGCCGCACGGGGATTGATAACGTTGGTGAACACCATCGAGGGACCGAGGAACACATCGTCCTCGCATTTCACTCCCGTATAAACGGATACATTATTCTGTATCTTGCAGTTCCTGCCGAGCACTACTTCCGGCGAGATGACGACGTTCTGACCGATATTACAGTCCTCGCCAATCGTACAACCGCGCATTATATGGCTAAAATGCCATATCTTCGTGCCTTTTCCTATCTGACACCCCTCGTCCACATAAGACGATTCATGCACAAAATAATCTTTTTCCATTAGAAGAATATTCTCAATAAATCATTACCATTAGCAAGCACCAACAGCGCAATCAAAATCCAAAATCCTACTTCGTTGGCTTTCTCCAGGAATGTATCACTCGGCTTGCGGCGCGTGATCATCTCTACCAAGATAAAGAGAATGTATCCGCCGTCAAGCGCCGGAATAGGAAGGAAATTCATGAAAGCGAGGATGATATTCAAAAATGCCGTCATGTTCCAGAATGCGTACCAACTCCAAGCGGAGGGGAAGAGACTTCCGATAGCATAAAAACCGCCTACGGATTGTGCACCTTCTTTGGTGAAAACCAAGCGGAACTGTTTCACATAGTTCACAAGAACACCCCATCCTTGACGAATACCTGCCGGCACAGCTTGAAGGAAGGTATAGGACGTATGTTCATACTCAAACGAGATCAGAGATTGCACACCTAATAGACACTCATCGCCTATAAAAGCCTTGGTGGACAGAGGTGCTCCTTGGCGGTAGAAATCAATCGTCACTGAATCGCAAGGATGCTTGCGCAGCTCTTCCACCATCATCGTGTTACAAGGCGTAGCCACACCGGCTATCGCCACGATGCTATCTCCCGCGCGCAGACCGGCATAATCAGCGGCAAAACCCGGAAGCACCGTATCAATCACACAAGGGATCCACGGTTCCATCAACCGATACCGTTTGGGTGTATAACTGCCATCCGCACGTTTCTTCTCTCGCTCCGTACGGTCATACGCATTCTGGAAAGCCAAATAACGCGTGCCCAAGTCCTCCGACATCGTCAGCGCTACCGTATCCTCGCCGCGCAGCACTACCACCTCGCGCTGACCTTCGATAATAAGTTTCTGCAGCACATCCTCTATTACATCCGGCTCTTCACCATTGATGGTCAAGATTTTATCTTGCTGTTCAAAACCTTCATCTACCAATATCTGCGAGTAATAAAGACCGTCAGTGATGTTGCGTAACGGTAATTTCTCCGACCCATAATGCCACATCAGAATGACGAAGATTGTCAATGCACCGATCATGTTAACGAGAATACCTCCCATAATGATCAGTAAGCGTTGCCAAGCCGGCTTGGAGCGAAACTCCCATTCCTGCGGTTCTGCCTCCAGATCATCCGTCGTGTGGGTCTCATCCACCATGCCGGCAATCGCGCAATATCCGCCGAAAGGCAACCATCCTATACCCCACTCTGTGTTTTCGGGGTGTTTATTCCATTCTTCGTCCTCGTTTTTGGCAAAGAACTTGACATGCCATTGACCGTCAAACTTTTTCAGACGCAAAAGGCTGAACTTGGGGTTAAAGAACATATAGAATTTCTCCACACGCACGCCGAAGATGCGCGCGAGGGTGAAATGTCCCAACTCGTGAATCATCACTAAGAAGGACAAGGCTAATACCAATTGAATTGCTTGTATCACAAGAATTAAAAATTAAAAATTACGAATTAAAATTATAAATAATCTTCAGCAATGCGTCGTGCTTCGGCGTCGGAAATGACATAATCTTCGTACGCAGGCTTTGCGATAAAGGATGCATTGTCCATCGTTTTTTCAATGATGTCGGACATTTGCAAGAAACCGCATCGTCCTTCGCGGAAAGCGAGATTTGCTACTTCATTGGCGGCATTGAGGACACAGGGCATGTTTCCTCCCCGGCGCATGGCTTCATAGGCGAGCGCCAAGTTCGGGAATCGTGCCAAGTCGGGCTCCTCAAACGTGAGTGCGCCTAAGGAGAAGAGGTCCGCACGAGGGAAATCGCTTTTCAGTCGTTCGGGGAACGAGAGAGCGTATTGTATAGGCAACCTCATATCCGGTGCGCCGAGTTGCGCTTTGATCGCTCCGTCTGTGAACTGCACCGCCGAATGAACGATCGATTGCGGATGCACAAGCACCTGTATCTTCTCCACCGGCACGCCGAAGAGCCATTTGGCCTCGATGACCTCAAAGCCTTTGTTCATCATACTCGCCGAGTCTATCGTTATTTTCGCGCCCATATCCCAATTCGGGTGTTTAAGAGCATCAGATGCCGTAACCGTGCGCATCTGGTCGAGGCTGTAAGTACGGAATGGACCTCCACTCGCTGTCAGGAGTATTTTCTCTATCTCGCTGCGGTCTTCTCCTACCAGCGATTGGAAGATTGCACTATGCTCACTATCCACCGGCAAGATCGGTGTATGGTATTGTTGCGCCAAGTCGCAGATGATCTCTCCGGCGACGACCAGCGTCTCTTTGTTCGCCAAGGCAATCGTCTTACCGGCTTTGATCGCTTCGATGGTAGGTTTGAGTCCGGCATATCCGACCATCGCCGCCACCACGACGTTGATACTGGGCATCGTCACGACCTCGGCGATAGAATCTGCTCCAACCCAAATCTTGCCCGCGAAACCGATAGCCGACAACTGACGGCTGAGCTCATCATACAGACTCTCATCGGCAATGCAGACCACCTCGGGTTTGAACTCGAGTGCTTGCGCCACTAATTTATCCACACTCCGATTAGCGCACAACGCATACACGCTGTATCTCTCCGGATACGTTCTTACCACATCCAGCGTCTGGGTTCCTATACTACCCGTCGAACCTAATATGCAAAGATTCTTAATTTTCACCTATAACCAATAACCTATAACCAATAACCATTACCATACTATCACTTCTTCCGGATTAATGAACGTACCGGATTCCCATATCTCCAACTCCAAGTCCTTGCTTCCATCCATCATTCCGATAGCTTCTCCGGCTTCCACCTGAGTCCCCGGTGTCTTCAGTGTTTTGCTCACATGCCGATAGACACTCATCAGCGACGCATGTTGTACCACTATTGTGAACGTATTATCTTCCGCACGCTCTTCCATGATGATGTGTCCTCGCGCAATAGATAGCACGTTCTCATTCTTTGCTGTACGAACCACCACAGCATACTGCTCTTTCTCCAGCGAAGCCGATTGCATAATAGCCCCGCGAACAGGACGACAGAACTGCGAGACCGTACGCGAACCGGTATTATCATACAGCATCAGACGATCCCGCTCTTTCTGCTCGTATTGTTCTTTGAACAACTCTGTCACATCATTGCGTTGCTGTTCCTGAATCTGAGCACGCTCCACACGCTGCAAACTGTCCAGACTCTGCACACTATCCGTCTCTATGTCGCCCGCCGTCAACTGCTTGATGACGTCCAAGTACTGACGTTGAACAGACAGATCCGCCTGCAACGAGTCCACACGCGCAGATTCGTATATCAACTGTTCACGCAGACTCGCGCTGTATCCGGGTAAGATGTTCCGAACCGGCGTATAGACAATCAGCACAGACAGCAGCACTATCAGCAGTAGAAAAGACAGTGTGATCATAGTGATGGCGCCCAACAAACTCACACGGAAGTGAAACACCTCGCGCAGCGTCAGGTCATCCAGCATCGCCAAACGATATTTATTTCTCTTACTTGCCAATTGTTAATTGTGAATTTTTAATTTTTAATTACAAAATGGTGCAACCTTGACAAGGTTTCAACATTTTGAAAAAGTCATTTCCCTTATCGTCCACAAGGATGAATGCCGGGAAGTTCTCCACTTCGATTTTCCAAATCGCCTCCATACCGAGTTCCGGGTATTCGACGCACTCGATGGACTTGATATTGTTCTGCGCCAGAATAGCTGCAGGGCCACCGATCGAACCGAGGTAGAAACCGCCGTGTTTCTGGCAAGCGTTGGTCACATCAATAGAGCGGTTACCCTTTGCGAGCATGATCAGCGAACCGCCGTGCTCTTGGAACTCATCTACGTACGGATCCATACGACCTGCCGTCGTCGGGCCCATCGAACCGCAAGCCATGCCTGCCGGAGTCTTCGCCGGACCGGCATAGTAAATCGGATGGTTCTTGAGGTACTCCGGCATCGGTTCGCCTGCATCCAGACGCGCTTTGATCTTCGCGTGAGCGATGTCGCGGCCGACGATGATAGTGCCGTTGAGGGAAAGACGCGTACCGATCGGGTATTTCGTCAGGATAGCACATACATCTTTCATCGGCTGGTTGAGGTCGATACGTACGGCATCTCCTTCGCCCGCCTGACGCAGCTCCTCGGGGATGAGAGAAGCAGGGTTGTTATCCAGTTTCTCAATCCATATACCGTCTTTGTTGATCTTACATTTGATATTACGGTCAGCCGAGCAGCTTACGCCCAGACCAATCGGGCAGCTCGCACCGTGACGCGGCAGACGAACGACACGTACGTCGTGCGCCATGTACTTTCCGCCGAATTGTGCACCCAGGCCGATCTTGTACGCCTCCTGCAGGAGTTGCTTCTCCAATTCTACATCGCGAAAAGCACGACCTGTCTCATCGCCCGTCGTCGGCAGCGAGTCGTAATAATGGGTCGAAGCGAGCTTGACGGTGAGGAGGTTCTTCTCTGCCGAAGTGCCGCCGATGACGATAGCAATATGGTAAGGCGGACAAGCAGCCGTTCCGAGGCTTTTCATCTTCTCCACGAGGAAAGGAATGAGCGTACCGGGGTTCTGGATACGCGCCTTGGTCTCCTGATAGAGATAGGTCTTGTTCGCAGAACCGCCACCCTTGGTCACGCATAGGAAACGGTACTCGTTGCCCTCGGTTGCCTCCAAGTCAATCTGCGCAGGCAGGTTACATTTGGTGTTCACCTCGTCGTACATATTCAGCGGCGCGTTCTGCGAATAGCGCAGATTGCACTCCGTATAGGTGTTATACACGCCACGGCTCAACGCTTCCTCGTCGCAGAAACCTGTCCATACTTCCTGTCCTTTCTCTCCGTGAATAATTGCCGTACCGGTATCTTGGCAGAGTGGTAATTGACCTTTGCAAGCCACTTCAGCATTGCGCAGAAAAGTCAAAGCTACATATTTATCGTTTGCCGAAGCCTCCGGGTCACGCAATATCTTTGCCACCTGCTCATTATGCGAGCGGCGGAGCATAAAACTCACGTCATGGAAAGCTTGCTGGGCCATCAGCGTCAATGCCTCCGGCTGCACTTTTAATATCTCATGTCCTTCAAACTCGCCGACCGACACATAGTCCTTAGTCAGCAGATAATACTCTGTCTCGTCCTTGCCGAGTTGAAACATCGGCGCATACTTAAATTCCATACTCTTTTCAATGATTAAACCATTTAACTTAAATTGGGCTGCAAAGATACAACATTTTTTGCATATATGCAAGATTTTCGCCAAAAAATTTGCACATGTCAAAAAAATACTGTACTTTTGTGGTCAAATTTGCAAATATATGACACCTATGATGACGTACTCTCAATTCATGCAACGTGCGAAGCATTTTCTTCGCAAGCAACTGAGTCTGACGCACTATATCGACGTGCAGGCGGCAGAAACGAACATCCGGCAGAATATACCTTTCCGCGGACCGAATATCTACATCTTGTTCGTTGCGATTATCATCGCTTCGGTGGGGCTGAACGTAAACTCTATTCCGGTTATCATCGGCGCGATGTTAATCTCTCCGCTGATGAGCCCGATCATCGGGTTTGGTATGGGCTTGGGAACGAACGATACACAATTGATCATCAAATCGCTCAAACACCTCAGCATCATGTTTGTCGTCAGTTTGGTCGCCTCTACCCTCTATTTCATCGTGACTCCCCTCGAGATGGACAACCCGACCGAACTGTTAGCACGTACGAACCCTTCCGTTTATGACGTGCTCATTGCTTTCTTTGGAGGTATTGCCGGTATATTGGAGCTATCCCGCAAGGAGAAAGGAACGGTGATGTCCGGTGTAGCGATCGCAACCGCACTAATGCCGCCTTTGTGCACGGTTGGGTACGGTATCGCCAATTGGAATTGGCACTATGCCGGAGGGGCATTGTATTTGTTCTTCATCAACTGCATCTTCATCGCCTTAGCTACTTTCCTTGCCGTTAAATATCTGCATTTCCCGTCCAAGATAGAGAAGAAATCCTATAAGAGTCTGATCACATACGGAGTGCTCATTTTAGTCGTTCTTATTCCCAGTTTCTTCAGCGCTTATAGCATCGTGCTGGAGAACCAGTTCGCCAATGCTGCACGCCATTTCGTCAAAGAAGACAAATCCATCGGAGGTACTTATATCTATGATTACACCACCGATGTGACGGTCAGACCCTATACGCTCACCCTCCGTCTCGCCGGGGAGCAACTCAGCAACGAACATCGCGCACAACTATACGCCGACGCCGGGAAACACGGCATCTCACATACACAAATCCGCATTGTAGAGGATGCCACGATCGAGATCCGACGCCTCAACGAGACCGAGGTCATGAAAGATTGGCTGGCTTCGACCGAGGAAAAAATAAAGGAGCGGGACGACTCCATCCGAGTACTCAATGCGCAGATTGACCGCTTCAAAGCGCAACAACTGCCTGTGGAGCAAATCTGTTCCGAAGTGAAAGCGCAGTGGCCGCAGATAACAGATGTCACGCTGGCACGCAACGAGAAACAGATTGTGATCATTGTTCATGCCAAACCCGTTCTCAAAATGGACGACCAACAGCGAATCAAACACTGGCTCTCCCTCCGTCTGCAAAATGAGAACGTACTGGTTGTGGCACAATAAACCTCACTATAATCCATGCAACGAATAGGTGATTTTATTGCCAAATGGATGGGTGTAATCGTGCTGATGGTCAATGTGCATACCACGGGAATGTTAATGAGTATCGTCTATATCGTCATTCTTCCTATTGTCTGCGGTCTGCTATGCCAGCGTTTCATCCCCAAACTCACGCAACGCGTCACGTCTTATCTGCCGGCGTTCTCCTCCCTCGCGGTGGCGCTAACTGTCGGTATCGTCGTGTCGCATAACGCCGATCGGCTGATGGCCGCAGGTCTGCTCGTCGTGCTCGTGGTGATGCTGCATAACCTCTTCGGACTCGGTATCGGCTATCTGGTCGGTCGCCTGTTGCGTCTGCAACGCCCGAAGAGCATAGCGCTCAGTATAGAAGTCGGCATGCAGAACTCCGGTTTGGCTACCTCGCTGGCGGTAATGCACTTTGCAGCATTCCCCTTAGCCACCATTCCAGGAGCAGTCTTCAGTGTCTGGCATAACATCAGCGGTGCCATCATCGCCCGTATCTATTCACGGTCATCGTGTCACCCGTTCGCTACAAATGGACGGAACTGGCGAGGAGAGGAACCGAGGATCTGACGAACAAACTTGCATTTTCGATTTAATATAAATCGACTTGGAAACTTTAATAAAAAAGAAAAAATGATAAATCATCCCTCTTACGCAAAAAAATCCCACAAAAACTTGTACATGTGGGATTTTTTTTGTAATTTTGCACCGTGATTCAGTTTGTTCGGAAATATGCCTATGTGATCGTGCTTGTGTTAATGAGTGCTTTTGCGACATGTCTGATTGCGGACGAATGGAGCGACATGCGCCATGCTTGGCAGGATTTGCAGATGGAAGCCACGGCTGAAATAGAGGTCGAAGATTTCGAATGGGATGAGTTTGGCGGGGACAATGGAATCTGTAGAACAACTCTACCCATGCCTCGATCCGTAACCCGTTGTTATTGGTCGTTTTAGGTGCTATCATTACCGCCATCATCCAGTCTTCGTCCGTCATGACGTCCATCGCCATCACGATGGCTGTCACGGGGCTTATCTCGCTCGACCAAGGTATCTACCTCACGATGGGAAGTAACATCGGTTCGTGCGTCGTAGCGATTATCGCAGGTCTCACCAGCGGCGTGGCAGCCAAACGGACAGCGATGATTCATCTCATTTTCAATGTCTTGGGTGTCGTGCTCTTTCTCTGCGCAGCCTTGGCACTCAGTCTCGTTACCGCCGGCGTCTGGTCCTTCGGCACTATCTTTGAGCGTCTCTTCCACACGCCGCAACTCCAACTGGCCATGTTCCACACGGTCTTCAATGTCACTACAATGCTGGTAGCTTTGCCGCTCACCAACGCCCTTGTGAACATCGCCTGCCGTATCATCAAAGACCAGCCTGCGCAACAGTCCGACGAGCCGCATCTCTATTTCCTCGACCCGCAGATGTTACGCACGCCGGTAGTTGCTATCCGACAGCTCAAAGAGGAGATCGAGAACATGGCGCAAATGGCGTTGCAGAACTACCAACGCGCCATCCGGGACGTCACGACATTAGACGATTCCGAACGCGATGAGTTCAACCGCACGGAGCGCCAACTCAACTATCTCAACCGCGAATTAGTCCACTATGCCTTGCTGCTCTCTAATAGCCAACTTAGCGAGTTCGACCACCAATACCTCGTCTCCACCATCCGCACGGTCAGCGACTTGGAGCGTATCGGTGACTACGCGAAGAACATCGTAGAGTACGCCGACAACTTGCGGCAACAGGAGGTACGTTTCTCCGACTACGCCCTCAATGAGATTGACCAGATGAACCACCTCATCGCCCGACTCCACGAAGCCACCATGCAGGCGTACCATAAAATGGACATGTCCGCACTCGGGCGTGCGAACCAGATTGAGGACGAGATCGACCGTCTGACCGACGAGATGGAGCGCAATCATATCCAGCGGCTCTCGCTAGGTATCTGCAAACCGCAAGCCGGAACCGAGTATATCTCCCTTGCCCAGAACTCCGAACGTGTTGCCGACCACCTCATCAATGTGGCGAAGACCATTCGGGACTTACAATAAATTCCGCATAGACGACTAAGTGGATTTTGCCATAGTTTTCAATAAGCATGCAACCCATTGAGTTTGCGGACATATTATCCACGGATTTGCAACTCGCGCACACGGGTTACCTGACGCACGCTTTATGCTTGGAGGGAACGGCGACGCTGCTTTTCAACAGCGCGTCGTTCCCTCTGCAGCGCGGGGATTGCTTATTATGCCGACCAGCTGTGCGTCACACCCAAATATCTCTCCGAGACCTGCAAGTCCATCAGCGGTTCCGGAGCTGCTTATTGGATTAACCGCTACACCTCGGTCGAGATAGCCCGTCTTCTGCGCGACCGTTCTCTGACCTTAACCGACATCGCATATCGTTTTGATTTCTCTTCCACTGCCCACCTCAGCCGTTACATCCGCCAAAACCTCGGCATCTCCGCGTCAGAGATTCGGGGATGAGAGAAGTAATCGTTCGAGCAGAGCGAGATAAGAAATAATGATACAATTACTGCCACTCGTGAACAGGGCGGATCAGGATGTCAAACCCTTCAAATGTGGAATCCTCATATTCGTGGTCGGTAAGTAAAAGCAGATTCTTGCTCTTTAAATGCATTATTTTACAAAAACGTGCACATCAAAATGCATTATTTTACAATTTTGTGAACTTTTAAACGCATTATTTTACGCATATATCATTGCAAAATCAAAACATTATTTGCTTATCTCGCAGCAATCGTGCCCTCGTGGCTAAGACGAATTATTGTATCTTTGGGCGGATTTTGGGAAGATTAGTGCGAAAATATTTGTATAATTCAAAAAAAATAGTAATTTTGCACTCGCTTTTGAGATGAAACGATTTTGGTACATATTGTTGATCTTGGTGAGCATCGGCGTTCAGTGGTTTGAGCCGATGGATAAGCCTACTATGCAACCGGTGCATACGTCCGGTTGCGCGGTGCAACAAACCGACCATCACACGCTTGTAGGGATACAAGGCGAACCCTTGACCCTTGCCAACAATGGTTCAAACATAACCACCTCTGCACCCACTCATTTCGGTGCAAATACCGAGCGCACGCCTTTCGGCAAGAACAGAACCCGAACGGCTTTCTTGCGCAAAATGATTCATCATTACCAACCTGTTTTTATTGTTTTTCGCGGTCAGGAACGGCT
>Ga0256407_10003479_pt1 | contig 27917 bp, 22 predicted proteins | sample RumenRJG_04DNA_FD_193489 | JGI IMG/M metagenome (GOLD analysis project Ga0256407, IMG submission 193489) | Bovine rumen microbial communities from Lethbridge, Alberta, Canada - RJG_04 | ecosystem: Host-associated > Mammals > Digestive system > Stomach > Rumen | place: Canada: Alberta...
CAAATGCCACTTCTCAGGCAGAAAAACCACAAAAGAGTTCTTTAGAGATTCGTGTGAAAGGTGCTCAAAAGGGTAATGTTGGGATTCGTGTGAAAGGTGCTCAAAAGGGTAATGTCGGGATTCGTGTAAAAGGTGCTCAAAAGGGCAATGTCGGGATTCGTGTGAAAGATGATCCTAATCTCTTTGAAGAATTCCTCGACAAGATTCTGGGCATCCGCGTAAAAGTTCGCGTATAGGATTCCAATCATAACAGGCACTTAGGTGCCTTCTCAATCTCTCTGGGATCTCTGGGCACTACATCGTGCATGGGCGCGATGATGTAAGATGTGAGATGGAAGATGTCGGATGGATGATGTCGGATGAGAGATGAGAGATGAGAGATGTGAATAGAAAGTAGCCGGGGGAAAATGTGCCCTCGGCTACTTTTTCATGTGTGTAGTTATCCTAAATTTATGTGGGTGTTTATGTGGTTATTTCTGGGCGTAAAGCAGGGGCAGACCTGATACCTGCGTTTCGCTGATCAGCTGGAGGGGTGATGATGAATCCTCGCGCTGGTAGTAGCTGACGTAATTGACGTTGTCGTAGGGAATCAGCGAGTAGACCATCTTCTCAACAGGCTCGTCGAAGCTATTCTCATTCTTGTTGAAGCGGCTGTATGTCACGGTGTATTTGTCATTGTCGAGAATGTAGTTGTGACGTGAAGTACATGCCCAGCAGTTCATGCAGTCGTCCCAGTGGTATGTCACCTTGTCGGTCAGTTTGCCATCCACATCGTAGCTGTATTCATACTTCAGACTCGGTGTCAATGTCAGCATCTCTCGGCCACCACCCTTCTTGATGTAGACGAACATGGTGGAAATGTTGTTGCCAGTGAAATCGACATTGAAAACGAAATCGCTCTTTGGCTGGTTGGCTACTTCCTCGTAAACGTTCTTAACTGTTTCTGAGGTGAGAACTTGTGCCTTGGCGCTCATGGCGGCTACGCACATCATGGTTGCAATAAATAATGTCTTCATAATCGTAAAATTTTAAATTGTTGTTTTTATCCCTTAGACGCAAGCTTGTTTCATTTTACTACAGACAAGCGTCATTTTTTTTCTATCTTTTGTCCGTTAGACGTGTTCATGTTACTCAAAAGTTGCACGGTGCATGAAATTTTTTTTATTTTCGGGTAGTGTTTTCATTTTTTTTTCCTATTTTTGCAACGTTGTTTTTGTAACTAAAGACTAATATATATGGAAAAAGCTATTAAAATTCATATCCGTAACAACGGTCGTACCGTAGAGGTGCCTATGGGCTGCACGCTGATAGATGCCTACATGCTGAGTGATCTGGCACTGACTCACGGCCCTATCTCGGCTCGCGTCAATAACAAGGTAGAAGGTATGCACTACCGCATCTACAAGCAGAAAGAGGTTGAGTTTCTGGACATCACGTCGTCCAGTGGCATTCGCGCATACACGCGTACATTGTTTTTTATCCTCTGTAAGGCTGCCCACGAACTGTTCGACGAACCGGGAGGCACCCCCTGTAAAGTGAGTATCGACATACCTATCAGCAATGGCTACTATGTCGACCTGCAAATAGGACGCCCCGTGACACCCGACGATGCCAGCAGTCTGCGACAGAAGATGCAGGACATCATTGATGCCGGCATTCCTATCCATCGTCATGAGACAACCACGGAGGAAGCTATTGAGATGTTTAACAAGGTGGGGGCACAGTCCAAAGTAAAGCTGCTGCAGAGCACAGGACGCCTCTACACTACATACTACGACATGGACGGTTATCAGGACTATTACTATGGTTCGCTGCTTACCAACACCTCGCAGATATACTTGTTCGGACTGGAATTCTATTTTGACGGACTGTTGCTGCGCATCCCTACTACCAGCGACCCTTCGAAACTCGGTGCCTTTATCCGTCAGGACAAGATGTTCGGCATCTTCAAGGAGCATCATCAGTGGCAGGACATTATCGGGCTACGTAACGTGGGCGACCTGAACGACGTCATCAGCAAAGGGCACTCGTCACAACTGATACAGATTTCGGAGGCCCTGCAGGAGAAGAAGATTGCCATGATTGCCGATGTGATAGCCCATACGAAGGGAATCAAGATGGTGCTGATAGCCGGACCGTCTTCAAGTGGTAAGACCACCACCTGCAAGCGCCTCAGCGTGCAATTGGCCGTCAATGGCATCCGACCTGTAGGCATCTCACTCGACGACTATTTCCTAGATCGCGACCAAACACCTCGTGACGAAAAGGGTGACTACGACTTTGAACACCTGCACGCCCTGAACATTCCGCTGCTAAACGAGCAGATGAACGCCTTATTCCGTGGTGAAGAGGTGGAACTGCCACGCTATAATTTCCAAACGGGCAAGAGCGAGTGGAGTGGTAAGAAGTTACAACTGAAAGGCAAGGAAATCCTGGTCGTTGAGGGCATCCATGCCCTGAATCCCGAGTTGACATCGCAGATTCCAGACGAACAGATTTTCCGCGTCTATGCGTCGGCACTGACCACTATCCTACTCGACTCTCACAACTATATTCCGACAACGGATAACCGTCTGCTGAGACGAATCATTCGCGACAACAAGTACCGTGGTGTCAATGCCCGCGAAACCATCCGCAGATGGCCCTCCGTACGTGCCGGTGAGAACAAATGGATATTCCCCTTCCAAGAGAATGCCGACGCTATGTTCAACTCAGCCATGCTCTTCGAGTTGGCCGTCATCAAACGACAGGCAGAACCACTATTGGAAGAAGTGCCCGAGAATTGCCCTGAGTATGCCGAGGCCTACCGTCTGCGCAAATTCCTGAGCTACATCCGACCTATCCCAGAGGACCAGATCCCCCCCACCTCACTCCTGCGTGAGTTCTTGGGCGGCTCGTCGTTCGAGTACTAAGACGCGACATACAAAGCGGTCGTGAGGCCACTTTGTCGCAAAATACATAGGGTGTCGCTACTTCTTGGCAAATAATCTACATAAACATAGATTGCAAACCACCAACAAGTACTATCTTTGCAGCACAAGAACATTAAAACGTTAAGATTATGGCATTAATTGCAGTATTAGAATTCGGGAACAACAATATCGGACGATACCACAAGCAATATCTTGTGTCCGACTGTCATTTCGTCCATAAGCGTCCCTACAACCGCTTCTGTCCTGAGGCTCCAGTGCGCTCAGAACTGCTTGAAGTCAGCGTCATTTGTCCAGGCCGCGACGACCTAACCCTCTATGAATGGTATGACTCCATGGAACTGCAAGAGGGCAGAGTGGTCATCAAAACCAACACCGTATCGACATCCGACTGCACTTCAGAACACATTGTTTACTTTGAAAATGCCCGCTGTTTCAGCCTCTCTGAAACTTACGACATAGACTCCTCACGCCGTCGCATATTAACACTCGGCATCGAGGCGGAAACAGTAAAGATTGATGATGTAGAAATTAAACGCGTATAAGGTTATGACAACAAGACTATATTCCAACGAACTGAAGGCACTGGTAGTACCAGAGAGCATCTTGGAGCAGCCCAACGTGCTACAGGAGAAGTGTCTCACCATACAATGGATGAACTACAAATGCCAACGCGAGCGCAACAACAGAGGCGAGGCCTATGGTCCCACGCAACCAGTGGAGATGGAGTTCACCATCCGACTGAACGATACTGCTGATGCCAAGCCTTTCTACCAGATGTTGCCAAGTAATGAGCACTTCTGCTTCTCGTTCCTATTCAATGCCACCTTCAACCAGAACGAACGTTTGAACGACTATGAAGATGGTATGGTATGCGACGGCTATGTGGTCGGCATCGACGAGAGCTACAGCGCGTCAAGCAACAAGGAACCTAACGACAAGCAGATGCTACTTAACATCAAGCTGCTGTTGCTCAATACAACCTACATCGGACGAGACAAAAACTATACCAGTATATTTATTCACCAAAACTAAAAAGCGACTATGGCAGATATTATTTCTTTGACGCTTACTATAATAAGCAAAAATGGCACGGTAAATCTGAACAAAGACAATCAGAATACCACTATTACCATCAATAGTAACACCTATCTGATGAGCATCAACACGCTCAACTTCACTAAGAAGATGTACAGCCCTGGTGAAATCATTGCCGACATACAGTTCAGCATCACGTCAGGAGCATGGGTGAAAATCAGCAAGGATAGCCTTGAAAAGGTATTCAAGAAGGCGGAGGTGAGTCTGGCATATAGTAGCCAGACCATCTGCGGTGGATACTACGTACACGAAATCATACCACGCTACAAAGAGAAAAGCATGTTTGTGACCATGAAGATGTATAGTCCTGACAAGTTGATGACGTTGGCTGTCGATTGCCATTCATTTATCTCCATGCGTTTGGGACGCGACATCATCGAAGGACAGAAGAACAACTTCAAATTGCCGTACAACAGCAACAATACCGTAGAATACGACTACAGCAACATGAAGCAATTGTCGACAACCGAAAATTACGAAGAGGCTATTTTCCCATACCTCGTACAGTATAACGAGAGCTACTGGGACTTCCTTGTACGCACCTGTAACAGATGGGGAGAATTTCTCTATTTTGAGGGGAAAAAACTACATATTGGTTATGATGAAAAAGAAACTTTAGCCGACAAAGACAATATTACGACATACGATACCATCACCTATAACGACCTCAACACGAAGCCTATTGGTGAGACTTCTGGCAGCCACTATTCTGACGAAGCGACTTATGACGACCACATACTATCGAACAATTTGAAGAAAGACGGTTACGATCAGATTTTGGCGAAAATGTACAGTAGCCCCGACAACGGGTTAGGCATTTGGTTTGCAAACACCGTTGGCAAACTATTATCAAGCGGTAAAAACCTATTCGACTTTGTGGTGGACACCATCGTTGATGAGGGTATCGCCTACGGTCAGGCAGAAAAAAAGTCAAACGAGAAAAATGCCGATTTCAACAAAAAATATTTCGATGAATACTCAGACAGCAACATCACTAAAGTCAAAAAGGCACACTACAATGGCACTGGTGATGAATACAACGAGTTCTCGGCCTACGAACCACATATCAATGCCGAACTATACGCTAAGGTATTGAAAGGTGAACTCGATGCCGCTAACGGTACTATCACCATCGACTTCGACACTACTTATCAGGACCTAAAGCTCGGACAAGTCATTACCATCAATGGTGAAGCGCAAAGATATATTGTCGTACAGATAAACAGTAAAGACATTATCAAAAATATCCTGGTAAAGGATGAAGTGATGGAGACCAGAAAGACCGTATATCAGGCCGTGGCCATTGCAAAGAATGAAACTGACAAGTGCTTCTATCCCGCCTTACATCCGGCAGGACACATACGGACTTCTGGTCCCCAGTTGGCATACGTCACCAAAGAAGGTGTCAGCGATCCAAGTCGACAGGGTAGAGTTCGTGTAAAATTCCCATGGCAGACCAGCGACAAGAACGACATCACGCCTTGGTTGGCATTCGCCCATCCTGGCGGCAACAACGGAACAGGCTCCTACTATCGTCACTATGAGAACGAACAAGTGTTGGTAGACTTTGTCAACGGCAACGTGGAGCGTCCATACGTCGTGGGAGCAATGGCCATCAAAGGTCAGGAGTTACCAGTATCGACTCGCATGAACAATATCGTACACACGACGCCCTATGGTCAGTCTATCCTCATGACAGACGGTTCAGGAGCAGGCATGACGGCATTCTTAGCGGGCATGAGTCCTTCCCTGAAAATGATACAAGGTTTTTATCCGAGTGAGACATTATTCGATTTTGAGGAAGGTAAGAGTCTTCAGGGGTCTGTAGAGATTACGGACAAATTCGGCATCTACAGCATCAAGGGTAGCAGCGATGGACGTAACGTCACCATCAATTCGCCGTATGGCGACGTGAAGATTGGAGCATTTACGGGCATTACCGTTAGTGCGCCTAACGGTGATGTCAAGATTCAGGGCAAGAACGTGACCATTGAGGCAGGCAACAACCTGACACTCGTATCGGGCAAGAACGTCAAGAATAAGTGGTATACCACCGATTATGGCTCGTCGACGGGCGCAAACTTCGGCATCGCCGTAGCAGAAGCGGTCACCAAGAAGCTGGCATCATTGGTAGGAGGATTTGCCGACATCTCCGTGCTCCGACACACCATCGAGGTATTCATTCGTCCTGTGGAGGGTAAACTGCAGGTGAAGTCGAACCGTTACCTGGCACTTGAAGCCGGAAAGGGAAAGACGCTGTATCCCACAGATGCCTATAATAAACCTGTTAGAAAGGCCAAGAACTATTTTAAGGACATTGATAATGACAATCAGAGACTAAAAACACTCATGATATTCAAGAAAGTCAGAGATACGTTCAAGGCAGTAAATATGATAAGTGATGCCTTCTGCACTAACTATTTCAACTATTACAATGCCTGTCACAATGCTGTACAGGGACTCAAACAGCATATCAATGACAATACAAAGGAAATAAACAACAACCCGACACTACCCTGCAAGAAATGGGATGAGATCGTTGACTGGTTGTGGAGTCATGACACTGCTAATGAGCAGACCGTGAAAAACTTCTTAGGATTCACTGGCATACTCAAGGAAATGAACGATAATGAGATTACCTTGGAGGTCAAAAAGTGGTTCTTCCCATCACACACTAAAAAGCAGAGGAAAGCCTTAAATAATAAGACAGCAGCCGATGTCAAGGCTATACAAGAGAACAGACGCAAGAGAATTGTTGACCAAGTGAAATTAATTCAGTCAAATATAGCACGGTTGAATATTTTAGATATGAGACCATTGATAGACAGTAATCCTCTTATCGACGATGATGCGAAGCAGGCTTTAGGCGCTATGGCATTGCCTATCTATTTCACGGCTAAGAGCAATCAGGAATTAGGTCGTTTCCCATCCTCATTCAATGAGGATTATATCCAACGTTACACACGAACATTACGCAGGATGTATCACGTGATACTAGTGGACGATGTATACAAAATGCCGCGTGAGGCTGTTGGTGGCGTCAATGGCGTTGGCGGTATTGTTCCTGCAGCTCCCAATGTCGAAGTGGGGTACACTGAAGATGAATGGAAGGAGTATGTGGACAGCATTCAAGAAGTGTATAAAGAAGAAAGCAAGAACCTACTGGTGGACGTCGTTAGCCAAGCCGCATCTGATGCTCTCTTAGGCAGCATCGGCGGTCTCACTGAAGACTTTCAGGACTGGTCAGCATTCGGCCCCAACAAGAACGGAAAGATTCTTTTCTCAGACGGCGGGTCTACCTTTATGCTTGGCAAGGAAATCAAAGATTTCAAGGTCGGTGTCCTCGACGATCCATCAATCGTGGCATCCATGTCCCAAATGACTTCTCAGAAAGTAAGGGAATTCATGAAGGCATAGGAGGAGGCGAGAAAGTGAGAAAGTAAAAATTAAGAAAAGCTATGGATTATATATTTGATGATTGGAAGAAAGTCTTGGAAGACTTCCAGAACAGTGTCTCGAAGGACTTGGAAGAGATACATAAGCAGAAGGATGCCGTGCAGCAGATGAAGACCGACATATTCGACCATCTGGACAGCGGCAGGTATATTACCGACGACGAACGTATCGTCATCTCTGCCCCGGAGATTATCATCGGTAACGTGGACAAGAGCGGTATGCTGAAAGGCAGTGGAAGAGTTATCATCCGCGGCAATACGATCAATATGGATGGCGCAGGCAAGAGCGGTACCATCACTCAACGCGCTCCTATTATTAAGCAGAAAGCGGTAGACCCGGGTATCGACGGACTGGAAGATGTGGTCTATCCCAATTCCGCCATCACCAGTCAGGCTCGCGCCATCACCCTTGAGAGCAGCGACTCCAAAGACGCTTTCTCGGAAGAGCCCGCTATTCTGGGTGAGAGCGGCATACGCATCCATGCAGACAAGACGCTACAGGTGGAGGCCACTGTATCGGCGAGCTTTCACAAGGAGAATATCGAGAAACGCCTTGAAGCCCTGAAGAAACAGAAGGACGAGCTGAAGAAACTCTCGGACAGCAGCAAAAAGGACATCGACAAATTCTTTAAAGACCTGAAAAAGCTGATGGATCAGGAAGAGGATCTCAATGGCAGCAATGATCTCATTCGCGTTCACATGCTCGACATGGAGAAGGTGAGAATAGAGGTAGAGAACACCACACCGGCATTATATCGCGCCACGTCAGACTTCGTACAGGCAGTATCGCGCTTAGCAGAGGTGTCACGACAGATCACAGCCCTCGAAACTGAAAAGAATGCCATCAAGACCGGTGATGCCTTCCAGAAGGATACAACAGGAGCATCGCTGTCACTTATAGGCGAGAACATCGACATCCTAAATTACGACGGCGACGGCCTGTTGCGTACCAACGACGGTGCCGGCATCAACGTACACACGCCGAGTATGGGCATCGGTATGGAGAAAGAAGACGGCACACTGGTAGAAAACAGCTCATTCGACCTAACATCACAATATGTTACCATCAATACCGGCAATGCCAACAAGGACGGTTCGCAGGTCAGTGCCACAGGGGCTGTCGCCATTCTATCAAAGGACATCTCACTTGAGGCGATGGACTATGAGAAGAAAGACGAGGACTACAACGAAAAGGGACTGGCCAATGACGGAAGGGTGAGCATTGCCGCCAAGACCATTGAAATGTCGGCAGCATCACCTTCCGGCGTGGAGCATGATGATGACGGACACGTCAAGAAAGGCAGCTACAAGGCTGAAGGCGACATCATCATGAAGTCGAAGAACATCACCATGGAGACTGTCGACTATGACGTAGACGGTGGAAATGCCAAGACTAAGGCTGTGGCACAAGGCAGCAAGCTGCTCTTGCTGGCCGAGACCATCACTGCCGGTATGGAGACGAAGGACTTCAAGAGCAAGAAGATTGAAGCCACATCTGAGGAGATTGCAATAGGCGCCGACAAGACCTTCGAGGCACAACAGGGCGAGAAGAAGGCTTCTGTGAAACTGGCCGACGGCAAGATGAACCTTGCAAGCAGCGGTAACGAGGTGAAGGGCAAGACGGAGTTTAAGGACGCTGTCCAAGGCACTGATCTCACGATGAATAAGGTTGAAGCAAAACAATCGTTCAAGTCGATGAATATCAAGGACGGCATGTAAGGAGAAGTGAGAAGTGAAAAGTGAAAATGAGAAGTTAAGAGTTAGAATATGAAAAGAAGTATTATCAGTAAATACGACCAGTTGAAGGAACGTTTGACCGGTTATGTAGCATTATTGAACTATCGCTATATGAACCTTTGCGTAAAGGCCGAAGAAGCTGCATTACTGCCCGTGAATATAGCGATAGAGGGAGAGTCGAAGCGTATTGAGGACGTTTGTAATATAGCCAGAAAAGACGACTTTAGTCTCATGGTATTCCCCAAATACGAAGAAGACCTGATGCAAATAGAACTGGGCATCAAGAAGTCACATCCAGAGTTCAAGCAAGAGCGTCAGACGATGAGCATAGATATGGACGATGACCAAAAGATGGATGTGGAATACATCTTGCTGACGATGCCTGAGGTTGACAACAATCGCTACGATGTCCTGAACCAGACTGTCGACTTGCTTTACGATGAGTGTAAGGCAGAAATGGAAAAGGCGAAAAAAGAGGCCGAAGGTGAGATAGCAACCCTTTCCGTCGACGAGAAGAAGGAGGATGTAGACAAGCTGAAAGAAGCCGTGGAGAAAGTAGACAAGACCTTCACTGAAAAGCGTGACAAAGTGCACGAAGACAAGTTGAAAGAGATAGAAGAAGGTCACCAGCGCTATCTTACCAACAAGGCAGAGAAAGAACAACAACAGCAAGAGGAAACAGATGCTTTAGGCATTGACAAGGCCAAAAGCATCAAATTGACAAAAGAATAGTGTCCCACCGAGGCACTATTCTTTTTTCAGATAACGAACAAAAAGTTCATTGTTATTATTATCAGGGTCTGTTTTGCAAATGTCGGATTCGTGTTTCACATACAGCGTATATGAATAACCGTCAAGTGATGATGATGGCGTAGAAGTCCAATAGTCACACCTCTTATTATCGGACGATGGGAAGAACAGGAAACCTGTATCTGATTTAACAACCATACCATAAACACCATGAATAGAAAGCCAGGTCCACGAGCAGTTAGTAATCAGGGCATCGTACTGGTCCTTTGAAGGAAGCGTGAAATCTGTTCTCGCAATAGCACTGGCATGGGTCAACTTTGTACCAGCATCCTCTGGATTCAAGCACGAAGTAGCCGTCGTTCCATTATCATAGAAATTGCCTGTGTACCATTTCCCCAAACTCGTATTACCCTTTTTCATTTCAAAGTATTGACCACTACCTACTGGCTGCCACTTGCTATTACCATTGGCTGGCAGTTTGACTGCACTATGACTGGCGAGTGTCTTGCCCGTAACGAAATAGTCGTGACGAGTGTGATCACTATTCTTTATCAGTGCAAAATAATGGTTGCTGCCATACCCACTGACCAGTTTGCCACTAAACAGGAAACCACCACCATAGGCATAGCCAGGCATATCGTCGGCAGCTGTCTTATCGGTCGTCTCAACCACCGTACCATCAGCACTGATGGATGCTATGCCAACAGGGGCAACGGCATCGGTTCCCAACGAATAAGCCTCATCGACGGCAGAGGCTTCCTCGATAAAGAACTGCACATAGTCAGCAGGAATAGTCATATTGAATGCACCTGAAACCTTGTTATCCTCGACCTTATAGGCGAGGGTCGCTGTAAGATAAAAGGTATAATAGGTCTTATCAAATACAAAACTTGTTCCACTCTTTGAGACGGTGGCATCACAGCCAAAGGGCAGATAGACGGCACGCATCGTACCTGTTGCCCCATTTGAAAGGCCAAGGGTCCCCTCCGTATTACCATTCATCTCTGTGGTGGTCCATGTTGAACCATCATAGTACATTTTCAGATATTTCGGTGCCTCTATATTATTAAAGAACACGAATATAACATCACCTGACACCCATCCCTGTTTGACAGCACGCGTTATACCCGAAACACTTTCATCAGGATGAACAGGCGTCAAGTCGAAAGTAATCGTCGGCTGCTTGGCGTCCGATGATGTATTGTTCTGTATGTCATCATTGCTACATGCAAATAGTGCAAGGATGACGAAAAGTGAAAAGAATATTTTTGTCTTCATCATGAAATCCTCCATATTACTACCAATCTTCTTCATTATTAAAACCATTATAATCCGGACTGCCAGTTTGAAGTAATGGCCGACCATGCAACTTAATGATATGCATCATCGGTCGTTCATATTCCCGTTTTTGACCTTTTATTATCATATTCTTCATATTAGTGAAACAACTTTGTGGCAGCAAAGGTAAAAAATAAGAATGAAAAAAAAGTGCATATATGCAAGAATTTGCAGAAAATCAAACGAAAATATACAATTTTTACGCTTTTTCTTTGGACAATTCGCCAAAAATGAATAATTTTGCACCCGTTTTATAGAAAAAAGACACCTATTTTAAAGTATAGTATATGGCTGAACAATTAGAAGTGAAAGAGCTCGACCAGGTGGTCGTTCGTTTTTCAGGAGACTCCGGCGACGGCATGCAGTTGGCCGGAAACATCTTTTCTACTGTGAGTGCTACGGTAGGAAATGGCATTTCCACATTCCCAGATTATCCCGCAGACATCCGCGCCCCGCAAGGCTCGCTAACGGGTGTCTCTGGTTTCCAGGTTCACATCGGTGCCGGCAAGGTCTATACCCCTGGCGACAAGTGTGACGTGCTGGTGGCTATGAACGCTGCTGCGCTGAAGACGCAGTATCGCTACGCCAAGCCGGGTGCAACGATCATCATCGACACCGACTCGTTTGGTCCCAAGGACTTGGAGAAGGCCCAGTTCCAGACTGAGGACTACCTCGGCGAGATGGGCATCGACCCCGACCGCGTCATCCAGTGCCCACTGACCACAATGGTCAAGGACTGTCTGGCAGACTCTGGTATGGACAACAAGGCGATGATGAAATGCCGTAACATGTTCGCCCTCGGATTGGTCTGCTGGCTCTTCGACCGCGACCTGAACCTCGTAGCAAACTTCCTGAAGGAGAAGTTCGCCAAGAAGCCCGCTATTGCTGAGGCAAACATCAAAGTGATTCAGGCCGGTTGGGACTATGGTCACAACACCCATTCAAGCGCTATCAACGTCTATCGTGTAGAGACTAAAGACAAGGTACCCGGACGCTATATGGACATTACTGGTAACAAGGCTACAGCCTATGGCTTTATTGCTGCTGCCGAGAAAGCTGGTTTACGTCTCTACCTAGGTTCTTATCCTATCACACCTGCTACCGACGTACTCCATGAGCTGTCTAAGCACAAGTCATGCGGCGTTATCACCGTTCAGTGCGAGGACGAAATTTCTGGCTGTGCTTCAGCACTCGGTGCTTCGTTTGCTGGTGCACTCGGTGTTACTTCAACATCTGGTCCTGGCGTATGTCTTAAGAGCGAGGCCATGAATCTTGCTGTTATCATGGAGCTTCCTCTGGTTGTTCTCGACGTACAGCGTGGCGGTCCTGCTACTGGTCTGCCCACCAAGAGCGAACAGACCGACTTATTGCAGGCCCTCTTCGGACGTAATGGTGAGAGTCCCATGCCCGTCATGGCTGCCACCAGTCCTGCCGACTGTTTTGATGCAGCATACCAGGCTTCAAAGATTGCCCTTGAGCACATGACGCCTGTCGTACTGCTCACCGATGCTTATATTGCAAATGGTTCTGGTGCTTTCAAGTTGCCAGAGATGGCTAAGCTCGACGCCATCAATCCTCCATACGTTCCTGAGGAACTGAAGGGTAAGTGGACCCCATACATGCGTGCCGAGAACGGTACCCGCTACTGGGCTGTGCCTGGTCGTGAGGGCTTTACACACATCCTTGGCGGACTGGAGAAGGATAACGCTACTGGTGCTATCTCTACCAACCCAGAGAACCACGACCTGATGACTCGTCTGCGTCAGCAGAAGATAGACAATATCCAGGTGCCTGACCTCGAAGTCGATGGCGACGTGCAGGATGCCGATTTGCTGATCGTAGGCTTTGGTTCAACCTATGGCCATCTGCATTCTGCTATGGATGAGCTGAAGGCTAAGGGCTACAAGGTAGCTCAGGCTCAGTTCAAGTACTTGAACCCGCTGCCCAAAAACACTGCCGATGTACTGAAAAAGTACAAGAAGGTGGTTGTAGCCGAGCAGAACATGGGACAGCTTGCAGCTTACCTCCGCATGAAGGTTGACGGTTTTGTACCTTACCAGTTCAACCAGGTAAAGGGTCAGCCTTTCGTAGTAGAAGAACTCGTCAATGCCTTCGAAGATATATTGAAAAAATAATTAGCAACGGACTTACGCGGACTAACACGGAATGTCAGAAATAGTCCGCGAAAGGCCGCTGCAAAAAAAGAAAGAATATGAGTTATACAGCACAAGATTTTAAGAAAGGCCAGCCTCGTTGGTGCCCGGGTTGCGGCGACCACTTCTTCCTGGCCTCACTCCATAAGGCTATGGCCGAGATTGGCGTAGCTCCCGAGAACGTTGCAGTGATCAGCGGTATCGGCTGTTCCAGCCGTCTGCCCCACTACATGGCAACCTACGGCATGAACACCATTCACGGTCGTGCCGCTGCCATTGCCACTGGTGCAAAGGTCGCTAACCCCAACCTCACTGTATGGCAGGTTAGTGGTGATGGTGACGGACTGGCTATCGGTGGTAACCACTTCATCCATGCCAACCGTCGTAACATCGACCTGAACATGATTCTTTTGAACAATCGCATCTACGGTCTGACAAAGGGTCAGTACTCCCCTACCTCACCCCGTGGATTCGTCTCTAAGTCAAGCCCTTACGGTACCGTCGAGGATCCGTTCCGTCCCGCTGAGCTCTGCTTTGGTGCCCGCGGACATTTCTTTGCACGTTGCGTGGCTACTGATGCACAGGGTACTGTCGAGGTACTGAAGGCTGCCTACGAGCATAAAGGTGCCAGCGTCACTGAGGTACTGCAGAATTGCGTCATCTTCAACGATGGCTGTCATGAGGCTGTCTATAACAAGGAAGGCCGTAAGAAGAACGCCATCTACGTGAAGCACGGTGAGAAGCTCGTATTCGGTGAGAACAATGAGTTCGGACTCGTTCAGCAAGGCTTCGGCTTGAAAGTCGTAGAGATTGGCAAGGACGGCTATACCATCGACGACGTACTCGTTCATGATGCCCATTGCGAGGACAACACCCTGCAGTTGAAACTCGCCCTGATGGGTAACGGTGACGGCTTCCCCATCGCCCTTGGTGTCATCCGCGACGTGGAGGCTCCTACCTACAACGACGCCGTTCATGCCCAGCTCGCTGAGGTGTCGGCCCAGAAAAAGTATCATAACTTCGAGGAGTTACTTGAAACAAACGACATCTGGGAAGTGAAATAAAGCATATTTTATACCATCTTTCACCTTGGTGAAGGTTCTCTCACTAAAACTGCAAAGAAAAATGCGATTTTTCTTTGCAGTTTCTTTACTTATTCGTATCTTTGTAGCCATAATCTAAAGCGAGCAGAAGTCAAAATAGTAAAAATGGCAAGCGAGCAGACAAGAAACGATCCATTCTCATTGCTGTCATGGATGAGTGCCGAAAGGGTTGCCGCAGCACGCATAATGGTGGTAGGGTGTGGTGCTTTGGGAAACGAAGTACTTAAGAATTTGGCGTTGTTGGGCGTAGGTCACCTGACAATAGTGGACTTTGACCACGTAGAGCCAAGGAACCTGTCGCGCTCTATTCTGTTTACAGAACAGGATGCCATGACGCATCGTCCAAAGGTAGAGGCTGCCGCTGAACGTATCAGGGACATAAGTCCCCAAACCGAGGTAGAGACTATCAACGGGGATATTGCCTACGATGTAGGACTAGGGCTTATAAGGAGCATGGATGTGGTGATAGGCTGCGTAGACAATCGCTGGGCACGCTACTGCATCAATCGTCTGTGTATGCGGGCAAACAAAGCATGGGTTGACGGCGGCATTGACGGACTGGAAGGTACGGCACGTGTATTTCGTCCTGGCGAGAACTGCTATGCATGCAACTTGGGGCCTGAAGCACTAAAAGACCTGGCATGGCGTATGCCTTGCTCAGGTATCATACACAGGAATCAAGAAGCAGGACGTGCTGCTACGACACCCATCACGGCATCTATTATTGCTGCCGTACAGGTGCAAGAGGCACTGAAACTAATACACTATAGGCAACTGGAGGCTGGAGAGCTAACGTCACTATGCGGAAAGATGTTTTGCTATGAGGGTCAACACCTGACGACAAAGACTGTAAGCTTTCAGGCATACGATGACGATTGTCCTATTCACGAACAATGGGAGCCAGTAGTTGCATCAGATGTGACGATAACGATGACTGTAAGCAAAAGTCTAAACAGGCTGAAGGCGCTACTGAAAAGTGATGAAATAAGCATATACCTGGACAATGCCTTTGTGGACTTCGTTGAGCACAAGGCGACAGGTGAGCAGACGAAGGTGATGCTACCTGCTAGAGCCGTAGCCGACTACGTAGAACAGCATACCACGCTGCGAGGATGTCTGACAGGCGACCTGCTGCAACATGAGTATCACGAGATAGATGAAACTTTTCCCTATCAGCAATTGACGCTGAAGGAACTGGGAATACCGGCGTGGGAGATTCTTTATACGAACCATGGGTTTGTGGAAGTTAAGAGTTAACTGTTAAGAGTTAAGAGTTAAGAGTTAAGAGATAAGAGTTAAGAAACAGATGATTAGGCGAACGAACCAGAATTTGTGGGAGGCCAGCGCAGAGATGCTTATCAACTATCTCTACCCTGAGATGGACGAGCAGTGGAAGGTGCAGAACATGGGCACTTTCTACCGCAACTATACGCGCGACCTGCTGACCTATGATGAGGAGACCTTCGAAATACAGGTGGCTCGCGATGGCTTCATGAAACTGTTGCCTCAAGGCATGCTCTTTAACGACCAAGATCAGAAGAAAGGACAGCGCAAAGCAAACCTCAAGCAACAGACTGCCAAGTTGCGTCTGATGAACGACCTGTTTCAACCCTTTGACACCTTTTCCTTCCGTAGAAAACTGGCTATCGAGCGACAGGTATCGGAGTTGTTGGACAGTAAACTGGAATATGTGCTAAAGACCTATTTCCACTACGACCTGGCGGCAGAGACAAACGAATACGTTCGCGAGTTGGCAAGGCTGTTGCCCTTTGTAAGTCAGCTGAGGGGCGACCTGCTGTTAGTACGCAACCTGTTAGCCTCGTTGTTCAACTGCCGGGTAGAATGCCGACATGGGCGCTATAGCGAGACCGACAACACACGCAGGTGGCTACCTCTGATGACCTACGAGTTGCTGATAGAAAACATGACAGCCGAAGAATATAGACAGATGACAACGGACATGGAACCCGTGAAACAGTTCATCGGTGAATGGTTGATACCTTTCGACGTGAAGTGTGACATCGTGGTGAAATGGCATAACCTACCACCACTGACCAACCAGAACCTTGTACTGGACTACAATTCAGAGTTAAAAATATAATGTCAAAAGTTAAGAACTAAGATATATGGTGAACATCAATGCAAGAATCAATTGGAAGCCGGGTATGGAGCTGACCGCCCAGACCTTCCTTGACTTGGATGCAAATCTTGACGTCAGACAACAGGTGGCCATACGTGCCGCTTTGGGTGACAGATGCATGGGCGTACTACCAGAGACGCCATTCCACTGCTCGGGGGCGTTCTACACCAACAAATTTGAGGTAGAACGCTTCCAGTGTACGGCCCTGCTACCCTCAGGCAAGATGATACAGGTGGACGAGCCCGTAAGCATAACGGTGCCCATACTGTATGGCAACGAATACTACTTGACTGTGGGATTGGGTACAGGACAGACGACCTTTGAGAAAGAGGGCGTATCCTACATCCGTCCACAATACGTCTATGCCATCATGACGAAGGAAGACTTAGCAGCTAATGACGTGCTGCCTATAACACGCTTCATGGTGAACGACGGTGTGTTTGCTGTAGACAATGATTTCATCCCACCCTGTCTGATGCTGCCAAGCCATAGCGTGTTTGCCACACTGCGCCAGCACTATGTTGAAGAGCTGACCACGCTGGCTGAGCATGCCAACCTGAAGGAAGGTGACGGCAAGCGTGCCATGCTGCGCTATATGTTTATGATGAAGGCCTTTAACATGGAAGGACGCGTGGCAGATTTCGTGAATCTGACACAGGAGATTGCCCAGGCCGTGGATTACTTCATCATGAAACCGAATACCGAGCAACAAGTAGAGATACCACAGCCCATGCAAGGCGACGTAATGAAATGGTTACGATGGGTGGAAGAGTTTCTGGCAGGGGCAGCCACTATGCTGGATGGTGTGGTATTGGAAGACGACACAATCGACTATGAGGCACTGCTGGCTCAGGCCAAAAAGGAGTTGTATGACCAGTTGAACCCTGAGTTGTACGAAAAGTTATTGGCCAACATCAAAGAAGAACTACGTGATGAGTTGACCTCAAAACTGACCAACGAATTCACGACCTACATGGAAGAAACCCTAAAACCCGACTTGGGTCGCATCCTTAGTGCTGAACTACACGAGAAGCTATACGAGAAACTCTATACCGAACTCTTCGAACACCTGTTCAACGCACTTTACGTGCCTGAGCCGGAGGAGAAAGAATATATACCGCTGATATAATGGACAACCTGTTAACACCTCTGGATCTAACAAAACGCGGGCTGATGCGAGCCGGCAATACCAAGGAGGCTATCGATGCCTTCCTAAACCTGCTGTTGGGCTCTACCTGCGGTGAGTGTCCTATTGACCCGCAGTTTGGTTTCATCTTCAACAACATGCGCTTTGAGATTTTCAACGAGCGCGAGGGTGTGATATATAACTCTTTGCCAACTGACAAAGACGCAGAGAACGACCTGTATAACAAAAAGATATCAGGTAACTCAAAGAATTTCAATACTTTTGCAACTGAGTTGAAGGAAGCCATCATCAAGTATGAGCCCAGGCTTGAAAATGTGACAGCGACGATGTCGTATATTCGCGAAGAACGCAAGGTGTACGTCACAGTAATCGGCACCATTGCAGATACTAAGGAGAAATATCAGTATGACACCACACTCAACATTTGGAACTAATCAGATATGAAGCAAGAAATATTCGACACACGGCAACGAGCCATCGAACTGCTTGACAAAAGCATCAGCATTTGGCGAAATAGCGACCATGCCGATAAACTGGAAGGCGTGGAACGGGACCCCGTGTTTTCACTGCTTATCACTGCACTGGCCTATCAAGCCAACGAAACTGACAGCGACATAGAGCGTCTGAAGCAGGACGTACTGGATGAATATGCTCGTCTGCTGACACCCTACGAAGTGGGGCATGCCATACCAGCAACCGCCGTAGTAGAGGCCACACCACAGAACCATGTCTCGGAGATTGAACTGACAGAGAAATCAACCTTCCTGTTAGACGGTGTGGGTTATCAGTTCATGCCTCTGTTGCAATCGCGCGTTATCAATGCAATGGTAAGCTCAATAGTGCGTCTGGATGGACGCCGTTGGAAACTGACACTGAAGTTCCATGAGCCTATTACTGATCTGTCAGGACTGACATTTGCTATCAAGAACGCTCAATTTCGAGACATCAAGGTGAGCATTAACGACCAGTTACTACCCTTGGTGAAGCCTTGGCAGTATGCCGACATGCCGCTACAGCCATGCTTCACGATTGACGCCCTGCTATATAACCATGCTCAACTGTATCGTTCTTCCATGATAGGACTTGACCTGCTGGCTCGTCAGAACACAGCAGTATTCTATGTCAAGAAACACGAACCGAAACAGTTTATACCCGTCGAGAGCGAGAGCATTGATATGATATTCGACTTCTCGGGCATATCTGACAACTTTGTTTTCGACAAAAACCACTTCTCACTGAATACCGTGATATTGGTAAATACCCAACTGAATACATGCACACTGACCTCGGAATTGCCCTTCGTACGCGTGGCAGGCTCCAACGAATTGGCACAAGCGAACAATAAGACGAGACAACTGATGCACCTGATTCCACCCGCTGAGGAGCAATTGTTTGGTAAAACCCCTGTAGAAATGAGACGTGTAGCGGCAGATAGATTCAACAAAGGGGCTCTGCTAAAACTGGTAAACAGTCTTATCAACAAGTTCAATAGCGACTACTATGCTTTCCAGAACCTGAAGGATACGAATACGCAGGCCATCATCAACACCCTTCAAGAGGCACTGACACAACTCAGCAATGCTGCCCATAATGATGACGATCATAACATAGAGGGCGTATACCTAATGCTGAATAGACAGGCGATACAGTCATCACCGTCAATCAGTCTGGATATAGACTATCTAACAACAGATGGTGCGGTTGTGAACAATCATCTGCAAGCAGACAGCAAATTTTCTGCACCTGCAGGCTTAGAAGGTACAGTCGTCAAGCAGATAGCCGAACCTGGCCTTGGCTACGACGAGGTAAAAGATGCTGAAAGCATACAAAGCTTAGTTCGCTACTACATGGTGACCAACGACCGTATCGTGACACCTGCCGACATGAAGATTTTCTGCTATAAGGAGCTGATGAGCCGATACTCAATTGTACCGAAGATGGTAAGTAACATCAGCGTCAACTATGCACAACAGCAAGACCGTGTTGCGTGTGGATACGCCTTCTACGTAAATATCGAACTGGAAGAGAATCCTTTTGTAGAACGCAGTTTCTCGGACAAGATTCCGCAGGCCGAGATGTTACTGGAACGCATGATGGCAGTAAGAAGTGCCAATATCTACCCTATCTTTGTAACTATCAGCATGAAGGAAGTAAAAAACGAACAATAACATAATATATGGAAGATAAAGAATTCCTGCTAGACATTGTCTACAAGAACAAAACGGTTAAGTTCAGGGTTGTTAATCCTGACGCACCGCTGGAGACGCTGATGACGAACTTACGCCATGCCATTGGTAATGACGGTAAGCTCATTTTCGACTTCCCCTCCATTGACCAGACGGGAGCACCACTCGATTATTTCTTTGGCAAGGAAGATCCCATGGTGCATGAGATTAGAGTGTTACGGCCACGTATCGGACATACCAACCAGACGCTGGCCGACTATCAGATAAAGAATGGCGACATGGTATATTTGGTACCAGATCCGTTTCCAGGGTGATGCAGAGCAGTAGTCAATACATAGTCGGTCAACTCAATGGGCGCAACCGTAGGTTGCTATATGAGTGGCAGCAGTTAGAGCAAGGCCTCGAGGGGCGCTCTGACATCACTTGGCATATTGTCAAGGCCAATGCCGAAGGACTGCCCATCAGTTACCTGATTGACTACCACATACACAGCATCTGCGGGGTGACTGACATAGAACACCTGAACGAACCAAACGTAGAGAACAAGCCCATCTATGCAGACCACTTCACGATGAAACTGGATTTGCCTGCAAAATTCCCATGCGTGGACGGCGCACCAGTGCTAAATTTCCTGACCAGCACACCGACAGGAGAGCCACTGCCGCACCCCTGGCATCCAAACATCCGCTATTTCGGAGCATTTGCCGGAAGGGTATGCATCAATATGGCCGACACCTATACCGACCTGCTGTGGGGCGTGAGGCGCGTGGCATCATACTTGAGATACGACACCTATCACGCCACATTGGAACCTCCCTATCCTGAAGACCTACAAGTTGCAGCATGGGTGCGCAGTCAGGGTGAGAGATATGGTATTTAAAGAGTTAAGAATTAATAGTTAAGAATTAAGATATATATATGAGAAGAATTATCTGGTATATCCTTCTGGCTATTCTGCCTGCTACGATGCTCGCACAGACTTCCAAGGAGTCTGTTCAGACCGTCAAGGCCATCACAGTGGCGCAGGACGAGCCATATACCGACCACATCATGCTGACCAATGACGTCAAGGACAAGGACCTGATGGTAAAGGTTGTGTTCAACGAGGATAAGAACACACTGACCGTCAGTCTGATTTCCTACCGACGTCTCTTTGTGTTCTGGGACGACACACGTTATAAGGGTGTGTTCAGTGGTTCTGGTAAGTTGCATATCGACAAGTTGCCCTTTATCATCACCAGCAATCCTGATGACAAGTTCAAACTGAACAAAAGCTACCGCAAGTCGCTGCCTAAGCCTCGCAAAAACCATATCTTCAAGAAATGGATAGAATACGAAGGACTGCAACCCGTGGACAAAGAACGGAATATGGTGAACGACTTCATTGAGCAGGAATTTGACATCCAGAACAAGCGGACGAACGTCGTTGTTAGGTTGCGTGACATACTGTTATTGGACCAGACAAGCCAAAAAGGTCGTTCGACGCGCTATGAACTGTCGAACGGCAAAAATCTGAATATCGACTATCAGATTACGATACAGCGTAATCCTTGCTTCGGACAAGACGAGGAGTTGGCAGCAGCCAACAAAAGCCTGGTTGGTATAAAGACCAGCTATCAGAGTTTCAAGAAGAAATACGGCAAGGGGAAAGTCAGTTCAGAAGAGTCATTGAAGCTGTTTAAGGAAATGAAGAACGTGCTGACCAACCAATTCACCAAAAACACTGACATCAGTGCATGCCCGGACATCCAGAAAGTGCGCGACCAATATAATATGGTAGTAGACTCTATCAATGGACTAAATGTGAAGATTGACACTCCCACTGAAGCTACAACGAGCATCATGGGTGCAAAGGGACGTGCCATGAATACCAAGATGATTCTGTCAAATGCCAGACAAATTGACCAGAACGTGGCAAGCTGGCTGAGAAGCAAGGACGAAGTGGAACGTGACGACCTGAAGAAACAGTGTCAGAGCATTATCAAGGATACCAATATCATTATCAGTACTAGTAGCATACAAACGGCTGAAGAACGAAACGCAGTCAATCTCTTCCGCCAGGCAGAAAAGTATTTCAATAAATCATGCAAATAAGCTTCCGACATATACTCATCTGGGGATGCTGCCTGCTTTCTCTCACGTCAGCAGCACAGGGCCAAGAAATGGCACCTGTGGTCGACTCATTGCAGACGGAATTGGAAGGGCGTATGGAGCAGTATTATGACGAATTCAACCAACTGGGAATCGTCAGCAATATCCAGATACAGTTTTCGGAAGGAATGCCACTCACCACATCATATTGTACGGTGCTGCGCGAGAAAATGGCGGTAATAGAAAGCCACTATAAAGCAGTAGACATGAGATGGACTACCTTCATACAAGCTATGCAGATAGACATAGCCGACAATGAAGATCTCATGGACCAGATGACAAAAGTGGATTTGATAAAACAAGAAATCAGTGACACAATCAACTCGAAGAAGTTGAAATGTCAGGCACTGTACGACTTTGTAGACGCACGTCAACTGATTATGAGTCAGGACAGCACCTACAAGAGGCTGTATAAGGCAGCCATGAAATACTCACTTCTACCTAAGCTGGCAACAAGACTGGAGAAAGTGAAAGCCACTGAGCAGAACCTGTCAGAAAGGATACAGACCAGCTATGCCAAGGCGAAGCAGGCCACAGAGCTACTACCCATGCTCAACAAACATATAGGGGCTATTGATGACAAGTATGCAAACCTGCAGGTGATATCGAAGAAGATACAGGGGATGGAGTACAAACCCCTTATCCAACGTATCAAAGACTACCTGATAGGCTTGGCATGCGTAGCCATTCTTGTACTGCTCTTGCATTTAGCTGTATCAAAACTGCAAGCAGTCAGAAAGGCACGCAAGGCATTGGCACAATATCAGAATATGCTCAACAAGAATGGTGGCGGCGACTACCCCACTATATAAAGTGAAGAGTGAAAAGTTATAAGTAAACAATATAAATACAATAGATAGCAGTATGAAAACAAAGATATGGATTTTGCTTCTTCTCCCATTATGCTTATTAATGGCATGCGATGAACTGGGAGCTGGCACGGAAGACTTCGCCGAGCTCGACGACGTACTGAGCCACGAGGCCATAACAAAGAAGCCTGCCATTAAGGTCAAGGCGCTGAAGTTCTCACCTGACTACAAGAGATTCGTCATCACAACACAAATGAATGACGATATTGGTCCGTACTCTTTGACAGACTCTTCGGATGTCAAAATAGACATTGAGGAGTCTACCGGTGGTATACTGAAAAGCAAACGGACACAACCACACCTTATCAAGATTCGCAACCTGAAAGGCGACAACGTCAGCAAGGCTGGTGTCAAGGCGCTGGTTCTTATCAACAAGACACTGCCACAGCCAGAGTTAGACAAAATCCGTAACTATGTTGGCGAGCTTACTGCCATTTTCACAAATAACAACCTGTATGTGGCCTTTATGGATGGCAACACTGTCAGCGAGACCATGTTGGTTACCGATTATGTTCTTACACAACACTTCAAGAGGAGCGACAATGAATATGTCTACCTCTATCGTTCTATTCTTGAAAAGAAACAGGAAATGACAAGTCATACTGGCATATGGGCTGATGCCAAGAAAATGGCATTGCTCATCTTCTCGGACGTAGCATTATACGACAATAATACTGATGAGCCATTAGACCCTTCTCACTATCAGATGGAAGAACAGATGATTGCAAATGATAGTGTCGTCGGTCCCAATTTTGCAGCATATTATGCCAGTATCAACTATGCCAACCATATGAGTGATATCCATGAGGACAACGTGCTCAAGCTGTTCTGCCAGAACAACCATGGCAACTTCATGGAAAAATACAATGGTGTCAAGTTTAAGGACTATATGCTGAATGCCTTCCATATCAGCCAAGATGCCAACGACCTGACCTTCGAGAATCCAGACGGAAAAGTCTATAGAGGCGAACGGCAGACACTGACCATACATTTCCGTGATGCCAAGAACGACAGTATCATCACATCGTTCTCTACAAACATTCAGGAAGGCAGCATATTTAATCCCATTATTGTGAATGGCGAGCCAATTCTCGTTGTCGTCATGCAGGGTATCACACTGGGAGCATTTCTTATTTTGATAATCTGGATCATCTTCCAGTTTATCATTCCCATCATACGTTACCGTATCTTCCAGCATAAGTACGTATTACATTATACCGGAGGCAATATGGGCATAGGCGAGACAATGGTACAAGAGACATGCTATCTCTGTAAACAGCCTTTTGAGGTTGGCGACGAAATAGTAGCAAAGTGTGCACACACCATGCACAAGTCGTGCTGGGACGAAAACGATTATCACTGTCCAGAATATAGCGACCGGTGTAAACACGGATCTCACTATTTCAATAGCCAGAATCTGCTGGACAAGAATAATGCCTCGTTTTACATGAAATGGATTCTTATGGGCATCACGGCGGCTATCATAGCATGGGTATTTTGCTCATTAAGATTATATTTCATTAACAACGGTATCAATTCCATCATTTTATTGTCACTCTATGGATTGAAGAGCGGTACTCCAGAAGCACAAGCCCTACTGCGTGACCATATTATCACACACATGCCTGCTTTCGGATTATATATCGGACTGTTCCTGACCTTCGGAATAGCATTGCTGTCATTATACATTAGAAATATTAGACACAACATCAAAAGCGTCCTGATACGCTCAGTTATTGCTGCTATAGGATGTTATACTTTTTTCTTTATTACCAACACCATATGCGTTATTCTCGACATCGAAGACAACAGTTACATTGTTGACTGGATTCCATGGGCAGCTTCTGGTTATCTCATTGCTGTATGCGGAACGTATGGCACACGTGTAAGACTACCCAAGTCGCTCATACTGTTAAGCGTTATCATCGGCTTCTTGTCCATGTATCTGTGGAGCCTCTTCTATTTCACTAATGTCATCGACTTCCGGGTCATGCTGCTCTACAGCTTTATCCTCTTTGCCGTTGGCATTGCAGCCAGCGTTGCCATGTCGGCACCACGCTCAGAACGCTACTTCCTAAAGGTGCAGGGGGCCATCAAGGATATGGATGTAGCCCTCTACAAGTGGCTGCGCAACGATCCTAACCGTGTGGTCTCCATCGGTAAGTCCGTCGACTGCAGTCTGCAACTGTCGTGGGACATCAACGGCTACGTGGCACCCATACATGCTGAAATTAGAATGCAAGAACAGGTACCCTACCTGACAGCACTGGAAGAAGGCATCTTTGTCGATGGTGAAGCCATCGTCAGTGGCCAGACCGTTCGTTTGTACCATGGCAAATCATTTACCATCGGCAATACTATATTTACCTACATTGAGAAGGACATGTAATTAACGAAAGCGCTCAATAGCCTCCAAACACATACGGCTATTGTGATAGGGACATTTCCAAAAGCCTGCATGGTCATCTTCCAAATTTGGTGTGCCATCTTTATGTCGGCTCCATAACCATTCCCCATGCTCATAGTCGATGAGGTTCTTCTTGATGTATTCCCAGCAGGCAACGGCTCTCTGTAAAGCCTTCTCATCACCAAAATGCTGATAGATGTTCAGACCTCCCACGACGTTTTCTGCCTGTACCCACCAGTGCAAGTCCTCATCTATATGCCCAGTGTCGAGATTGGCTTCGTGTATCATGGCACCATCAGGATTCAGCCCCTTTGCTGATGCCTCTGCAATCATCTGTACTATCGGTTCCACCTTATTTATTATCTTCTTGTCACCAAGCACCAGTGCAGCCTCATGCAACAGCCACGAGCATTCAATGTCATGGCCATAGCTTTCCAAATGTCCAGCACCACGTGTCCAGTCCATCTCGAAGAACAAGTCCAAATGATGTGTTTCAGTGTTCAGTATCTTATCGGTGAAGATATCGATCAAGTTACGTAGAGAGACTTCAACGGCGGCAATGGTTTCCATGGGAATAGTAATGCCGATGGGAAGTACAGAACCAATGACTGGCACATAGTCGCACGATTCCTGGGCATGCAAGTCGTTAAGACACCTGAGCAAGTTGGTGTATGCCTCAATGATGTGCAAATGGGTGTTTTGCGACTTCGGGTAATTGGCATCAAGTTCCGACAGGCGCATATCCTCTATCTTGCCCCACTCACGCGTGCAAGCTTCAATATAGCCGTTATTCTCGTGATCAAAAGCATGTTCCTCTATACAGTCGTACAACAGCAAGGCATAGTCCAAGGCCTCCCTATCGCCAGTGGCACGGGCATATTCCGACAGACCATAGATAGCAAAACCGATAGCATAAAACTGTTTCTTGGTGTCAAGGGGCTGTCCCATGTAGTCAACACTCCAATAGACACCACCATACTCAGGATCAATGAAATGTTCAATAAAGTAGGTGTAGGCCCTCTTTGCTGCTTCTAGGTATTCTAAATGGCCAAGAATCCTATAGGCAGCTGAGAATGCCCAAAGGATGCGGGCATTCAGGATGGCTCCCTTTTCAGCTTCTTGATGTAACTGCATGTGACCGTCCATCCGTCCATAGAATCCACCGTTTTCCTTGTCCTGCATTTGGTTGAGCCAAAAGGGCAGAATGTTGTCTTCCAGCACATCCTGCATTTCGGCTTTTAGTTTTTTTATCGTTTCAGTCATAAAACTAACTTTTCTTATTGTTTGATATCTTTTAGGAATAGCACGTTCTTGGATGCATACAATTTCTTGAAATCAGCTGCACAGGGTAATTCTGGCGAGGGACCGAAATACTCCTCCTTATAGTTGCGCCATAGTAGGAAGTAGCTGATAGGATATTGGTCCATTATGGGTTTTAGTACGCGTGTCCACCATGTCGGGTCAGTCATGTTTTTCAGTCCACATTCCGTCATGGCCAACAACTTCCCGTTCTTCTTGGCAAAGTCACTCAAGAAAGTGAGGTCAGCTGTCAAAGCCGATTTGAAGTCATTTTCCGTTCCCCATTGGTAGGCATCCTCGCCAATAAGCGTCACGCGGTCGTTACCTGGATAACGCTGCATGAAGCGTTCCTCTGTCCAACCACCGTCAAGGTTAGGCGAATAGCTCCACAACAAATTACTGAGTCCCCGTTCGTCAGTCAGATAGTCTTGCAGCATGTTCCACAGACCACGAAACTCATCATCCGTACATAGCTTCTGTCCCCACCAAAACCACGAGCCGTTATTCTCGTGCCAAGGGCGGAAAATGATAGGTACTGGCTGTCCGTCTGCAGTCTTCAGTGTGGCAATGAAATCACCCACCCTTTTCATCCAAGTCTGAAACTTCTCATATTGCGAACCACCTTTCAGTACGCTCCTCACGACAGTAGAGTCTGTGACGTCCCAGGCAGAGCCTTGTGGGAAAGTACCACCTTGCTGACTGTCTGTCAGCGGATTGCGGGGATGCCAGCTCAGGGTGACAATACCCCCACGTTCATAATGGGCTATCAGTTCGTCATGGATACGCTTAAAGGGTACACTGTCCAGATTCTTGGCATCCCCCATCTCTATACCGCCCAGGTCAAAGCCCATGACGGCAGGGTAATCGCCCACTGTAGCCAACACGTCACTACGGCCCAATTCGGCACCGTCGCCTTGATAGGTTCCCTCCCATGTCACACCATACATCGGGTCGTCCTGATGACCCATCATATAGCCCCGCTGTTGCAACGTCTGCAGGCGTTTGGCCAGTTGTTCACTTGGTGTCTTCGTATTCTTCATGATGATTTCCAATGTGGTGGTGTCGCAGTCGAATACTGAGTTCAGCCCTTGCTGTTCCTGTGCAGGATCGCCACAGTAGTCGTCGCCCACCAGCCATTGCTCATGGTTGGGACG
>Ga0256407_10003480_pt1 | contig 27908 bp, 23 predicted proteins | sample RumenRJG_04DNA_FD_193489 | JGI IMG/M metagenome (GOLD analysis project Ga0256407, IMG submission 193489) | Bovine rumen microbial communities from Lethbridge, Alberta, Canada - RJG_04 | ecosystem: Host-associated > Mammals > Digestive system > Stomach > Rumen | place: Canada: Alberta...
GCTTAAAACAAAGAGCAAGCAGAAAAACGAGCTAAATATAAGAAAAATCCGGCCGTTTGGCCGGATTTTTACCGCTTAGAAAAGGACTGCCGCATTATCTAATGGTGTGCTACCCGTCAAGAGGACAGTGAATAATTAAAAAGCTCTTTACCGCCAGTCAAGCATCGGCTGGCGGTATTCTTATGCTGCAGCATCGAAATGATCATGGAATTCCGTAGGCGTCATCAGATGCAGCTTCCGCTGGATCCGCTCTGTGTTGTAATACCTTATGTAGGATTCAACAGCAGTGGTCAGATCCCCTTTTGAGGTGAACTTCCTGCCATAGTACATTTCCCGCTTCAAAATACCCCAGAAACCTTCCATGGGCCCATTGTCGATACAATGGGCGACTCTGGACATACTCTGCTTCATATGATGTTTCTTTAAACGTGTGCAGAACTGTTTGCCTGTATACTGGAAACCTCTGTCACTATGGAACAGAGGATGCGCGTCCGGCTCAAGGGCCACAGCCTCGTCAAAAGTGTTCATGACAAGCGGATTGTCATTGTGATCGCTGATCTTGTAAGCTACGATCCTGCGGTCATAAAGATCCAGGATGGCGCTCAGGTATACCTTATGAACATCTGTGCCGATGTAATACTTGAACTCAGTTACATCAGTCAGCCATTTCTTATTCGGAGCATCCGCGTGGAAATCCCGGTTAAGGTAATTCTTCGCGATGTGCGCCGGATCATCACTGCTTTTTGTGCAGCTCTTCGGTTTCCATTTGATTGCAGATTGGATATGTTTTTTCCGACAAATACGTAAGATACGTTTATCATTGACATCGATCCCTTGATGTTTTTCCAGTTCATCCCGGATCCGACGGTATCCCATATCAGGATGGCTTTCATGGATGGCACTGACCTTCTCTGAGATCTCCTGGTTGCGTTTCTCGCTGAGGCTTACAGGATTCCTGAGCCATCGGTAGTAAGCCCCTCGCGAAAGGTGAAGATGCTCACACAATCTTTGCACAGGATAATGCTTTTCTTCTGAAAGCTCTTTGATCGCCTGGTATTTATACAGATGTCGAGTCAGAGATAGCGATCTTTCATCTCTAACTCTCTGACTTTTTTTAACAGGTCATTCTCCATCTGGAGATCACGGATCTTCCTTTCGAGTTCAGCGATCCTGTCTCTTTGCTCTTCTTCAGGCGTCCTGGCCGGCTGTGTGCCGGCACGTTTACCCCGCCGGTCCTCCAGGCCTGCAGATCCCATCTTTTCATAGCGCATTACCCAGTTGCGTACCTGTTGATAGGAACAGTTATATTTCAGCGCCATTGCGCCATAATTCTTATCATTGGCAAGGCAGGCCCGTACGATCTCAAGACGTTCTTCTGGTGTTGTCTGTCTGGCTTTTCTCATGTAGCTACCTCCTCCGCTTCCATGGGAACGGATCTCTCCATGAGTATTATACTCTTTTAGCCAGTTGCTTAATTGATGTTTTGATCTGAGTCCATAACGAGCAGCTATCTCCAGCTGAGAACCTTTACCCTCAAGGTAATCATTCACGGCCGCCAGCTTTGTAGTCAATGGATAACTCTTAGAATGCTTTTGGGGAAGGAGACCAGCAGGACCTTCATTTTTATAGATGTTTACCCATTTCATGAACGAGTCTGTTCCACTTCCCGTCAAGCCTGCCTGTCTGGCTGCTTCTCTTAAGCCAATCTCTGACCTTAGATAACTTTCAACCAGTTTGACTTTTATTAATGGATCGATCTTGATTCTATTGGACATAGAAATACCCCCAAGTAGGTTTTATATTTCAATGTCCTACTTGGGGGTAGCATATCATAATGCGACAGCCCCTTTTTTGATGTATTCCGACAGGACTTGTTCTGTCCTCTCCCGCTCCTTACAGCGTCATGAATCCGCTCATCATGCAGCCGCCTGCCGCTCCGGCCTCCATCACTTCCCGGAGATTAGTCAGCTTTATTCCGCCGATGGCGTACACCGGAAGGGGCGTCTCTCTGCAGATTTCGCGGACAAAGGCAGGCCCCTTCCCCGCAAGACCCGGCTTGCATCCGGTTTCATAGATGGTACCCAGAATGATGCGGTCTGCGCCCTGCTTTTCTGCCTGCATCACATCTTCATGGCTGTGGCAGGAAACGCTCAGGATATCGATATCCGCAGGCTTTCCTCCCAGTTGCTGCAGGGTCTGCAGCGGCAGATGGAGGTTTCTGCAGCCAATCTGCCGGGCGGATGCAGGCCTTCCGTGAACAAAAAAGGGCACATTCTCTCCGCGGCAGATCTCCTGTATGCGGGCAGCAAGAGCAGTATACTCCCCGTCTGTCAGGTCCTTTTCCCGGAGAATCAGTCCTTGGGGATGCAGCGAAGCTATCCTCCGGACCTGCTCCTCAAAATCCCCGGCGCAGAGCTTCCGGTCCGTCACCGCAATCAGGTGCCGGTATACTCCCGCATCAGACATAGAGATAATCATTCAGCACCGGCTGAAGGCCTCCCTGCGCCATATCCGCGTACATTTTCTCAATGGAGCGGCCGTCCTCAATCTCAAACTGCTCATCTCCCGCTTCCCCTTCCTGGGAGCCCTCGTATTTCTCTTCGTGGTCTCCGATACCGGTGGAAACGCCGGCCGAAACCTTGGTCGCACAGATTTTGGCGATGCCGTTCCGGAAGGATGCACTCTCTCTGCTGGAGACGGTGATGCCCGCAAAGGGCAGGAACAGGCGGTAGGCGCAGAGCACCTGGCAGAGCTCCTTCTCTCCCACATCCCTGGGATTAATCCGGTCGTTATTGACGATCGGGCGAAGTCTGGGGCAGCTTAAGGAAATCTCCGCATGGGGATACTTCCGGTTGATATAGTAGGCGTGCAGCGCCGTCGCCAGGGCATCCTTTCTGAAGTCTGCAAGGCCGAGAAGCGCCGAGAAGGCAACGCCCCGCATGCCGCCGAGAATCGCCCTCTCCTGGGCGTCAAACCGGTAGGGCCAGACTCTCTTATGTCCCATCAGGTGCAGGGTCTCGTATTTGTCCGTATCGTAGGTCTCCTGGAACACGGTCACATAGTCCACGCCGCACTCGTGGAGATACCGGTATTCGTCCACATTGACCGGATAAATCTCGATGCCGATATTCCGGAAGTACTTCCGGGCAATCTTCACCGCCTCGCCGATATAGTGCACATCGGACCACTTTCTGCTCTCGCCGGTGAGAATCAGAATCTCTTCCATCCCCGTTTCGGCGATGACCTGCATCTCATGCTCCACCTCTTCCAGGGAGAGCTTCTTCCTGCGGATATTGTTATAGCAGTTGAATCCGCAGTAGACGCAGTAATTCTGGCAGTAGTTGGCGATGTAGATCGGCGTGAAGATGTAGACCGTATTGCCGAAATGGTTCTTCGTCTCCTCCTCCGCCCGTCTTGCCATCCGCTCCAGGAAGGGGGCTGCCGCAGGAGAAAGCAGCGCCTTGAAATCCTCGATGCTGCAGGTATCTCTGCTCAGGGCCCGCTCCACGTCCCTTGCGGTGTAGGCCGACGGATCATAATCCTTCATCTGCGCAAGGACCCGGTCCTTGATATCCGATTCAATAACTTCCATGCCCTCCATATAGGCCATGTGGTCCGTGCGGAAGGAAGGGTCCTGCTCCAGACGGTGCTTTCTGGCCAATGCCTCCGGCGGAAGTGTGTCGCTGTCTACAAAATAAACCTGGGTTTCTTCATTCATCGTTATCCTGTACCTCTTTCCCTGTTCTGTCCTGTATTCCCTGTACCACGTCCTGTACTTCTCAGCGCAGGAATCCGGTCAGCGGGTCAGAGGCGCTTCCGCCCCGGGCGAGAACCCGTCCCATGCCGGTCAGATAGGCCTTTCGTCCCGCCTCAATGGCCAGCCGGAAGGCCTCCGCCATGGCAGGAACATCCCCGGCTGTCGCAATGGCCGTGTTGGCCATAATCGCCGCAGCGCCCATCTCCATGGCCTCACAGGCCTGGGAGGGCTTGCCGATGCCGGCGTCCACAATAATCGGCAGGTCAATCTCATCGATGAGAATCTGAATCAGTTCCTTTGTCACCAGCCCCTTGTTGCTGCCGATGGGAGCTGCCAGCGGCATCACCGCAGCCGCTCCGGCATTCTGCAGGTCTCTCGCCGCATTCAGGTCCGGATGCATGTAGGGAAGAACGATAAAGCCCTCTTTTGCCAGGATCTCCGTCGCTTTCACCGTCTCATAGTTGTCCGGAAACAGGTATTTCGCATCATGCATGATCTCCACCTTCACGAAGTCGCCGCATCCCATGGCACGGCTGAGTCTTGCAATGCGCACCGCTTCTTCCGCATTTCTTGCACCGGAGGTATTCGGCAGAAGGGTTACACCCTTCGGGATGTAATCCAGGATATTCTCCTTGTCCCGGGTGTTGGCACGGCGCAGCGCCAGGGTAATGATCTGGGCGCCGCCCTGCTCGATCGCCGCCTCAATCAGCTTCAGATTGTACTTTCCGGAGCCGAGGATAAAACGGCTGGTAAATTCGTGTCCGCCGAGAATCAGTTTGTCTTCTGTCATGGTCATTTCTTCTCCTTTATTGATTAATCTGCAGTACTTTTGTCTACGTTGGGATTTTCCCCTAAGATCAGCCGTATGACCTGATTGGCCATGTGGCCGGCACAGACGGCGACCCGGGGCGCCATAAGCCCCATTCCTTCCCCGATGTCTGTGGTCTGGTCTCCGCAGACATACAGCCGCCCCATCCTGCGGACGGTCTGTATCTGATTGGCATCGCCATATCCTGCCATGCCGTTTCCGGAAACCACCGCCGCTTCCGGGCAGCCGGTCAGAAGCCCCCGGACCAGCATGGCCTTCTGGTCCGGCCTGTCAAAGGCCTCACACACGATGGCGTATTCTCCGAACAGTTCCCGGATATTCTCCTCTGTCACAAGGACCTGCCGGCTTTTAATATCCAGCCAGGGATTTATCTGCTGCAGCATCTCCGTGAGCGCCTCTGTCTTCGGTCTTCCCAGATGCGGTATCATATAGGCCTGCCGGTTGAGATTTGTCACATCCACGCTGTCAAAGTCCACCAGAAAGAGGTGTCCCACCCCGCTTCTGGCCAGAGCGACGGCGACATGGGATCCGAGACCGCCGAGACCGGCCACCGCCACGGAGGCGGCATTCAGTTTTTCCTTCATCCAGGAAGGAAACCTTCTGTCAAAGGCCCGGTCCAGTTCCTCTCTCGTAATCCGGATTCCGTTTCCTTCCGCCCGGTTCCCCTCTGCGGTAATACTCATCTTCATCAGCCTCCTCCCACAAACCGGAGGACCTCAACGCTGTCCCCGTCCTGCAGGACCACATCTCCCAGGCATTCCCGGGCAAGGATCTCCAGATTCCGTTCCACAACGACATTCGCGGTATCAAACCCGGCCTCTTCCAGGTACTCCAGCACCGTCTTTCCGGCCGCGTCTTTCTCTTCTCCGTTGATGACAACCATCCTTCTCTCCTTTCCCCTGCTCAGGCAGGAAATCCGCTGTACCCTCCTTATAATGCAAAGAGGACACGCGGTTCTTCACCGGCGTGTCCTCTGGTATCCCTGTCTGCGCCGGCGGATTCTGCCGCGAAAGACTTCTCTTCCGCAGCTTCTTCGTTCGGCGCCTGGTTGTTCTTTATATAATGACGGCAGAAAGTGGTGCCCCCGGTCTGCCGTAAATAAAAGGGGTATCCGCCAACGCGGATACCCCGAAATAACCTTGTATCTCCCTACGTTGGCATTATCCAAATCAGGTTGCGGGTCCAGGCGATACAGCCTGTTCTCAGCCCGCTTCCGCGAGCTCCCCTTTTCTGTAAACTATTTTATACGCATCCCTTTCCGCCGTCAAGTAAGCGGCCCCGGGTGCAATGATGAATTTTCCTGTACGAATTATGCAAATACAAAGGGGGGTGCCAGAAGGCACCCCCCGATAATTCAAGGCAATATTCTGAATTAGTGATTTGCAGCCTTAGCCTTTGCCTCGATGATCTTCTGGGTAAGAATCGGAACGATCTTGTTCAGGTCGCCTACCAGACCGAAGTCAGCTACATCGAAGATCGGAGCGGACTCGTCCTTGTTGATGGCAATGATGAGATCGGACTCTTCCATACCAGCCAGATGCTGGATAGCACCAGAGATACCGATTGCGAAGTACAGCTTCGGGCGAACGGTCTTACCGGTCTGGCCAACCTGCAGATCCTTCGGCTTCCAGCCTGCATCTACAACTGCACGGGAGCAGGAAACGGTTCCGCCGATAGCAGCTGCCAGATCGTCAAGAATCTTGAAGTTCTCCGGACCACCCATTCCACGGCCGCCGGAAACAAGGATCTTAGCATCCTGGATATCCACGGTATCGCTGACCTTCTTGACAACGTCAAGAATCTCAACATACAGATCATCCGGAACAAAGCCGGGGTTGAAGTTCTCAACTTCGCACTTGCGGCCCGGCTCCTTCGGGTTCTTCTGCATAACGCCCGGACGAACGGTAGCCATCTGCGGACGGAAATGCGGGCAAGCGATGGTAGCGATGGTGTTGCCGCCGAATGCCGGACGGGTCATAAGGAGCTGATTGTGAAGCTGCTCCTGTCCCGGAACCGGGTTAAGCGGGAAATCGCCGATATCCAGCTTGGTGCAGTCTGCGGTAAGACCAGTGTGGATTCTTGCGCAAACTCTCGGGCCAAGGTCACGGCCGATTGCGGTAGCACCAATCAGGAAGATTTCCGGCTTGAAGTGATTGATAACTTCTGCCATAGCGTGGGTATACGGCTCGGTTCTGTACTCCTTCAGTTCAGGATCGTCAACAAGGATAACCTTGTCAGCGCCGTACTCTGCCAGCTTGTCAGCCAGATCAGCGATCTGATAGCCGATAACGACTGCAGTAACCTTCTCGCCAAGGTCTGCTGCAAGAGCTTTACCCTTACCTACGAGCTCATAAGCAATGTTGCTGAGTTTGTTGTCTACCTGCTGAGCATAGACAAATACGCCCTTATATTCTTCAATATTCATTCTTATTCACCACTCTCTTATGTAATTATGTTAGATGCATCATAAATCCCAATCACCCCTGCACCTGCAAACTCGAACCACTCCGTGGTTCTCGTTCTTGGCGGACGAAGACGCTCTGCGTCTTGCCCGCCCCGTGCTTATGCCGTCTGACCAAACCGTGAGCAAGCTCCCGTTTGGTCATCCTTCATAATCCCAGGGTGCCGGTCCCATTAGATGATGTGCTTCTCAGTAAGTTTCTCAACGATATACTCTGCGGATTCCTGCGGATCCAGGGTAACCTTGGTTCCTGCGCCCTTTCTTACCTTATCGGAAGCCTTGGCGATCTTGGTCGGAGAACCGTTCAGACCGAGGTTGGAATCCAGAACATCAATAAGGTCCTTTCTGTTCATGACCTTAACTTCGGAAGCATATGCAGCATTGATGCCTGCCGGAGTCATGTAGCGGGGCTCGTTGAGTTCTGCAAGAGCGGTTAACAGGCAGGGAAGCTTTGCCTTAACAACATGATATCTGTCATCATACTGACGCTCAACAACGATGTACTTCTCTTCCCAGTTCACTTCACGGATCTTCTGAGCATAGCTGATTACCGGAATATGAAGGTGCTCGGAAAGCTGCGGGCCAACCTGTGCGGTATCACCATCGATAGCCTGACGGCCGGTGATGATCAGGTCATAATCAAGGCTTCTTACAGCGCCTGCCAGAGTCTGGGAGGTAGCCCAGGTATCTGCACCGCCGAGTACACGGTCGGTAACCAGAACGCCATTGTCTGCGCCCATAGCAAGAGCTTCACGAAGAACTTCATCAGCCTTCGGAAGACCCATGGTAACAACGGTAACTTCTGCGCCGTACTGATCCTTCAGGCGAAGAGCTGCCTCAAGTCCTGCCTTGTCATCCGGGTTCATGATAGCGAGCATTGCGCTTCTGTCAAGAGTGCCGTCCGGGTTGAATTTAACTCCGCCTTTGGTATCCGGAACCTGTTTAATGCAAACTACAATTTTCACGGTATATTCACTCCTTATCTGTTATTCTCTGATTAAGTCTCTGTAGGGTTCCGATTACTTCAGCAGGTCTGCGGAAATAACCATTCTCTGAACCTCAGATGTTCCCTCGTAGATCTCAGTGATCTTCGCATCACGCATCATACGCTCTACATCGTACTCCTTCATGTAGCCGTAACCGCCGTGAAGCTGTACAGCCTTGGTGGTAACTTCCATGGCAACCTCAGCTGCATAGAGCTTAGCCATAGCTGCTTCCACGCCATAGGACTTCTGGGTCTCTTTTGCCTTTGCTGCTCTGTAAACAAGGAGCTGAGCCGCTTTAACCTTTGTAGCCATATCAGCCAGCTGGAACTGGGTGTTCTGGAATGCGCCGATCGGCTTGCCGAACTGCTTTCTCTCTTTTACGTACTGGATGGTTCTCTCAAGAGCGCCCTCTGCGATACCAAGTGCCTGGGAAGCGATACCGATACGTCCGCCGTCCAGAGTATGCATGGCAATCTTGAAGCCCTGTCCCTTCGCACCGAGGAGGTTCTCCTTCGGAATGCGGCAGTCTGTGAATACAAGCTCATAAGTGGAGGAAGCATGGATACCCATCTTCTTCTCTTTGGTACCGAATGTGAATCCCGGAGTTCCCTTCTCAACGATAAATGCGGAGATCTCCTTCATCTGTCTGCCGCGCTTCTCAACGGTTCCGGTAACAGCGATGATGATGTAAACATCAGCTTCCTTACCATTGGTGATGAAGCACTTGGTTCCGTTCAGAACCCACTCGTCGCCATCAAGAACAGCCTTGGTCTGCTGTCCCTGTGCATCGGTACCTGCACCCGGCTCGGTAAGACCGAAAGCGCCGAGCTTCTCGCCCTTGCACAGCGGTACGAGATACTTCTGCTTCTGCTCTTCGGTTCCGAAGGTAGCAATCGGGTCGCAGCAAAGGGAAGTATGTGCGGAAACGATTACGCCTGTGGTGCCGCAAACCTTGGAAAGTTCCTCAACACACATAGCATAGGTGAGAGGATCGCATCCCTGGCCGCCGTACTCCTTCGGGAACGGAATCCCCATGAAGCCAAGCTTCTGCATCTTTTTCACGTTCTCTGCCGGAAATTCCTCTGTCTCATCGATTTCCTGAGCCAGCGGTTTTACTTCCGCCTCGGCGAAGTCATGGAATAACTTTCTCGCCATTTCATGCTGTTTGTCCAGTGTAAAATCCATGTTTCTTTTCCTCCATCGTAAAATATATACCTATTAAAGAGCGGTCCGGACCGGACCGCTCCTGCGGCCGATTTTGATGCACTAACTGCATCAGTTGTTTGTAAATACCTTTTCTTTCCGCTTCTCAAGGAATGCGGACATGCCCTCCACCTGGTCGTGGGTGTTGAAGCATTCGCCGAAGCACTTCTCTTCGTAGATTTTTCCTTCGTCTATCGTGGAGAAACGGGCTTCATTGATGGCTTCTTTGGACTTGCGCACAGCGATGGGTGCATTGGCAATGATCTGCTTTGCAAGCTTCTTCGCCGCCGGCATCAGTTCCTCCGGCTTGTACACCGCATTCACCAGCCTCTGGTCGTAAGCTTCTTTTGCATCAATGGGCTGGGCAGTGAAGATAATCTGCTTCGCCATGCCCTGGCTCACATAGTGGGCCAGACGCTGGGTTCCGCCGAATCCCGGCGTAATGCCGAGACTGGTTTCGGGATAGCCGAAAATCGCATTGTCCGAGCAGATGCGGATATCGCAGCTGAGGGAGAGCTCGTCTCCGCCGCCCAGTGCAATACCGTTGATGGCTGCGATGGTTGGAATCGGGAATTCTCCGATCTTCTGGAACACATCGTTGCCCATCTCACTGTACTCCATCGCCTGCCGGCTGTTCAGCTTCACCAGCTCGTTGATATCGCTTCCGGAGGAAAATGCATCTCCTGCACCGGTGATGATCAGGCAGCGGATTGTCTTCAGGTCTACATTATCCAGAACCTGATCCAGCTCCTTAATCATGGCGACATTCATGCAGTTATGCATCTTCGGCCTGTTCAGCGTTATAATGCCGATCTGGCCGTCGGTTTCATAAAGTACCAGGCTCATTTATCTCTCCTTACCGATAAATCAGTCGCGCTCTACCAGAGTTGCGCATCCCATACCGCCGCCGATGCAGAGTGTTGCAAGACCCTTCTTGGCATCTCTCTTCTGCATCTCGTGAAGCAGGGTTACCAGAATACGGCAGCCGGAAGCTCCTACCGGATGTCCGAGAGCGATGGCGCCGCCGTTGACATTCAGCTTCTCCAGGTCAAAGCCCAGCTCCTTGCCGACTGCAACAGACTGTGCTGCGAAAGCCTCGTTAGCCTCGATGAGGTCAAGATCCTCAACCTTCCAGCCGGTTCTTCCGAAGACCTTCTTGGTTGCTGCAACCGGGCCTACGCCCATGATTCTCGGATCTACGCCGCCCAGAGCACCTGCTACCCAGGTTGCCATCGGGGTTACGCCCAGTTCCTTCGCCTTCTCCTCGCTCATAACGATAACGCAAGCTGCGCCGTCGTTGATACCGGAAGCATTGCCTGCGGTGGTAACGCCGCCCGGGTTGATAGCCTTAAGCTTTGCAAGACCTTCCATGGTTGTGCCGGCACGCGGACCCTCATCGGTATCCACAACCACAACCTGCTTCTTCTGCTTAACCTCTACCGGAACGATCTCGTCCTTGAAGCGGCCGTTTGCCTGTGCTGCAGCAGCCTTTGCCTGGCTCTTTACAGAGAACTCATCCAGCTCCTCACGGGTAAGACCCCACTCTGCTGCTACATTGTCTGCGGTCTGAATCATGTGATAGTTGTTGAATGCATCCCACAGAGCATCGTTAACCATGGTGTCAACGAGTGTTGCATTGTTCATTCTGTATCCGAAACGTGCCTTCATAGCAGCGTACGGTGCCATGGACATGTTCTCCATACCGCCTGCAACAACGATATCAGCAGTACCTGCAAGAATCTTCTCTGCAGCCATATTCACACAGTTCAGACCGGAACCGCATACGACGTTGATGGTAACTGCCGGTACCTCTACCGGAAGACCGGCCTTGATGGAAGCCTGTCTTGCCACGTTCTGGCCCAGACCTGCCTGGATAACGCAGCCCATCAGGACTTCATCAACCTGCTCCGGCTTAACGCCTGCACGGTTCAGCGCTTCCTTGATAACGATTGAACCAAGCTGTACTGCCGGGGTTGTGCTGAGGGCTCCGCCCATCTTACCGATCGCCGTACGGCATGCTCCTGCTAAAACTACTTTCTTTGCCATTTTGTTTTCCTCCTGCTCCTTCTGACCTTTTTAGAATTCAGATTGGCACACATTTCTGTTTTCTGCGGGCCTGCCGAAATAACCTCGAATCTGCGGGCCCACTAACCCCATAATTACAGTAATTTAATTCTAACACCCGCTTAAATTAGTGTCAAATAAATATCAATGTAAAATATACATTCATTGATAGTAATAACTGTAATAATCAATCGACAGGACTGTTCACCCCCGCATTGTTGACAGTGTTTATGCAAAATGCTAAACTGATGGGAGCAAATTGATTCCTTAAAAGGACAAGGTGGACAAATATGGATATGACAAAAATGTATCAGGAAAAACTGGTATCTGCGGAAAAGGCCGCATCCGTCGTTAAATCCGGTGACTGGGTTGATTACGGCTGGACCACCGGCATTCCGGTTGCAGTAGATAAGGAAATTGCGAAGCGCCTTCCGGAGCTTCACGATGTGAATTTCCGCGGCGGCATCTGCATGTGGGTACCGGAGATCTTCAAGATTGAAAACCCGGCGGAACATATGACCTGGAACTCCTGGCATATGGGCGGCATCGAGCGCAAGGCCATCAAAGAGGGATTCTCCTTCTACTCTCCGATGCGCTACTGTGAGCTTCCCCGCTTCTACCGGGACGGCAATATGCCCCAGCCGGACGTTGCCATCATCCAGGTAACCCCGATGGATGAGCACGGTTACTTCAACTTCGGACCGAATGCCTCCCATCTCGCTGCCGTATGCGAGACTGCAAAGTGCGTGATCGTCGAGGTCAACAAAAACATGCCCTACTGCTTCGGCGGAAGCGAAGCGGACATCCATATCTCCAATGTTGATATGATCGTAGAAGGCGACAATCCGCCCATCGCATGCATGGGTGAAGGCGGTCCCGCCACGGACGTCGACAAGGCCGTAGCTAATCTCATCGTGGAAGAAATCCCGAACGGCGCCTGCCTGCAGCTGGGCATCGGCGGAATGCCGAACGCCGTCGGTGCGCTCATCGCAGAATCCGACTTAAAGGATCTGGGCGTACACACCGAGATGTATGTGGATGCTTTCGTAGACATCGCCAATGCAGGCAAGATCACCTGCGCAAAGAAGAACATCGATAAGGGCCGCCAGACCTACGCCTTCGGCGCCGGCACCCAGAAGCTCTATGACTACCTGGATCACAACCCGGGCTGCATGAGTCAGTCGGTGGATTACACCAACGATCCTTACGTTGTCGGCCAGATCGACAACTTCATCTCCATCAACAACGCCGTTGACATCGACCTCTTCGGCCAGGTCAATGCAGAGTCCGCAGGCACCAAGCACATCAGCGGAACCGGCGGCCAGCTGGATTTCGTCATGGGCGCATACCTGTCCAAGGGCGGCAAGAGCTTTATCTGCATGTCCTCCACCTTCCAGCCGAAGGGCCAGCCGATGCAGTCCCGCATCCGTCCTACCCTGGCGGAGGGTTCCATTGCCACCGACACCAGAACCACCATCATGTATCTGGTAACAGAGTACGGCAAGGTCAACCTGAAGGGCTTAAATACCTGGCAGAGAGCTGAGGCCATTATCTCCGTGGCACATCCGGATTTCCGGGATCAGCTGATTGCGGAAGCGGAGAAGATGCACATCTGGCGCAGATCCAACCGCAGATAATGAAACTGTCCGCGCATTTCCCATGCTGCGGGCATCTGAAAGAAACGGCAGGGGCCGCCGCCTCCGGGTTTTCCCGAAAGCGGCAGCCCCTCTTGTAAATTATGGACAAAGAATAAGGACACAGACTTTTATGGATTTACGTACTCTTGAACAGCGCTGGCGGGTATGGCACAGAAACCCGGTTGTGAAGAATGCCTTCACCCTCTGCACAACCATCGCCTCCGCCCTGCTTTATGCCTTTGTCATCCAGACCTTCGTCCGTCCCGCAGAACTGCTCTCGGGCGGATTTACCGGTCTTGCCATCCTGATCGACATGCTGGCGAGCCGCTTTGGCCTGCGTTTTCCCACATCCCTGGGCATGCTCTGCTTCAACATTCCCGTGGGACTTCTCTGCAGCCGGGCCATCAGCAAGCGATTCACCTTCTTTTCCCTGCTGAACGTTGTCCTCTGCTCCTTCGCCCTGGAGTTTTTCCATTTCCCGGTCATTTTCGATGACCCCATGCTGGACGTCATCTTCGGCGGCGTGCTGAACGGCATGGCCTGCGTCATTGCCCTCAAGGGCAATGCCTCCTCCGGCGGAACCGACTTCATCGCCCTCTATGTTTCCAACAAGACCGGGCAGTCCATCTGGACGCAGATTTTCGTCTGCAACTGCATCCTCTATGTGGTATTCGGAATGCTGTTCGGCTGGATGAACGCAGCTTACTCCATCCTTTTCCAGTTCGTCACCACCAGGACCATCTCCACCTTCCATCACCGGTTTGACCGTCTGACCCTGCAGATCACCACCATGAAGAAAGACGAGGTCCTGAAAGCCTACCTGGCATCTACCAAGCACGGAATCTCCTGGACCGAAGTCACCGGCGGCTACAGCGGAAAAAAAATGTACATGCTGACCACCGTCACCTCCTCCTACGAGGCTCACGAAGCCGTCGAAGTAATCCTGGAGGCCGATCCCGCAGCCATTATCAACGTCATGAAGACCACACAATTCTTCGGAAAATTCTATCAGGCACCGATGGACTGAGAATAAAATCAACACCCGGCAAGGCTGGATAATCAGCGTACTCCGAAGGGAACATCCGCAGCGCCGGTACTTGGCGAGTGCGCGCACGAGCTTAGTACCGCTGCTCCGCTCGCTCCGAACGGAGCGAGAGCCGCGCGGCTTTGAGCGCTTCAGAGGCTCACGGAGTGAGCCCTCTTCCGCGCGAGGACCAAGTGCAAACGGTTCCCGGAGGAGTGATGCTGATTGGAAGCCTTGCCGGATGTTGTCTTATTATTACCAGCTCTCTTTAAGGATTTCCAGCACTTCATCCCTTGTCAGTGCCCGGTATCCCCCATGATTGATTCCCACGCTGTCTGCGATTGCAGGCAGCATTTCTTTTTCTGCTTCTCCGAATCCCAGCTCCCGGAGGTTCGTCGGCAGCCCGATGGAGGCGATAAACTCCTCCAGCGCCGCAAGGCCGGCTTCTGCCATCTCTTCTTCGGTGCGGTGTTCCGGTGAAATCCCCCAGACATTCTCGGCAAACATGGCGAATTTCTTCTGTCCGTCGCGAAGGATGTGGCGGTAATACACCGGCATGATGGCCGCGAGCCCGGCGCCGTGATTGCAGTTGGTAAATGCGCTCATCTGGTGTTCGATCTGATGGGCTTCAAAGTCCAGCTGCTTGCCCAGCTTGATGTGGCGGGTCTCCGCCATGGAGGCGTCCCACATGAGAGCGCTTCTGGCGGAATAGCTCGTCGGGTTGTTCAGCGCCTTCGGCAGATTTCTTATCACATCCCGCATGATGGCCTCGGAGATAGCGTCCGACAGGTTGTTGTCATCCGGCGCCGAGAAGTAAACCTCCATCACATGGCTCAGCATGTCGAATCCGCCCGCCGCCGTCTGGAAGGGGGAAACGGAATAGGTATAGGTGGGGTCCAGGAAGGAAAACCGGGCATTCAGCTCCATGTAGTCATGGTCTGTCTTGATCTTCTTCTCCTCGTGGGTCACCACGGCGCATCCGTTCACTTCGCTGCCCGTTCCCGGCACGGTCTCGATGATTCCCACCGGAACCAGCGGGAAATCGATGGGCTCATTCACTTCCCAGAAATGTTCAAAGAAGTCCTTATCCGTGGAGGCTGCCACCGCCACCGCCTTGCAGCAATCCATGACGGAACCGCCGCCCATGGCCAGAATCAGGTCAATGCCGTGTTTCTTTACCAGCTCTTTTCCTTCCAGCACCTTTTTGCAGGTGGGGTTCGGCATAATCCCGGAGAATTCGATGACATTCTTTCCCGCTCTTTTCAGAATCCCCGTCACCTCATCATAGACGCCGTTCCGGAACACGGAACCCTCGCCGTATCCCAGCAGAATGTTGTTCCCGTAGGGTGCAAGGGCCTCTTCGAGATGTTCTCTGACACATCCCTCTCCGAAATATACCTTTGTCGAGTTTTCATAGATGAAACTTCGCATATCGGACCTCCGTCGGTATTGTTTTCTCCGTTCAGTATAACACAAAACAGCAGCCCCGAAGGGCTGCTGCCTGAATATGTATTCATTATATTTTTTTTATTCCGCCGACGTAGGTACCACGACCTGCGCTGCGCCGGGACCGCCGGGGCCGGCCGAATCATCGGAGATGTCGTCCTCCTCGTCGCCGGGCATCGGACCGCTGCTGTCTCCGGAGGCCGGTGCAGTCACCACATTGCCGGGCGCTTCTTCGCCGCTGTGGGACGACTGTGCTGCAGTGCCGCCGCCCGGACCGAGGGCCTCCTCATCGGATGCCGTGGTCTTCGGTGCCGCGCTGGTGCCGCCGCCCGGACCTGCCGGACCGCCTCCCGGACCTGCCTGCTCATCGGTGGCACCGGGGCCTGCTGCCTCGCCGCTCTCGCTGCTGCTCTCACTCTCGGATGCTCCCGGAATGATCTCCGCGGATTCCTCATCGATGAGGCCGCCGGCCAGAACTGTAGGTCTGTGACCCTTATAAAGGGCTGTATGGTCGCGGACGCGCTCTACCGTCTCGCCGTTCTTGCGGATAATCTTGAAGACCTCCCACTCGCTTCCGGTGGAACCGGCGCTCGGGCTGCCTTCGGTAATAATCTGCGGCTCCTCCAGCGGAAGGTCCTTGATCTTCTGGGAATCCAGGGACCAGGTCACGCCGTCCTCCAGAACCGGCACGCCGTAGATGGATACGGAGCACTCCCGGTTGTAGTAGGAAGCGCGGATGCCGATGGCATGGCTGGAGTTGTTGACAAACTTATAATCCGGACCGCCCCAGGATACGGTTGCATCGCATCCCGGCGTCACGTAGCTGGGTTCAAAGGTGTGGGACCGGCGGTAGGTCGTTGTGAGGCCTGCGCGGTACACCGCATTGAAGAGCGTGGAGGAAACCTGGCAGACACCGCCGCCGATCTCCTGCACCACTTCGCCGTTGTTGTAGGCGCCGGCCGGGCCGTAGCCCTTGGCTTCGGTTCTCTCGCCCACGGTGCCGTTGAAGGAGAATTCCTCACCGGGCCGCAGGACCGTTCCGTTGACCGCTGCCGCTGCGAGGCGGACATTCTTGTTTCTCACCTCATTGGCCGTCGTCTTCGTGGTGAAGCTGCCGATGGTCTTATACTGGTCCTTGACGGACTGGCTCACGCCCTCCACCACGGCACCGGCCGCCTGGATGGACGCGGTATAATCATTCTTCATTGCCTGGGCCAGATCCTGGGCGATGCGATCCTTGTCATAGGCATAGCCGTCCTCAAATCCGCCGAACACAAAGCTGTCGTTGTCCTTGTCATAGGAAACGATATCGCCGTTCTTCGGCTTGACTTCCCAGACGGTCGCCAGCTGGGACGCATAGTCTGCCGCCAGCTCAGAAAAGTCCGGAAGCACCAGCGTATAATCTGCCGTGCGGGCCTCCGAGGAATCCGCCGCCGTGCTCTCGCTCTCCTCCTTCACCGGAAGAGCGCCATTCTCATAATCCTGGAAAATCCGGTCGAGCAGGCTGTCAATCTCCCCTCCGACCGCATCCGGCACCGCAAACTCGCTCTTAGTCGGGCGAATCTTTACGGCGGCCAGCGGGTCGTCCACGGTCACCTCATAGACCGTGCCTTCCGCGTCCGCGCCGGTCTCACTGGCGGTATCCTCCGTCTCGGGAATGTTCGGCATCTCGAATTTATCAAGGTTCGGGTTGCTGTTGAGCACCTTCAGGGACCACTGATACTTGCTCTTCAGGGCCTCTCCGGCCTCGCTGCGCGTCATGCCGGACAGATTCAGCTGTGCATTCTCTCCTGCGCCGGCAATCGCCGAATAATCCACAAATACATCCTGGGAGATTCTGTCGCCGCCGAATGCATCGGTACTCTCCTCCGCCACGGCAGCCTCCGTCACATCCTCTCCGCCCTTTTTACCGTGGCCGAAGAGAAGCGCTGCGGCCACAATCAGCAGTACGGCCAGCACCAGGCCCATCATCAGGGCGCCTCTGTCCCTGCCGCTTCTTCTCCTTCTTCTGCCGCTTCTCCTGCTGCCGGAAGAACTTCTGGCCGGTGCCGTTCTGTTCGTGCTCCTTGCCGTATTTCCCCCGGTTCTTGTCCTTCCTGTCTGGGAACTGCTTCTCCTGGCAGTCCCGCTCCGGCCATTCCTGCCGGAGGCATATCTTCTGTCATCTGTGCTCATCTATATTCTCCTGCGCCGAAGCGCCAAAACTTGTTTTAAGGTGAAGAACGCCCGGCATAGGCCGGGCCGATAAGGTGACGGAAAGACGTTTTCCGACACTGAATTAATCATATCCTTTTTTAAGAGCCTGCGCAACCATTTTCCACCGGGTTTTTCCCAAAAAAGCCATCCAAAATTTCTGCCCGGAAAGCCCCCCGGAAAATGCAAAATGACCAAAAAGCTTTGCCGCGCTTGACATCGCTTTTGGCCTCATATAAGATCAGACCCATTAGAATGAACGTATCCCCTGTCACCGCAAAAATACGCTTTAGAGGTTTTCATGAAAGCAGATATCTTCCGAATCCAAAAAGATTACCTGCCGGACCAGGCTGGCCTTTACACTGTCGTGTTTTTCAACGGCTGTCCCCTGCGCTGCATCTGGTGCAGCCATCCGATGCCCGATTCCCATCCCACCGAGATTGAATGGGACAGCAGAGACTGTCTCTACTGCCATCTCTGTGAAAGAAACTGCCCCACCGGAAGTCTGGTCTTTAAGGATCATGTCCTTACCTATCATCCGGATACCTGCAGCTTCTGCCGGACCTGCGAGAACAACTGCCCTTCCAGGATGCTTCACTTCCGGGATAAGCTGTTCACCTTTGCGGAAGCCCGCAGCAGGATTCTCGCCGAAGCCCACCTCTACCAGAAGGGCGGCGGCATCTTCCTCTCCGGCGTCAGCACCCACGAACAGGCCGCTTTTGCCTCCGACCTTTTCAAAACCTGCAGGGAGAAGGGAATCCGCACCTTCTTTGAAACCACCGGTTTTCTCCGGCAGCTGGATTTCGACCGGGTTCTCCGGTACTCCGATCACGTCATGCTTGACCTGAAGCACTACAATGACGCCAAGCACGTGCGCTACACCGGCGTATCCAATGTAACCATTCTGGCAAATCTGGATACCGCCGTCGCCTCGGGCGTCGACACTGCAGTGCGGATCTCGGTGATCCCCGGCATCAATGATTCCGTCTTTGACGCCATGTCCTTTGGCACGCTGCTGAAGGACCACGGTGTGCAGCAGGTTTTCCTCTGCGATTTCGACACCGTGAGTCTGGAAAAATTCGGGGATTACTTTACGCTGTACCACAACCCGGATTATCCGGCGGAGTCCGTCTCCGAAAATACGCTCCTTCGCTACGCGGACCAGCTGACCCGGTTCGGCATCGCCGTCCGCATGCCGCAGGTCAACGCTCCTTTTGCCGAACGTCTTTAAAGAAGGCGGCCACGATCAGAATAATGATAAAGGATACCGGGAATGCGGCGATAATGGAAACCGTCTGCAGATTCGCCATGCTGCTCTCGCTGAATACCAGAGCGATGGGCAGCAGAATCAGGCCGATGGACCAGAATACCCGCATGCCCACATGGGGTTCCTGTCCCGACGGCAGCTCCCGGTAGGAATAGGAGGCCGCCACCATGGCGATGGCATCAAAGCTGGTGGCATAGAAGGCGATCATGGTGATGGCTAAAAGCACCAGAACCATCGGCGCAAGGGGCAGTGTCGCGAGGATTTCCGATATGGTCGCGTAGAGATCCCCCGACTTCTCATAGATTCCCATAACATCCAGTTTTCCGAACACCTGGAGTCCCAGGCTGTAATTTCCCAGAATAATAAAACTTGTAAAGGTTCCGCCCAGTCCGCAGATGTATCCTCCCAGGATCGTCTGTTTTACGGTTCTGCCCCGGGAAATGCTTCCGATAAAGAAGGGCGATGCCACGCACCACACCATCCAGTAGGCCCAGTAAAACATGGTCCAGTTCTGCGGGAAGGAGGTTTCCCGGAGCGGATCGGTGAAGGTGGATAATTCAATAAAGTTCTGTGCCAGATGGCCGATGGAGGAAATACCGGTCTCGATGATATAGACCGTTTCCCCGCCGAAGATCAGCACATAAGCCAGAAGTCCCAGGAACAGGTAGACGCACATGGACGCCAGGTGCAGAATTCCGTGCATGCCGCGCACCACCGAGACGGTGTAGACCACACAGGTCAGAACCAGGATGGCGATGGTGATAAAGCGGCTGTTCTGTACATGCAGCAGATCCGCGGTGATCTGTGCCAGAAGCGGCGTCGCCAGGCTGAAGGTGGTTGCCGTGCCTGCCAGCAGGGCAAATACCGCCACAAGGTCAATAAGTCTTCCGGCCCAGCCGTCGGTGGCATTGCCCAGAAGGGGCCGCACTGCCTCGGAGTACTTCTGCTTGGTAACGCCCCGGACGTGCAGCATATAGCCGAAGGCGACCGCCAGCACCAGATAGAAGCACCAGGGAATCGGTCCCCAGTGGAACAGGGCGTAGGTTCCGGACCACTCCTGGATGCTGCCCATCTCCGCCAGGTGGGGATCCTGGGCGTAAAGCACCCACTCACACAGGGAGTAGAACAGGATATCCGCCGCCAGACCGGAGGTAAACATCATGGAGCCCCAGGCGAAGTTCGAATACTGGGGTTTCTCTCCCGGTGCGCCCAGCTTTACCTCTCCCACCTTCGAGAAGGCCATATACAGGGACAGCAGGAAGCCGCCGAAGCCCACCAGCAGATACCAGGAGCCGAAGGTGTCCCCCAGGACAAAGCGAATCCCGTCCAGCACATGCTTCGACTGCTCCGGCGCGGTCAGAAATGACACGCACATGAGCAGGATTGCGCCAAACGGGACAAGCATTGTAAAATAGTCCATCCGATATCCGGACCTGCGTTCTGTATTATCTTTCATGGGGTTCCTCCCTGCTTTATGTTCATTTTTCTCTGATTTTCTTAATCTTTGAACACATTATAGCACGGAGGACGCCCCTGTCAAGGGGAGCCGCCAATTCGTTATACTTTCGTAATGAATCCGGTTATCCCCGCTCCACCAGGGAATCCCGAAGATAGGGCGCGGTCACGCTCCGCTCCGACCGGAGCATCTCCTCCGGCGTACCGGCAAAGAGGAGCTGCCCGCCGTGGATACCGCCGCCCGGTCCCATCTCCACGATGTAATCCGCCTCTTTCATCACATCCAGACTGTGTTCAATAATGATCAGCGTATTGCCGTTGTCGGTCATTCGGTTGAACACGCCCATCAGCTTCCGGATGTCGTCCAGATGGAGGCCGTCCGTCGGCTCGTCGATGACAAACACCTGCCCTCTCTCGTCCAGGCTGTCCGCCAGCTTCACCCGCTGCAGCTCGCCGCCCGAGAGGGTTGTCATGGACTGCTCCAGATGAAGATATCCCAGGCCCACCTCCCTAAGCGTCAGGAGACGGCCGGCAAAGGGCTCGTCTTTAAAGAACTCGCAGGCCTGGTTGACGGTCATCCCCATAACCTCGGCGATGTTCTTTCCCCGATAGCGGTAAGTCAGCGTCTCGTCATTGTACCGGCTTCCGTGGCAGGCCTCGCAGACGGTCTCAATGGCATCCATATATGCCATCTCCGACACGATGATGCCCTTGCCGCCGCAGACCGGGCAGCCGCCCTTGGAGTTGAAGCTGAACTGGGCCGCCGGCACATGGTTTGCCTTCGCAAAAAGGTTCCGGATCGGATCCGCAATGTCCAGATAGGTGGCCGGCGTGGACCGGAGGTTGATGCCGATATTCTTCTGCCGGATGGAGATGGTCCGTCCCGGATAATGCTCCATGAAATCCTCACTGAGAGAGCTCTTGCCGGATCCTGCCACGCCGGCGATCACGGTCAGGCAGCCCATCGGCAAATCCACCGAGACATCCTGCAGGTTGTGCAGCTTCGCGTGCTCTATCCGGTACCACCCGGTGGGCGTCCGGTGCTTCATCTTCATGGGGGTTCTCGCCCGGAGCATCCGTCCCGTCAGCGTATTGGACATCATCAGGTCCTTGTAGCTTCCCTCAAACATGACCTGTCCGCCGTTCATTCCCGCCGCCGGTCCCATATCCACGATATGATCCGCAATGGAAATAACCTCCCGGTGATGTTCCACGATCAGCACCGTATTGCCGTGTTCCTTCAGCTTGATCAGCGAATTCTTCAGATTCTGAATATCCCGGGAATGGAGGCCCACGCTGGGCTCATCCAGCACATACATCATGTCCGTGAGCGGAGAATTGATGTAGCGGGAAATCTTGATTCTCTGGGCCTCGCCGCCGGACAGGGTGTCCGTTCCTCTCGAAAGGCACAGATACCCAAGGCCAATCTCAATCAGGGAGTTCAGCTTCTTTAAGAGCTCCCGCTTCATATCCACCGCCAGCGGATCCTCAATTCCCCGCACGAACTCGGCGGCATCCGGAATCGGCATGTCGCAGACCTCGGCGATATTCTTCCCGTTAATCCGGCAGCTGCGGATCTTTTCATTCAGCCGGGACCCGCCGCATTCCGGACAGGTGAAGGTGCTGACCATCTTATCCAGGTAATTCTTGAACTTCTCCCCCTCCTTTGTACCGATGATGGAACGGTACATCCGCGGGTAAATGCCCTCGAACTTTGCGGATTTCGGCCAGTTGGACGGCGGATTCTTCAGTCGTATCTGGGGCGAGTAGAGGAACATCTGCAGTTCCTCCTCGGAGTAGTCCCTGATCTTTTTGTTGAGGTCAAAGAGGCCGCTGTAGGCGTACCGCTTCCACCGCCAGGCCCCCGTGGTAAAGGTGGGATAATGGATCACGTCCTCGTCGTTTAAGCACTTGTCGAAATCCACCAGCTTGTGAATATCCAGGTCCGTCACCACGCCCAGACCGTCGCAGCGTTCGCATTTCCCGGCAGGGTGATTGAAGGAAAAGGAATCGGAATAGCCGACAAAGGGATGGCCCACCCGGGAAAACAGGAGTCTTAACAGGGCGTAGATGTCGGTGTAGGTTCCCACCGTGGACCGGGTGTTGCCGGAGGGCTTCTTCTGGTCGATCACGATAGTGACCGGCAGATTCTCCACCCGCTCCACATGAGGTCTCCCGTACTTCGGCAGAAACTGCTGGATGAAGCTGGGAAATGTGGCGTTCAGCTCTCTCCTCGATTCCGCCGCCACCGTATCCAGGCACAGCGAAGACTTTCCGGAGCCGGAAACCCCGGTAAATACCGTGATCTTCTTCTTCGGGATCCGCAGGGATACATTTTTCAGGTTATTCTCCGTCGCGTTGACGATATTGATATAGCCGTAATCTTCCGCCATGATGAAAACGCTCCTTTTTTATACGCAAAGAAGCCGGAGAAAAGCATCCCGCTCATCTCCGGCATCCGGATCTTATGATTCTCCGTTCTCCTGTGCCGCCTGCGCTCTTACGGCGCCGAACAGCATCGGCATCACCTTCCTGGTGTAGTCGCCCAGGTTGTAGTTTCCGTCGCTGATGCAGTAATCGTAGATGATGGCCCGCTCGCACATGGAATAGATCCTGGCGATCTCGTAGTAGGGCATCGTGCTGATGATCTGCCCTCTTCTCTGCCCTTCATCCACCAGCTCCGTCACCATGCGGTAATAGAACCGGTTGCGATCCAGAAGATGCTTGTCCCCCTTGGTGACAACCTGGGAGGAATACAGGTACGCCAGAAGCCCGATGGGGATCTCCTCATTGATCATATCATGAACAATATAGCAGAGCTCCAGCAGCTTGTCGTAGCTGTTCATCTCCGGGTCCAGCGTTCCGATGGCCTCTTCGTACTTCGCATCGAAGATCTCCGGAAGGGTTGCCAGCAGGGCATCCTTGCCGCTGTAATAATGGTAGAAGCTTCCTTTGGAAGTTCCGGACTGTTCAATGATGTCATCAATGGTGGTTGCATCGTAGCCCTTTTCATGGAATAGTCTCCAGGCTACCTTTGCAATCTTTGCTTTTGTATTATTTCTTCTCGGCATTCCCTACCAACTTCCCGGCATATCCGGGGATATGCCTTATATTTTATGCAGGCATCCCCTCGGGTAATGCAGCATACTGAATAAGTATAACATTCCCCGGCCTTTTCGTAAAGGCAGACTGACGATACCTGCAAATCCGATTGCCAATCAGGTTCTCGCGCAGTTTGTCGCTTCCCCGGTCAGAATCTCCAGACCGTGTCCCAGAGAGGGAAGGATGAATTCCAGGCTCTCCCGCACGGCCTTGGGACTTCCCGGCATATTCACGATAAGGGTGCGCTTCCGGATGCCGCTGGCTGCTCTTGAGAGCATGGCTCTCGGCGTAAACTGCATGCTGTAGGCCCGCATCGCCTCGGGAATTCCCGGCACCATCCGCTCGCAGACTGCCGCCGTCGCCTCCGGCATGATATCCCGCACCGAAAAGCCGGTGCCTCCGGTGGTCAGAATCAGTTCTGCCCCGTGACTATCGCAGATTTCCGCCATGCGTTTTGTTAACATCTCATAATCATCCGGCAGGATCTCCTGGGACACCACCGTATATCCGGCCGCGGTCACCATCCCGGCAATCACCGGGCCGCTCTTATCCTCCCGTTCTCCGGCGTACCCGGAATCACTGGACGTAATAATGGCAACTCTCATGGCTTATCCTCCAATCTGGGACATCACTCTTCTGTCCCGCTCTTCAATAAGATTCCCCGCCTTGTCAAACTGATGGCACCGGGGCTTGGCCCGAAGGGCCTCTGTATATGCCTCCGCGATGGCTCTGTCGTCCGCGCCGCCCCTGAGAAGGCTCCGGAAATCGGCTCCGGTATCATACTGCAGGCAGGTCTTCAGGTAGCCGTCGGCCGTGAGTCTCACCCGGTTGCAGTCTTTGCAGAACTTATGGCTGACGGCGCTGATAAAGCCGATCCGGCCCTGAAAGCCGGGTACGGCATAGTAATGGCAGGGACCATTGCCCAGGTTCTCTTTCACCGGCGTAAATGTGCCGAACTTCTTTTCCAGGCGGCGCCGGATATCATCCTCCTGCAGCGCCGTATAGGTGCTGCCCAGACCCACCGGCATCATCTCGATGAACCGGACATGGATCTTATGATCTCTTGCAAATTCCGCCAGGGACGCCAGGTCCTCGTCATTGACGCCGGGAATCGGCACCGTATTGATCTTCATCGGAATCCGCCCTGCCTCATCTGCATAGCGGATGCCTTCCATCACTTCCTTAAACCGGTTTCTCCGGGTAATGCTTTCAAAGATCTTCTCATCCAGTGTATCCAGGCTTATGGTCACCGAATCCAGCCCGGCATCCACCAGGCCGTCATACATGGACTTAAGAAGCACGCCGTTGGTGGTCAGCGTGATATTCTCAATCCCCGGGATTTCGCGGATGCCGCGGATAAGGTCCGCCACGCCCAACCGCACCAGGGGTTCGCCGCCGGTGATCTTCACCTTCCGGATTCCCTCCGAGGCGAAGATCCGGCAGAGCCGCCAGATCTCATCAAACCGCAGGATCTCACTGTGCCCCACATCAGACACGCCCTCTTCCGGCATGCAGTACAGACACCGCAGATTGCAGCGGTCTGTGATGGAAATCCGCAAATAATCAATATTTCTGCCGTAATTATCTTTCATGGCTCATTCCGCCTTTGCTGAGAATATCTTTTCTAACGGACAAAATCTCCGCTTTTTCCGCCGGACTTTTTTTCCAGATGAATCTCATTCATCTCCATCCGCTTGTCGATGGCCTTGCACATGTCATAGATGGTCAGAAGCGCGACCTGTACGCCGGTGAGGGCTTCCATCTCCACCCCCGTCTTCGAGTCGGTCTTTGCCGTACATATGGCTTTGATCTCCAGGTTTTCTTCGTCAATCTCAAAGTCCACACTGCAGCCGGTAAGAGGCAGCGGGTGACACATGGGAATCAGATCCGAAGTCCTTTTTACAGCCATAATGCCCGCCACCCGGGCGACCCCCAGCACATCTCCCTTCTTGACGGTGCCGGCAAGCACCGCCTCCATCACCGGACGGCTCACCCGTATCTTCCCGGTGGCCGTCGCCTCCCGGTGGGTAATCTGCTTCTCGGTCACATCCACCATAATGGCCTTGCCCTTCGCATCAAAATGGGTCAGTCCATTCTCCATATCCGTCTCCCTCAGGGTGTTTCTTTTTTCAAAAAATAACGTCAATTCATTATAGCACAACTACCGGAAGTTTCCTATCAGCAATTACGATAAGGTACCGCGAAACTGCCGATAGCCGGCAGGCTTCCTTCCGGAAATAGAAAGGGACGGCAGTTTCCTGCCGCCCCGTGTGCATATATTACATTTTACGCCTTCCGGCGCAGCTCATCACAATTAGTTGAAGCTCTGCTCGGTTCTCTCGATGATCTCGTTCTGGAGCGCGTTGTCCAGGTTGCGGAAATAATCGGAGTAGCCGGCTACGCGGACGATGAGCTCCTTGTACTCATCCGGACGTTTCTGCGCATCCTTCAGGGTCTCACGGTCGATAACGTTGAACTGGATGTGGTGGCCGTCCATTGCGAAGTAGGAACGAATCAGCGCTGCCAGGTTGTCGATGCCGCTCTGGCCTGCAAGAGCGGCCGGTGTGAACTTCTGGTTCAGCAGAGTTCCGCCGGTGGAGCAGTGATCCATCTTGGAGCAGGACTTGATAACAGCGGTCGGTCCACTGATATCTGCGCCCTTCTCCGGGGAAATGCCCTCGGACAGCGGCTTGTGAGCCAGACGTCCGTTGGGTGCTGCGATCATGACATCACCGAAGTAAACGTGGCAGGTGGTCGGAAGCATATCGATGTGATACTGTCCGCCCTTGATGGTCGGTCTGCCGGTGATGTAATCCCTGTACTCGTTGAATACGGACTTCATGATGTCATCTGCATAATCATCATCGTTGCCGTACTTCGGAGTCTTATTCTTAACCAGGTTCAGGATATCCTCGTGGCCCTCGAAGTTGTCGTTCATGGCCTCGATGAGTTCCTTCATGGTGAACTTCTGGTTGTCATATACGTTGTACTTGATGGCTGCAAGTGCATCGGAGATGGATCCGATACCAACACCCTGGATGTAGTTGGTGTTGTATCTTGCGCCGCCTGCATTGTAGTCCTTGCCCTTCTTGATGCAGTCGTCGGTGCAGATGGAAAGGAACGGAGCCGGCATCTCTTCTGCGTAGATCTTCTCGATAACCAGGTTGCCGCGCATCTTCACGTCGATAATGTACTCCAGCTGCTTCTTGAAGGCCTCGAAGAGCTCCTCATAGGACTTGTAATCCTCCGCATGTCCGGTGTGCAGACCAATCTGCTTCTCGAACATCGGATCCCAGCCGTCATAGAGTGCCAGCTGCAGGCACTTCGGAATATTCAGATATCCGGTAAGGATGTAAGCCTCGGTTCCCCATGCGCCGGTCTCAACACAGCCGGAGCATCCGGAATTGCGGGCATCCACCAGGGACTTGCCTGCGTTCAGAAGCTCCTGGATGAGCTCGTCGGTATTGTAGAATGCCGGCTGGCCCCAGCCCTGACGTGCGATCTCGCAGGCTCTCTTGAGGAACTTGTCCGGAGTCTTCTTGGAAATCTGTACGTTGGAGTTCGGCTGGTTCTGACGCATATCCTCCATGCAGTCCAGAATCAGGTAGGAAACTTCGTTTACGCCGTCGGCGCCGTCCTCGGTCACGCCGCCGGAGTTGATGTTTGCAAAGTCAACGTAGGTACCGGACTCCTTCAGGGTAACACCGACCTTAACCGGTGCCGGGGAGTTGAACAGCTTAACCCACAGGCATTCCAGAAGCTCGAGAGCTCTGGTGTCGTCCAGGGTGCCGTCTGCGGTATCTTTTCTGTAGAACGGAATCAGGTGCTGGTCAAGACGTCCCGGTGTGAATGCATCCCACGGATTCAGCTCGGTGGTAACGCCCAGGTGTGTGAACCAGTACATCTGCAGTGCCTGCCAGTAGGTCTCCGGCTTGTGCTCCGGAACAACGGCGCAGTTGGCAGCGATCTGCTCAAGCTCAGCCTTGCGGACCGGATCGGTGCACTCTGCAGCTCTCTCCAGTGCCAGGTCATGATATCTCTTGCCCAGGATCATGATAGCGTCGCAGTCAATCTCCATGGCGCGGAGTTCCTGCTCCTTGTCATAAGCTTCCGGATCATTGAAGTAATCCAGCTTAGCGATGGCTTCCTGGATTTCCTTCTTGTAGTCGCCGTAGCCCTTGATGTAGAAGTTCTTGCCGCCTGCGGTATGGCCCGGGCCTCTCTGCTCCATGAACTCGGTGAACATACCGACCTCATAGCAGTCTCTCCACTCCTGGGTCATGGCCTTCAGGATGTGCTCGCGGACAGCTCTGTCCTTCCAGTACGGGATAATAACCTTCTCCTGAATGTCCAGCTGCTCCTGGGTAACGGTGAAGTTAACCAGCTTTCTGTCATTCATGACATGCATATCTTCCAGAGTGTGGCAGCAAAGCTCCGGGAATGTCGGGGAGCACTGCGGGTCTACGCCCTTCTCGCCTACCAGA
>Ga0256407_10003481_pt1 | contig 27904 bp, 21 predicted proteins | sample RumenRJG_04DNA_FD_193489 | JGI IMG/M metagenome (GOLD analysis project Ga0256407, IMG submission 193489) | Bovine rumen microbial communities from Lethbridge, Alberta, Canada - RJG_04 | ecosystem: Host-associated > Mammals > Digestive system > Stomach > Rumen | place: Canada: Alberta...
CATTCCGGAATGGACATTTCCCTTTACAGGGCCAATGCCAACAAGGTCGTTACCCGTATACTTCTTCCTCTCGTAGAAAAGTATGGTGTAAAGGTGGCTTCTTTCAATGGAGGTTCCCTCCGCAATGCCATCCCGTTCGAGGCAAGCGCAGAAGTGCTCATCCCTTCCGATGACGTACGTAAAGTCAAGAAGGTGGTGGATGAAATCTTTGCCGACGTGAAGTTCGAGTTCAAGGACAGCGATCCTGATGCCGTGATGTTCTTCGAGAAGAAGGCCGGTGTTGCCCGCTATATCCAGGACAGCGTCATCCTTCGTGCTCTCAAGGCTCTCTACTCATGTCCTTCAAGCGTTATCCGCATGAGCCGTACAATGGAAGGACTTACCGAGACTTCCATCAATATGGCAATCGTACGTACCGAGAATTCGCACCTTACCGTGAAATCCCTTATGCGTAGTGCGGTAGATTCAGCCAAGGCAGATCTTGCCGAGCGCGTGCGCTGCGTGTTCGAACTTGCCGGCGCCAAGGTTTCCTTCGCAGGAGGCTACTCCGGCTGGGCTCCTAAGCTTGACACCCCTATGAACGAGGTCATGATGGCCCAGTACAAGAAGGTTTATGGCGAAGACATGAAGATCATGGCTACCCACGGCGGTCTCGAGTGCGCTATCATGGGCGCCAAGTACCCTAACTGGGAGATGGTTTCCATCGGACCTACCATCAAGTATCCTCACTCTCCGGACGAGCGCGTCAACATCGCTTCAGTCGGACGTACATGGGAATACCTCAAGGCTGTACTCGCCAACGTCCCTAAGAAATAGGAGTAAGTACAAATAAAAAATGGCGGCCGGATGGTCGCCATTTTTATTATGTGTGAGTCTGATTACTCAGCTACAACTTCAAATTTGAAGGTGCCCTTGATAGCCTTGTAGCACTTAACCTCAGCCTCGTAGTTGCCAAGCTCCTTAACCTCTGAGAGGATGGTGATGTCTTTCTTGTCAACCTCAACGCCAGCGGCTACGAGAGCCTCTGCGAGCTGAGCTGTGGTAACTGAGCCGTAGATCTTGCCGTTCTCGCTGACCTTAGCGCTGACTTTAACGGTAAGCTCGTTGATCTTGGCTGCTGCTGCCTCTGCCTCTGCAACCTTCTTTGCCTCTTTGTGAGCGCGCTGACGAAGAGTCTCTTCGTGCTGCTTGAGAGCTGAAGGAGTAGCTGCAATAGCGAATCCCTGAGGGATAAGATAGTTCATAGCGTAGCCGGTCTTAACCTTTACTACGTCGTCTGCGTGACCGAGATTGGCCACATCTTTCTTCAGAATGATATCCATATTGCTAATCTCCTATTATTTAAGAAGGTCTGTTACGTACGGAAGAAGGGCGAGGGAGCGGGCTCTCTTGACAGCCTGGGCAACCTTGCGCTGGAACTTCAGAGAAGTACCGGTGATACGGCGAGGGAGAATCTTACCCTGCTCGTTAAGGAACTTCTTGAGGAACTCAGGATCCTTGTAATCAACATATTTGATACCTGCCTTCTTGAAACGGCAGTATTTCTTCTTTCTAACCTCTACTGTAGGAGGGTTAAGATAGCGGATTTCGCTGTTCTGTGTATTCTGTGCCATAATAATTCCTCCTTAATTATTTCTGCTCAGCCTTAGCCTGCCTGTTAGCCCTTCTCTTCTCTGCGTAAGCAACAGCGTGCTTGTCGAGAGCTACGGTGAGGAAGCGGATGATACGCTCGTCACGGTGATACTGGGTTTCGAGGGATGCTACGAACTCAGGGGTTGATTTGAACTCGATCAGGTGATAGAATCCTGATGTCTTGTGCTGGATCGGGTAAGCAAGCTGCTTAAGACCCCAGTCCTCTTCGTACACAACTTCACCGCCATTCTTGTTGATGAAGTCTACGTACTTGGCAACCGCTTCCTTCATCTGGGCCTCAGACAAAACGGGAGTTGCAATGAAAACGGTTTCGTACTGTTTGATCATTTTGTTGTTAATTAATTGTAATATAAATACTTAAGTCCTTCTAGCGGCCTGTAAGGCACTAAAAGGACTGCAAATATAGTAATTATTTTTCAGCCGGACAAATTTCCGGACTCCGAAAAGCCTATTCGATCACTCCCGAAAGGAAAAGATTCACAATCGGCCTCAGCGGCGAATTCGTGGTGAGAGTCAGTATGATAAGAGTCTCGCCCTTCGGCAGGGAAGAAGTGTCAAGAGCCACTTTGAGAGTAGCCTTGCCGCCCGGAGCGACAGTAGGGAAAGTCCCGTCAACCTTGGCGGCAGGAGTATCCGAATCGATCTTATAGGCCTTGAAAGTGCTCTTGCCTTTATTGGTCATCACGAAAGAAGCATCGACCTTAGTTCCGGTCTTGACCTTACCGAAGTTGAAGGTGCTCGACTCGAACATAGGCTGGGCGCCCTTTGCTTTCTCCGCCTCCGAAAGCGAAGTGAAATTCTCCTTTGTGAAAGCGGTTATCTCTATCTTGGCCCTGGCCGTCCCGTTGACCACCGGAGTCGCATAATAGACATTGTTTCCCCAGCGGGAACGGTCTGCGGTGACGACATATGTCATCCTGGCAGTGCTCCCGGCAGGAACAGGGTTCGGAGAAACGCTTATCTCGAGTCCCGGGCTCACGTTAGTGAAGCTGACCTTCATCGGAGTTCCTCCGAGATTGGCCACATTGACGGCATCGCCTCTCTGGCTCTCCTGGTCGAGATTGCCGAGCTTTATGGCGCGGCTCTTCAGTCCGAGCGCGCCCAGATGCTCCGGGAAAAGCTCCGAAAGACTTTGCTTCTTGTCATGGACGGAGCCCCGCAGACGGAGAATCACCGGCTTCTTCAGCCCGGCTATATATACTGTCAGAGTTTTGTCGAAAGGATACGGGCCCTGCGTATTGTCGTAAGTCGCCGTGATAGAACCGGCCTTTCCCTGGCGGATTGGTTCGCGGGTCCACTTCACGTCAGTACAGCCGCATGACGAAATCACATTGTTGATGGCTATCGGCTGCGACGAAACATTCTTCACCGAAAACGAGCACGACTGCGGACCGTCCGAGATCATGATATCGCCGAAATCATGGACGATCTTGTCGAACTCGACTTTATTCTCGACAACGGTCTTTCCCCCGTCAGTCTTGACTTGGGCAAAAGATGCTGCAGAAACGGCAAGCATCAGTATCAGAGGCAATAATTTTTTCATAATATGGTGTCTTCTGCAAATATCGGTCCTTGTCATAAAAGAAAGGCCCAAAATTTGATAATTCAAATTAAAGCAATAAATTTGTATTACAATTAGACAACAATTAAAGGATTATATTATGGCTTACAAAATTTCTGAGACCGACTGCGTAGCATGCGGTACATGTCAGGGCGAGTGCCCTGCCGGCGCTATCAAGGAAGGTGACGTTTATTCAATCGACCCTAATCTCTGCCTTGACTGCGGTACTTGCGCAAGCGTATGCCCGATGGGCGCGATCTCTCCTGCAGAATAATATCTGCTCTCTGAAAATGAAAATGTCCGGCTCAACAGAGCCGGACATTTTATTATTGTTTCTTGTTCTTATCCTCGAGTTCCCTGTCGTCACCCTTGGCGCCCTGGTACTTGTACCGGCGTATCTTCTGGGTAGCCGTCTTCTCGAACGGCTCTTTGACAGCCTCGATATTGTTGACCTTGCTCTGCTTGCTCACATGCTTGTTTACGAAATCAAGCACGGCCTGCTTGCGGGCCTCGAGAGTCTTGAAGAACTCGTCTTCTGAAGCCTGGTCCCAGTTGATTATGGAATCATCGAACTTGATCAGCGCGATCAGCTTGCCGTCGCGTTCCATGACGAGCGACTCGTTGACGCCCTCGACTGAATTGATGACCTGCTCGATCTCCTCAGGATAGATATTCTCTCCGGATGCACCTACGATCATATTGCTCAGGCGGCCTTTGATATAATATCTGCCCTTCTTGTCCATGCAAGCGAGATCATGGGTCCGGAACCAGCCGTCGTCGGTGATGACGGACCTGGTCCTCTCCGGGTCCTTGTAGTAACCGAGCATGACATTGTCGCCTCGGGCGTATATCTCGCCCTCTCCAGTCTCGGGATTTACGTTCATGAGCTTGACCTCGACATTGTGCGCCGGGACTCCGATCGAGCCTACCACAGTCTTGCCTACGCAGGCGTTGGTGATCAGAGGGGCTGTCTCGGTAAGGCCATATCCGATAGCGTAAGGGAAATGAGCCCGTTTGAGGAAGTCCTCTACGACCGGATCCAGCTTCGAGCCGCCGATACCGAAGAACTTCAGTTTCCCGCCGAAGGTCGAATAGAGTCTCTTGCCGACGAGTCGGTAGAGAAGGCATGGCGTATGATCCTTCATCCAGGAGAGAATCCGGCTCTTCTCGATCGTAGGCATGATGCTCGTCTTGTAGATCTTCTCTATGATCAGAGGAACCGCGCACATGATCGTAGGGCGGACGTTCTTCATCGCTGCCATCAGGATCCTTGGGGTAGGCGGCTTCTGGATGTAATAGACGCAGGCTCCGCAGTAGATAGGGTAGAGCATGCTGAGGGCCATCTCGTAGGTGTGTGACATCGGCAGGATCGACAGCCAGCGGTCCTTTCGGCCGGCAGGCTGGGCGTATGAAGCCTCGATTATGTTCTGCACGAGATTGCGGTGGCTGAGCATTACGCCTTTGGCCTTTCCGGAGGTCCCGGAAGTATAGATGATGGCTGCGAGGCTGTCGGGCTGGGGATTGACGGTCCATCCTTCACAGGTAAAGGCTCGGTCGTCTTTCTTTATGGTCTCGAGAGTCTCGATGTCGATTATGAGAGTAAGCTTGTCGTAGCACTCTTTCGAAAGTTTGGACATCATTCTCTGGGAGATGAAGATGACTTTCGTGTCGGAGTGGGTAAGTATGTTGGTGACTTCGCTTTCAGAAGAGTCCGGCAGAATCGGGACCGCTACGCGGCCGAATGCTGTCGCCGAAAAGAATGCAAGTGCCCAGTTAGGCATGTTCTGGGAAAGGATGGCTACCTTGTCGCCTGCTTTGATGCCGAATCTGGACATCCTGTGGGATATATCCAGACATTTATGTCTGAAGGAGGCGTAGGTATATCCGTCGCTGCCGTCATCGAAGCACGACAGCTGTCTTTTAGCAAAGGTTATGGTCGAATAGTCAAACAGCTTTCCCAGCGTCGTGACGATATTCTCTTTCTTGGACCATAGCCTGTTGAAAGAATTCCGCATAAAGTTTGTCAATGAGTTATATAATTTTTCGGGTGCTTCCCGACCAGGTGCATCTCCTCATACAGCGCCTGGATTTTTTCCGTGTCCGCTTTCGCGTCATCGGTGAGATCAACTTTCGGGCCGAGGCCTATATGCTTCGTCCCCCAGTTGAAATAGCACAGGTATACCGGGCAATCCACTGCCCTCGAAATCAAATGGTAGCCGGTCTTCCATCTCTTTACCGGCTTTCTGGTGCCTTCAGGAGCGATGGCCAGGTGGAACATTTCATCTTCCTCCATCGCCGTTATTATACTCTTGACAAGTGTTGTCGCATTTTTCCTGTCGGTAGGCACTCCGCCCATCGCTTTGATGACGGGACCGAGGGGCCAGAAGAAGAGTTCCTTCTTGATCATGCATTTGGCCTTGATCCCGTACTGTCTATAGAACAGGTACGAGATGATGAAGTCCCATATAGAAGTATGCGGTACGCCCAGAAGAATGCACTTCTTCTCCGGAGCCGGCCCCGTATCGGAGGTCCAGCCCATAGTCTTGAGCAAGAAACCGCAGAATTTTCCCCACATAAGGTTTAAATGTTTATATCCTCCAGTTCCTCTTCGGACTTGAGGTTCCGGGTGATGAATCGTTGTCTTTCAATAGTGTTGGCGCCCATGTAGAACTCCATGATGTCCGAAATGGACTCTTCGTCCGAGAGTTTTACAAGGTCGAGTCTCATGCCCTCGCCGATGAAGTCTCCGAACTCGTCGGAGGAGATTTCTCCGAGACCTTTGAATCGTGTGATCTCGACTCCTGTCTTGAGAGCGTCGATAGCTTCCTGCTTCTCGTCAGGGTTGTAGCAGTAACGGGTCTCCTTCTTGTTGCGGACTCTGAAAAGCGGAGTCTGGAGAATATGTACATGCTCCCTTCGGATAAGGTCAGGGTAATACTTCATGAAGAAGGTCAGCACGAGCATCCTGATATGCATTCCGTCATCATCGGCATCGGTTGCGACGATGATGTTGTTGTAGCGGAGATTCTCGAGGTCGTCCTCCACTCCGAGTGCGGAGATGAGAAGGTTGAGCTCCTCGTTCTCGGCGACTTTCCTGCGGCTTTCCTTATAGCAGTTGATAGGCTTGCCTCGGAGGCTGAATACAGCCTGGAAACCTGCGTCACGGGCCTTGGTGATGGTTCCGGATGCGGAATCACCCTCGGTTATGAAGATGCTGGACATCTCGCGGTATTTCTCCTTGTCCTTGGCGAGCTTGTCGTTGAAGTGGTAACGGCAGTCGCGGAGCTTTCGGTTATAGACATTCGCCCTCTTGGTACGCTCGCGGGTCTTCTTCTGGATGCCGGAGATCTCTTCGCGCTCCGCCTGGGAGGCTTTGATCTTCTCCTCGATTACCGGAACGACATCCGTGTGCATATGGAGGTAGTTGTCGAGATGCTTTGCAATGAAATCATTGACGAAAGTCCTGATGGTAGGGCCGCGCTCGATTATTATGGATCCTTCCGGAGTCTTCTCGATCTTGCCGTCGGCGCCTTTCTTGGCCTTCTCCCACATATAGGTCGAACCGAGCTTGGTCTTTGTCTGGCCTTCGAAGTTAGGCTCCTGGATCTGGATGCTTATCGCTCCTACGATGCCCTGGCGGCAATCCTCAGGAGCGTAGTTCTTCTTGTAGAACTCCTTTAGAGTCTTTGCGATTGCCTCGCGGAATGCTGCGAGATGAGTACCGCCGTCACGTGTGTTCTGGCCGTTGACGAAGGAAGCCACATTCTCTCCGTAGGAGTTGCCGTGGGTCAGCACGATCTCTATGTCCTCGCCTTCCAGATGGATAGGGGCGTAGAGAGGCTGCTCGGAGAGGTTCTCGTTGACCAGGTCGAGAAGACCGTTGTCAGACTTGTATGACTCTCCGTTGAGTACGAGCGTGAGGCCTTTCTTCAGGTAGGAATAGTTCTTGACCATGGTGGTCACGTAGTCCATGTTGAAGGCGAACCGGCCGAACATCTCCGAATCAGGGGTGAAGCGGATGAGAGTTCCGTTCTTCTCGCTTACCTTTTCCTTCAGGCCGCTGTCGACGAGGGTACCCTGGCGGTAGCTTGCCCATGAACTTTTGCCGTCGCGGAAAGACTCCACGTAGAAGTCCTGCGAGAGGGCGTTTACGGCCTTGGTGCCGACACCGTTCAATCCGACGGATTTCTTGAAGACCTCGTCGTCGAACTTGCCGCCGGTGTTAAGCTGGCTTGTGGCTTTTACGACAGAACCCAGAGGAATGCCTCGGCCGAAGTCCCTGACTGTTACAGTGCCTTCTGATATGTCGATCTTTATCTGCTTTCCGAAACCCATCGCGAACTCGTCGATAGAGTTATCCACGATTTCCTTCAGAAGCACATAAATACCGTCTCCGGGGTTATCTCCGTTACCGAGTCGTCCGATATACATTCCCGGACGTCTGCGGATATGCTCCACACCTTCCAGGGTGCGGATATTGTCGTCAGTGTAATTTGTCGTATTAAGTTCTGCCATATATTAAGCCTGATACTCGTATAAAATGCAAATTTAATAAAAAAATCGGAAAAGGGGCAGCCCTTTTCCGAGCTGCCCCCTTTAATTATGCTAAGTATGAGTTTATTCCTCTACCTGAGGTCTCATGATCAGTTCGATATAGTTGCCGCTTGAAACGATGGTCTTGGCCATAGCCTGGACAGCCTCTGCCGTGAGAGCCTCTGCTGCGGCCTCATATCCCTTGTCGCGGTCTCTTCCGAGATGCTCGTTCTCGAGAAGACAGCTCAGCCAGTAGCTGTTGTTGACTCTGCGCTCAGGAATGTTCTTCTTGATATTATTGATAGCCATCGTGAACTCTTCGGCGGTAGGACCGTTCTCTGCAAGTTCATTGAGGCCTTTTGTGGCAAGCTCGCGGAGCTTGTCTGCCTTGTCAGGGTTGCATTTGAAGAAGATCTGGAACATAGCCATAGGCTCAGGTTCTGAACTGAGATCTCCCATAGTGCTGGCTCCATAGGTGCCGCCTTCCTCCTCGCGGAGAGAAGTGGTATATCTCATGTCCATGATATAGCTTACTGCGTTGAGAGCGACCTCATTGGCGTAGCTGTCATCGATGTAGGCGGTGTAGATATCGGCGACAGTAGTCTGAGGCGTATTCATCACGGCCTTGAAGTCGTTGACGATCTTGCCTTTCTTTATGTCGTTGTCGTTGTCAATCCACTTTTCGGCCTTCTTGTCTGCAGGAAGAGAAGCGACATAGGTCTCGACGAGCGGTTTTATGGCCTCCGGATCGAAGTCTCCTGCTATATAGAGCGTGGCTCCGGCAGCATCGCAGAACAGTCTTCTGTAGTGCTTCTCGAGAGTCTCGAGGCTGGCTTTCTCAAGGATGGCGTCGCTGAGGACCTCGTTGCGCTCCTTGTTGACATAGATAGTCTTGGCGACTTCTTCCTGAAGCTTGAAGTCCGGCTGGCTTACGAGATTAGGAAGGATGGCCTTGATAGTGTTTATGCCCTTGTCATACTCGTCCTTGTCGAAACGCGGATCGGTAACCATCAGGTGAAGCATCTGGAATGCGGTCTCGATATCTTTCACGGTAGAATTCGCGCTGAGGGTCTGCCTGAACTCGCCGATGCCGAACGAAGTGGATACCTGCTTGCCGGAAAGCATCTTGCCTACGGTAGTTGCCGGGAAGCGGGAAATACCGCTGTTCTGGTTGAAGAGAGCAAGGATATTGGAATCGAAACTTGGCATGTCCTCGACAGGAATGGTGCTTGAGCCGCCTTCTTTTTCGAGTCTGATCATGATTCTGTCTTTCTCGAGTACGCTAGGGTAAAGGATGACCTTGACACCGTTGGAAAGATTCCAGACTTTGCTGCCATAGAGTCCATCCGATTCGGATTTGACCTTTCCAGCCTTGAGTGCTGACGGATCGAGGAAGTCCTTCTCTATCTTCTCGCCTTCAGTCTGTTCGATCTCGGCAGTCTTGGCCGCATTGAATACATCGAGAAGCTGTTGCTCCGTCGGATGTACGATACCTTCTTTTTCAGGAGATCTGTAGATGATTACAGTGTTCTTGTCCGGGAAGAGGGTAGGAAGCACCTGGTTGAGCACCTGAGCGTTGATTCCCTGTCCGATGATCATCTTCGCAAGCTCATACTGGTCCTTAGGAGCCATGTACGGAGTATTGTCGAAGAAGTTATAGATAAGCTCATATACGAGCTGGGAGTTCTTTCTTGTGTCGGCTTTGTTGGCGCTGGTCTCGTACTGGGAGAGAAGTTCTTCCTTGGCTCTTTCGACCTCGTCGTCAGTGAAACCGAATCTCTTGATCTTCTCGATTTCGAGCATGAGGGCGTTGAAGGCCTCGACTGCCTTGCCTTCCTTAAAGGTGACAGAACCTTCGACCGCTTCCATCGTCTCGCAATATCCGTAGAAGCCGAGATTTGCGTTGATGAAAGGACAGTCTGGCTTTGCCGCGAGGTCGGACAGTCTTTCTCTGGCTATATCGCAGATTATACTTTTGACGATGTCAGTAGAGAATCCGACAGTTGTGTTGTTGTACTCCTCAGGCAGAGGCTCGCTCTCCCAGAGCACATTGACAGAACCTCTTGAAAGCTCAGGATCTGTAAGGATGCCTACCCTGGTCTCGGTGAACTCGGGAATCTTGATAACATCCTTTGCCTTTGGATCCACGGCCGAAGGAATCTCACCGAAGATATCTTTGATCTTCTGCTCTACGTAATCCACATCGACATCTCCCACTACGATGAGAGCCTGCATATCCGGGTGGTACCAGGTCTTGTAGAAGTTGTGGAGGCTTTCAGGCTTGAATGTCTTGAGCTGCTCTTCGGTACCGATAATGCTGCAGTCAGCATATTTTGTCCCTTCATAAATAATCTTTTCTGCCTTGCGCTGGATTCTCCATTCGCCGCTGTCCCTGTACCTCTTTTCTTCGAGGATGACGTCTCTCTCCTTGTCGATCTCTGCGGGATCGTTGGTCACATAGTAGGCGTAGTCATGCATGATAAGGATACAGGTATCGATGACAGTCTGGTTAACAAGCGGAATATTGTTGAGCATGTAGACAGTCTGCTCGACTCCTGTAGAGGCATTGACGTTGCCGCCGAAAGATGCTCCGATAGACTGGAGATAGTCGAGAATGCCTTTGTCAGGGAAGTTCTTAGTGCCGTTGAAGCACATGTGCTCCAGGAAGTGGGCGAGACCGTCCTGGTCCGGGGTCTCCTGGATAGCTCCGACGTCGGTGGCGAGATAAAACTCCGCACGGCCCTCAGGAATTTCATTATGCCTGATATAGTAGGTCAGACCGTTGTCAAGTTTTCCTTTACGTACGGCCGGATCAGTCGGTAGTTCTCCTGTCTGGCCGAATGCAAGGAATGAACTTGCCGTCAGCACTAATGAAGCGATAGTAAACAGAAATTTTTTCATTGTGATTATTATTAATGGTTTTTTGTTTTATTGCAAATTTATAAATATTTATCGAAAAACAATAAATATTTTAGAAAATTGTATTTGGCCGGATTTTTTATCCGCAAATTCCATGCAAATCCATCTCCATCAACCGGAAAATATGTAACTTAGCGAAGATTAATCGCGGGATCATGCAGGAAGATTTCAGACTGAGAGTATTCGTCACTTTGGCTGAGCAGGGGAGTTTCACCCTGGCGGCCAAGACTCTCGGCATCTCCCAGCCGGCTGTCAGCCAGCATATCACGGCCCTGGAAAAATCCCTGGGCACGGAACTGTTCTCCAGAAACCGCGGCGAAGTCTCCCTCACCGACGCCGGCCGCAGTTTCATGAAATACGCCGAAAAGATCCTCTACTGGTACTCGGCCGCCAACTCCATGTTCGGGGAATCCGGCAGTCCGGCCGCCTCGAAGCCGGTCATGATCGACGCCGACCCGGTTTCGGCCTCATATATTCTGCCGCCGGCCCTTTCTGCCATAGCAGTCGGTAACCCCGAAATAGCCTTCACTGTCGGTCGTGCCGACAATGCCGACCTCAGTCTGACTGTCAGCCCGAGTCCCGGGACAATGGACTTCGAGGGAGAAGCGAAAGTCGTCGGGATCATGGACGCTGCCGCCGTCGCCTCTGCCTCCAATCCGACTGCCCGTACCGGGTTCTCGACCCTCGCAGGGGTCCATGTCTCCAACAGTTTTGCCGTATGGGACCGGTATCTCCCGATGCTGACCCCGGACCTCCGCGCCCGAGTCTCGGTCGTCTCTCCGTCGGTCGAGCTCGTCAAGTCTATGGTCATGGAATCGGACTCTCTGGTCGGAGTCGTCCCGTCCCCGGCTGTCCGTCGCCATGTCACCGAAGGCAGCCTCGTCCTTCTGCCGGCGGTGCTGACATCCCTGGCTTTCGACATCCATTTCGACCCGTCGCCGGCATTCATGGACCAGCCTCTCTGCCGGCTTCTGCGCCAGTCTGTCATCGACAGCCTCCAGTAAAAATATAAGAGCGGCCGGTAGACCGACCGCTCTTTCCGTATGAAAAATGTGTTTGAATATTATTGATTCAGCTATTTTTTCGATTCTACGGCTGCCTTCTCGACAGGGAGACAGGCAATATAGTTACCGATATAACTGTTGAATCCTTTGACATCGGCCTCGTCCGGTCTTACCTCCACTCCGGTGTTTCCGGCGAAGACTTCAGACTCGAGATAGTCCGCGAGAGACTTTCCTCCCTTGTTGACAAGGTAAGAAGCAAGCAGGGCTATACCCCAGGCTCCGCCTTCTCCTGCCGTCTCCATTACGGAGATAGGGGAGTCGAGAGCTGCGGCCAGAATTCTCTGTCCGACGCCTTTTGTCTTGAACAGACCCCCGTGTCCGGTAATCCTTTCGACCTTGACCTTCTCCTTCTTGAAGAGAATGTCGTTGCCCAGTTTCAGTACTCCGACCGAACCGTACAGATGCGCACGCATGAAGTTGGCAAGGTTGAACTTGTCTGATGCGGAGCGTACGAACAACGGCCTTCCGTCAGTAAGTCCGGCAACAGGCTCTCCCGAGAAGTAGTTGTATGAGATAAGTCCGCCGCAGTCAGCATCGCCTTCGAGGGCTTTGTTGTACAGCTTTCCGTACAGCTCGTCCATATCTACAGGGACTCCGAGAAGCTCCTGATACTCCTTGAAGATGCCTACCCAAGCGTTGAGGTCCGACGTGCAGTTGTTGCAATGCACCATGGCAACCGGACTTCCGTCAGGGGTCGTGACCATGTCGATCATCTCATAAGGCCTTGACAGCTCCTTCTCCAGCACTATCATCGAGAACGACGATGTGCCGGCGGACACATTTCCGGTACGAGGCTTAACGGCATTTGTCGCTACCATTCCGGTACCGGCGTCGCCTTCAGGAGGGCAGAACGGAACTCCCGGCTGGAGATGTCCGGATGCGTCCAGTCTCTTTGCTCCTTCCGGAGTAAGCGAGCCTGCATCCTCTCCGGCATTCAGGACTGCAGGAAGGATATCCGTAAGCTTCCATCTGAAACCATAGTCTGCGGTCAGTGCGTCGAAACTGCCAACCATTGCCGCCGAATAGGTCCCGGTAGTCGAATCTACCGGAATCATTCCGGAGGCATCGCCGATTCCGAGCACTTTACGCCCGGTCAGCTGCCAGTGGATATATCCCGCAAGTGTAGTCAGAAAGTCTATGTCTTTTACATGAGGCTCCTTGTCGAGAATAGCCTGATACAGATGCGAGATGCTCCACCGAAGAGGAATATTGAAATTGAACAGTTCCGACAGCGCTGCTGCAGCTTTGCCGGTATTGGTATTCCTCCATGTCCTGAAAGGCACGAGGATATTCTGTTTTGAATCGAAGGCCATGTAGCCGTGCATCATGGCGCTGATGCCGATCGCCGCCAGCTTTTCGATTTCAACTCCATACTGCTTCCGTACGTCGGCCCGGAGGTCGCCGTAGCAGTCGCGGAGTCCGTCCCAGATGGCGTCGAGACTATATGTCCACAGCCCGTCCACCAACTGGTTCTCCCAGGTATGGCTACCCTGGGCGATAGGCTTGTTGGCGGCATCGATCAGCACTGCCTTGATTCTGGTAGAGCCGAATTCGATGCCGAGAATAGCCTTGCCCGAAAGTATGGTAGATTTGGCGTCCATTACTTGAGGGCTTTATTGAGTAAGTAATATACTTCGTTGATGCGCATCTCTCTCTTGAAGTCCTCGAGGGTGGTCTTTTCGCTGATATGCAGCATTTCGATGCCTGCGATTTCGGCGTAGTCCTCCCAGTACTCAGGAGTGATGTCGTATGAGAAGCAGCTGTGGTGCGTACCTCCTGCGAGAATCCACGCGCCTGCTCCGACCTCGAAATTCGGCATAGGAATCCAGAGAGCGGATGCTACAGGAAGCTTAGGAAGCGGTTTCGGCTCGATGCACTCCACGTCGTTGACGACGAGACGGAAACGTCCGCCCATATCGACAACCGTTGCGGTCACGCCCTTTCCTGTCTTGCTGGTGAATACCAGGCGGGCGGTCTGGGTCTTGCGTATGCCGATGCCGAGATGATGTACCTCGAGCTTAGGCTTGGCAGCCGCAATCAGAGGGCAGACTTCGAGCATATGGGCCTGGAGAATAGCGGAACGCTTGCCGTCGAAGTTGAGGGTGTAGTCCTCGAGGAATGAGCATCCCTCAGGAAGTCCCTGGGTCATGTACCATACCGTACGGTAAAGGGCCGCCGTCTTCCAGTCACCTTCTGCTCCGAAACCATAGCCTTCGGCCATCAGTCTCTGGGATGCGAGTCCCGGAATCTGGTCGAAGCCGCGGCCTGTCTTTTCTACGTTATAGTCTCCGAGGTCATCGAAATTGGTCGTGAAGCCCTTTGCGCCGGTGTCCTTCAGGACAGCGCGGAGGGTAAGCTCCGCCTTGGCAGAGTTCCATATCTTGCGGTATGCCTCGGAGTTCTTGTCCTCGAGCTCCCTGGCGTGGTCATACTCCTCGAAATAGACTTTAACAAGAGCATCCACATCCTTTTCAGCGATTTTGTCGAAATACTCCATCACGCTGCTGAAAGGCATGTAATCGACATGGTATCCGAGTCTCATCTCGGCTTCCACCTTGTCGCCGTCGGTTACTGCGACATTGTTCATCTGGTCGCCGAAACGGAGGATCTTGAGGTCCTGGGCGTCTGCCCATGCCGCAGCCACGCGCTGCCATACAGCGATGTGGCCGAGAGTCTGGGGATCTTTCCAATAGCCAACTACAGTCTTGTGAGCCTTGCGCATGCGGCTGAGTATGAATCCGTATTCGCGGTCTCCATGGGCGCTCTGGTTGAGATTCATGAAGTCCATGTCCATGGTATCCCAAGGAATCTCTTCGTTGAACTGGGTATGCAGGTGGAGAAGCGGTTTGCGGAGTTTCTGCAGACCGTGGATCCACATCTTGGCAGGGGAGAAGGTATGCATCCAGGTGATTACACCGACGCATTTCTTCTCGGCCTCGGCAGCCGCCATGAGTTCGGCAACCTCTTCGTTAGAGTTTGCGGTACCTTTGTAAACGAGTTTAATAGGGAGTATGCCGGAGGCATTCATTCCCTCCACCATCTTTGTAGAGTGTCCGTCGACCTGGACGACTGCATCTCCTCCGTAGAGAAGCTGGGCGCCGGTTATGAACCAGACCTCGAGATTATCAAATGCTTTTACCATATTTATTTCTTTTTTTGTCCATAATATGCGTCAGGACCATGTTTCCTCGAGAAATGCTTTTCTACGAGAAGAGGATTCATGGTCAGCTCCGGATTGACACTGAAGGCTATGAAGGCCATCTTTGCGACCTGTTCCATGACTACGGCGTTGTGGACGGCCTCGTCGGCGTCCTTGCCCCATGAGAAAGGACCATGGTTCTTGACAAGCACTCCCGGAGTATGCACCGGATTGATGCCTTCGAATCTCTTGACAATGACGTTGCCTGTCTCCAGTTCGTATGCGCCCTGCACTTCCTCCTTGGTCATGTCGGCGGTGCATGGGATCGCATCATGGAAGTAGTCGGCATGGGTTGTCCCGATGTTCGGGATGTCCTTGCCGGCCTGGGCCCAGGCGGTCGCGTAGGTGGAGTGCGTATGGACGACGCCTCCGATCTCCCTGAAGGCCTTGTAGAGCACAAGGTGGGTAGGGGTGTCGGACGAAGGGCGGAGGTCTCCCTCGACGATGTTGCCGTCGAGATCGACCACCACCATGTCGCTTGGCTTCATATTGTCATAGCTTACTCCGCTCGGCTTGATCACCACCAGGCCGGATTCCCTGTCGATGGCAGAGACGTTACCCCAGGTAAATATGACCAGACCGTGCTTTACGAGATCCAGATTAGCCTTGCAGACTTTTTCCTTAAGCTGTTCTAACATGATATTTTACCATAAAAGTACATAGATGATGCAGGTGATTACGCAGATGCCGAGAGCTCCGTATGCATAGCCCTTGCTGGTATGGAAGAGCTTGAGGTCGATAGGGAGGGCCTTTGCGTCTTTCTTCTTGTCGTTGGCGTTGGACCAGAGCCATACTGCCGATGAGCCGACGAGAACGCCGAAGAAATAGAATGCCTGGAAACCTATGTCGTTGAGATAAGGGATCGGATTGAAGATAGTCACGATGGCTGCTGCCACGATGAAGAAGAGACCGGCGCCGCCGAGGATCCTTGCCCATTTGAGCATGGATTTGCGGTCCTCTTCAGAAGGAAGTTCGCATGACTCGAATTTCTTGTCGATCAGGGTGATGATCACGAACATCGCGAAGAGGATGATGAAGATATATCCGGCGCGGAGCTGGAAGGCGACATCAGGAAGGGTGATCTTGAAGATCACGCCGAGAGGGATAGTCGCGATAGCTGTCCATACTGCAGCCTTTGCAGATGCCCTCTTCCAGAGAAGGCCGAGTCCGAAGACTGTGATGATGCCCGGATATATGAAGCCGGAGTATTCCTGGATATACTGGAATGCCTGGTCGAGTCCTCCGAGGAGAGGCTTGACAGCGATGGCTGCTATTATGAGGGCGCAGAGAGCCACGAGACGGCCCATGTTGACAAGAGACTTGTCGGTAGCGTCTTTCTTGATGTATTTCTTGTAGATATCCATCGTGAACAGGGTTGAAGTACTGTTCAGCATAGAAGCGAGGGAGGAGATGATCGCTGCGGTAAGGGCCGCGAACGAAAGTCCCTTGATGCCGGTAGGAGCGAAGTTGCGGACGAGCCATGGATAGGCATCATCGGCGACGTTGATCTGGCCCTGAAGATGGGAGAAGAGCTCCGGATGTATGGACATATAGTATGCGCAGACTCCAGGAAGCACCACGATGAACGGGATGAGTATCTTGAGGAAGCCGGCGAAGATAAGACCTCTCTGGGCCTCGTCTACGCTCTTGGCTGCAAGTCCTTTCTGGATGATGTACTGGTTGAAGCCCCAGTAGCCGAGATTCGTAAGCCATACGGCGCCCACGATAGCGGCGATGCCGGGAACGTTTGCGAACGCGCTGGCGTTGTGGCTTTCCTGGATAACGAGATGGAAGTGAGTATCTGTGAGATGCTCTCCGCTTGTGAGGTCGGTATAGACGTTGGCGAGACCCGCGAACGCGCCTGCGCCGTTGCCGGCAGCCTTGAGGGCGAAGTATGCGGTGATGAGACCGCCGCCTACGAGGAAGACTACCTGCATCACGTCAGTCCAGGCCACAGATGCGAGACCTCCGTAGATAGAATAAATACCCGCCACGATGAACAGGAAGAGGATTATGCACATCCTGATCGATATCGTAAGTCCTCCTATCTGCAGGGCGAGGCCTTCAAGACCAAGGATCTGCTCGATGGCGAGGGCTCCGAGCCAGGCTACTGAAGTGAGGTTCACGAATACATAGAGGAAGAGCCAGAGCACTGAGAATGCGAGGCCGACTCCGTCATTGTAGCGTTCGCGGAGGAACTGCGGAATCGTGAAAATCTTCTGCTTGAGCATTACAGGGAGCAGGAACTTGCCGATAACGATGAGCGTTACTGCTGCCATGATCTCATAGGCTGCAGTAGCTATACCGTCGCGGTAGCCCGTTCCGGACATGCCGATAAACTGTTCGGCCGAGATGTTGGCCGCGATCAGAGATGCACCTACTGCCCACCAGGTAAGGGTGTTGCCGGCGAGGAAGTAGTCGTTAGCGCTCTTCTGCTGTCCTTTCTTTCCTCTTCCCAGGTATAGACCGAGGGTCACGAGGAGAATCAGGTAGAACACCAGGATGAGCATATCCACGGTTGCGAAACCGGAATTGTGGATTGCTTGTATCAAGTTCATTTTATCTTAGTATTATCTTGTCGAGAATGAGTAGGTACAGTGGCTGGTGTAGGTCTCTCCAGGGCGGAGGACAGCTGATGGCCACTCTGGCTTGTTAGGGGTGTCAGGATATTTCTGGCTTTCGAGGCAGATACCGCTGCGGAACTTGTATGAAACTCCGTTCTTGCCGATAGCGCTTCCGTCAAGGAAGTTTCCGGTATACACCTGAAGTCCCGGCTCGTCCGTATAGACTGTGAGTACGATGCCGGTCACGGGACTGTAGACCTCTGCTGCAGCAATGTCCATGCTGCCGTTGTTGCTGAGGACCCAGTTATGGTCATAACCGTTGCCGTTGCGGATCTGGACGTCGTCTGCGGCGATGTCCTTGCCGATTGCCTTTGGAGTCCTGAAGTCGAACGGGGTGCCCTCGACCGGAACTATTTCGCCTGAGGTCATGCAGGTCCTGTCGATAGGGGTGATTGCTGAGGCGTTGATGTAGAGGACGTCGTCGATCACATCATAGGCTGCCGGATCTCCTGAGAGGTTGAAGTAGGAGTGGTTGGTCATGTTGATGATCGTAGGGGCGTCCGTGGTGGCCTCGTAGCTGATCTCGATGCTGTTGTCCTCGGTAAGGGTGTAGGTCGTGTAGGCCGTTACAGTTCCTGGGAAATTGTTGTCTCCGTCAGGAGAAACACGCATGAGTTTTACATGGTGCTTGTCGGCTTCCACGGTCTCATAGACCTGATACTGCCAGCCTGTAGGGCCGCCATGGAGACAGTGCATGAAGTTGTTTCTCGGGAGCTGGTACTCTACGCCGTCGAGAGTGAATTTTCCCTGACCGATACGGTTGGCGTAACGGCCGATCGATGCTCCGAAATCGGAAAGATGGTTCTGCGGGAAGTAGTCCTTTACGGTAGGGAAACCCAGGACTACGTCCTTGAGGTTGCCGTCCTTGTCCGGAACCATGATGGACACGATTCTTCCTCCGAAGTTGGTGATGCAGACCTCCATCCCGTTCTTGTTCGTGAGAGTATAGAGAGCGGTAGGAGCTTCGTTATACTCAGCAACGAAATCTTCCGGGTTGAGGCCCGATTTTGTGGTCTTTTCTTTCTGGGCGCAGCTTGTGAGAGATATCGCAGCTGCGGTTACGCAGAAAAGTGTTTTGATTAATGTGTTCATTCTGTTATTGTTTTAGATGTTCTATTCATAATCGATTATATCGAATCTGTCGGCCTCGCTGTACTCCGTCTTGTCGAAGCAGTAGAGAGCTGCGCCCTTCTTCGAAGTCGTCTTGTCGATGTTTCCGGTCTTGCGGATCGCACTGAGCGATGCAATCTTCTTGCGGAAATTGCGCTTGTCCAGCTTCTCGTCGTAGATTGCCTCGTACAGGCTCTGGAGCTGGGTGAGGGAGAACTCGTCCGGAAGAAGATTGAGGCCTATAGGCCTTATCGCCGCTTTCTGGCGCAGTTTCTTCAGGGCGTTGGTAACCATCTGGCCGTGGTCGAATATCAGCTCCGGAAGCTCATGGATATCGACCCAGAATGCATTATGCTCCTTGACGAGCTGCTCGTCGTATTCGCTGATGTTGATCAGGGCATAGTAGGATACAGAGATTACTCTGGAACCGGGGTCTCTTTCGGTTTCTCCGTAGGCATGGACCTGGTCCAGAAAAACGTTGTCGAGTCCTGTCAGCTCTCTGAGCACCCGGACTGCGGCCATGTGCACGCTTTCGCCTTCCTGGACGAATCCGCCCATCAGGGACCATTTGCCCATTGCCGGTTCGAAGTTTCTCTTGAGGAGCAGAAGTTTCAGACTGTCCTTCCGGAATCCGAAGATGATACAGTCTACAGCTACATAGAATCGGGGATTAGAAACGTAATAGTCCATATGTGATCAGGTATAAATCCCAATGTTTTCACAAATATATATAATTTAAGTGTAAAAACAACACTTTTTGTTACTTTCTGCATTTGAGCCAGATAGCCATCTCTCCGGTACCCCTGTGGGCCCATGCGTAGTATGGTATGAGGGTGATTCCTTTCTCTGGAACAAGCAGCTCGTCGATCCCCTGGAGAAGGTCGTCACGATGCATGACTTCTACTGTCTCGTTGTCGCCGACTTCAATCTGGGAAATCGGAGTAAGGTTGTCCGGCCATTCCGCGCAATATACTATAGGCCCTTTCTCGAAAGCGACCAGACCTCTGTCGGCTTCGACTTTGTCGTTGGCCTTTACTGTGCGCGGCTCCATCTCGAAATGGATGCTGACCTCGTCCCCTTCACGCCAGTGGCGGGATATCGTGAAATATCCATCTTCGACAGGGGAGTCGACCGTTTCTCCGTTGACGCTTATGCTGTAACCGAGTTCCTTGCCGTCAGAATAGGAGTACAGGTTGCTCGGGACTACTTCTCCGCGAACCCAGCCCGGAATCCTGAGTTTCAGGCCGAACTTGCCGGCGTTGTTGTCGTCGATCGTGATGGCTATGTCTCCGTTCAATGGATATCCGGTCTTCTGGCTGAGGGTGACGCTCCGGCCGCCGATCTGATGGGTCATGGTATTGGACATGTAGAGGTTGACATAAAGGTCCTTGTCCTTGACGGCGTATATGTAGCCAGGGAGGGACGGAATGAATCTGCATATGTTGGAAGGGCAGCAGGCGCAGCCGAACCAGGGCTCTCTGGCATAGTCGCCGGAAGAAGCCAGCGGGTTAGGGTAGAAGAAGCCGTTCCCTTCGAGTGAAACTCCGGAGATCAGTCCGTTGTATAGGGTGCGCTCGAGAACGTCGTAATATTTTGCTTCTCCATGGAGCAGGAACATCCTGTGGTTGACATAGCATAAGCCGATGGCGGCGCAGGTCTCGCAGTAGGCGCTTTCGTTCGGGAGTTCATAGTCGTCTCCGAAGGCCTCTCCGTCATGTCTGGCCCCGATTCCTCCGGTTATGTAGAGCTTCTTCGAGACAATGTTGTCCCAGATGGCGTCGATTGCATGGACATATCCCTCGTCCCCGGTCAGGGCTGCGACGTCAGCCATTCCGGAGTACATGTAGACGGCGCGGACGGCGTGGCCGACAGCTTCTGTCTGCTGGAGCACCGGCTCATGGGACTGGCTGTAAGTCTGACGGATTTCGGTCGTTCCTCTCTTGTCGAGGAAGAACTTGGCTTGGTCGAGGTATCTGCGGTCGCCGGTGGCGAGATAGAGCCTTGCCAACGCCATTTCGGCGATCTGATGTCCCGGAACGACGCATTTCTGGTCCGGACCGTCGCCGATTTCGCGTATTACGCAGTCGGCGTATCGGATCGCGATGTCGAGGAAGTTGCGTTTGCCTGTAGCCTGATAGTGGGCGACTGCGGCGTCGACCATGTGCCCGAGATTGTAGAATTCATGGCTGCCCTGCTCGACTGCGGACCAGCGTTCCGGACCGGACCAGGCGTGCGGGCGTTCAGGATTCATGGTCCTTGGAGTATAGAGATAGCCGTCGGGTTCCTGGGCTTTGGCGACGATTGCAAGGACGCTGTCGATATAGGTTTCGAGTTTCGGGTCCGGGTAGGTCTGGAGAATGTAGCTCGCTCCTTCGATCGTCTTATAGACATCGGTGTCATCGAAGGGAAATCCCTCGACTTTGTAACCGAGATTGACATCGGAATGCATCTGTTTTTCGGCTTTGACGAAGTTCTCGTAGCGGCCGGTCTCTTCGCATTTGCTGAAGGCCAGAGGTATCGTCACCTCTCTGGATGCTTTCAGGCGCCCGCTCCAGAAAGAGTCGTTGACTTTGACAGACGTGAACGGAACCGGGGCGACAGGGTAGCCGGACTGTTCGCCGGTGCATGCGCTTATGGCCAGTATGCCGATGATAATCAAGGAAATAGTTTTTCTCATTTTAGCGTCAATTGTTGTGATAACTCAAAGATAAATAAAAAGTGTAAAAAATACAATTAATAATAAAAAAAGAGACCGGCATCTCTGCCGGCCTCTAATTATATATAGGTCAAGAATTACTTGCCTGCAAGTTTAGCGTAGGTGTTGTAACGTACCTTTGCGAACTCTTCGGTCTTCTCGAGAAGCTCCTGAGCGTGCTCAGGGAAGAGCTTGCTGAGGGATGCGAAACGGACCTCACCCTTGAGGAAGTCCTGGAACTTGGTCCAGTCAGGCTCCTTGCTGTCGAGAGAGAACGGATTCTTGTCTGTTCCTTCGAGAGTAGGGTTGTACCTGTAGAGGTGCCAGTAACCGCACTCGACTGCAAGTTTCTCCTCCTTCTGGCTGAGACCCATGCCGGCCTTCAGACCGTGGTTGATACATGGAGCGTAGGCGATGATGAGTGACGGTCCGTCGTATGCCTCAGCCTCCTTGATGGCGTTGAGGTACTGGACAGGGCTTGCACCCATCGCTACCTGTGCAACATATACATAACCGTAGCTCATTGCGATCATACCGAGGTCTTTCTTGCGGACCTTCTTACCTGAAGCGGCAAACTTGGCGATTGCGCCTGCAGGGGTAGACTTGGAGCTCTGGCCACCGGTGTTGGAGTAAACCTCGGTATCGAGTACGAGGACGTTCACGTTCTCGCCGGAAGCAAGTACGTGGTCGAGACCGCCGAAGCCGATATCGTATGCCCAGCCGTCACCACCGAAGATCCACTGGCTGCGGGATGGGATGAAGTGCCTGTAGATAAGGAGCTCGCTGCAGATGTCGCACTTGCACTCCTCCATGAGAGGAACGAGGGCGTCAGCTACCTCGCGGGTAATGGCTGCATCATTTCTGTTGTCAAGCCACTTTGCGAAGAGAGCCTTGATAGCCTCAGAGCAGCACTCGCACTGGAGACCTTCTGTCATGAGCCTGGCGACTGTCTCGCGGGCGCGGTCTGAACCGAGCTTCATACCGAGGCCGAACTCTGCGTTGTCCTCGAAGAGGGAGTTCTGCCATGCAGGACCGTGACCCTGGCTGTTGGTGCAGTAAGGTGATGCAGGGAATGATGCGCCGTAGATTGAAGAACAGCCGGTAGCGTTGGCGATCATCATGTGGTCACCGAAGAGCTGGGTGATGTTCTTGATGTACGGAGTCTCGCCGCAACCTGCGCAGGCGCCTGAGAACTCGAACAGAGGCTGTGCGAACTGTGCGTTCTTGACATTGGCTGCCTTGTTGATGACGTTCTCTTTGTATCCGATCTTGGTGTTGAGCCAGTTGTAGTTCTCCTGCTCAGCCTCCTGGCCTTCGTAAGGAACCATGACAAGGGCTTTCTCCTTGGCAGGACATACGTCAACGCAGTTGCCGCAACCGGTACAGTCAGCGACTGAAGTAGAGAGAGCGAACTTGTACTCTTTGAGTACTGCAAGACCCTGTTTCATCTTGAGGCCTTCCGGAGCTGACTTAGCCTCTTCCTCGGTGAGGAGGAACGGACGGATTGCAGCGTGAGGGCAGACGAATGCACAGGTGTTGCACTGGATACAGTTCTCTTCCTTCCATGAAGGAACCATTACGGCTACTCCACGTTTCTCATATGCTGAGGTGCCTGAAGGCATTGTACCGTCGCAGTAAGGCTCGAATGCGCTTACAGGGAGGGTGTCACCAGCCTGGGCGTTGACAACGTCAGCGATCTTCTTGACGAACTCAGGAGCGAAGCGGTCCTTGTTAGGATTCTCGAATTTCGCGGTGATGTTCTTCCAGTCTGCAGGAATCTCAACCTTGGTGTACTCGCCACCGCGGTCAACGGCTGCGTAGTTCATGTTCACGACGTTCTCACCCTTCTTGCCGTAGCTCTTCACGATGGCGTCTTTCATGTACTTGACAGCGTCGTCGTAAGGAATGATGCCGGTGATCTTGAAGAAGGCGCTCTGGAGGATGGTGTTGGTCCTTCCGCCGAGGCCGATTTCAGCGGCGATCTTGGTGGCGTTGATGATATAGAGGTTGATGTTCTTCTTTCCGATGACTGCCTTTACGTGGTCAGGAATTCTCTTGAGGGTCTCTTCCTCGTCCCAGAGGCTGTTGAGGAGGAGGGTACCGCCGTTCTTGATGCCCTTGAGGACGTCATACTTGCTGAGGTAAGAAGGTACGTGGCAAGCGACGAAGTCCGGGGTGGATACGAGGTAAGGAGCCTTTATAGGAAGCTTACCGAAACGGAGGTGAGAGCAGGTGTAACCGCCTGACTTCTTTGAGTCATAGTCGAAGTATGCCTGGCTGTAAAGGTCGGTATGGGTACCGATGATCTTGATGGTGTTCTTGTTGGCGCCGACGGTACCGTCAGATCCGAGGCCATAGAACTTGCACTCGGTGGTGCCTTCCTTCACGATGGAGATCTCTTCCTTGAGCGGGAGAGACTTGAAGGTCACGTCATCGACGATGCCGATTGTGAAGTCGGTTTTAGGCTCCTTGAGGTCGAGGTTGTCGTAAACGGCGATGATCTGGGCTGGAGTGGTATCCTTAGATGAGAGACCGTAGCGTCCGCCGATTACGAGCGGGCTGTTCTCGCGGCCCTGGAAGAGTGCCTTGACATCGAGGTAGAGAGGCTCTCCGAGAGAACCAGGCTCTTTTGTCCTGTCGAGGACTGCGATCCTCTTGACGCTCTCAGGAAGCACTTTGAGGAAGTATTTCTCTGCGAACGGACGATAGAGGTGGCAGGTGATGAGTCCGACTTTGCGGCCCTGTGCCTCGAGGTAGTCGATGGTTTCCTTGATTGTCTCGGTTACGGAACCCATGGCGATGATGATGTTCTCGGCCTTAGGGTCGCCGTAGTATGTGAACGGACGGTACTCTCTTCCGGTGAGTTCGCTGATCTCGCCCATGTAGCGGGCAACGATGTCAGGAATCTCGCTGTAGAATTTGTTCCTTGACTCGAGAGCCTGGAAGTAAACGTCTCCGTTCTGGGCTGTACCGCGGGTTACAGGAGCATCCGGTGAAAGGGCGCGGGCGCGGAACTTGGCAAGACTCTTGGTGCTTACCATCTTGCGGAGATCGTCCTCGTCGAGGGCCTCGATCTTCTGGATCTCGTGGGATGTACGGAATCCGTCGAAGAAGTGGAGGAACGGAATGCTTGACTTGATCGCAGAGAGGTGAGCCACTGCTGCGAGGTCATGAGCCTCCTGTACAGAACCTGATGCCAGCATCGCGAAACCGGTCTGACGGCAGGCCATTACGTCCTGGTGGTCTCCGAAGATGGAGAGGGCGTGGCTTGCGAGAGCGCGGGCTGAAACATGGAAGACTGCAGGGAGCATTTCACCTGCGATCTTATACATATTAGGGATCATCAGAAGAAGACCCTGGGATGCTGTATAGGTAGTGGTAAGAGCTCCGGCCTGGAGTGATCCGTGGACAGTTCCGGATGCGCCGGCTTCACTCTGAAGCTCGGTGACTTTCACAGTCTCGCCCCAGAGGTTCTTTTTGCCGTGGGCTGCCCACTCGTCGATGTTTTCAGCCATCGGCGATGATGGAGTGATCGGGTAGATAGCTGCGTGCTCGCTGAACAGATAAGCGATGGTGGCAACCGCAGTATTACCGTCACAGGTAATGAATTTTTTAGCCATAATCGTTGTAAAGTTATGTAGTTAAATATTAATATTTTTATAATGTTGCGATACCTTCGATTGTCACCTCCGTGCCGGCAGTCCTCTTGATGAGGCCCTGGAGTACATTGCCCGGACCGATTTCCATGAAGTAGTCCGCGCCGTCGGCAACCATGCTCTTGACTGACTGGGTCCATCTTACCGGAGAGGTGAGCTGGGCGAGGAGGTTGGCCTTGATTGTCTCAGGGTCGGTCTCTGCCTTTGCTGTCACGTTCTGGTAGACCGGGCATATAGGGGTGCTGAATTTTGTCTTTTCAATAGCCTCGGCGAGTTCCTTGCGTGCAGGTTCCATGAGAGGGGAGTGGAAGGCTCCGCTTACAGGAAGAGGAAGGGCTCTCTTTGCTCCGGCCTCTTTTGCCTTTTCGCAGGCTGCCTCTACGGCTGCTTTCTCGCCGGAGATCACTACCTGGCCGTCGCTGTTGTAGTTGGCCGGGATGACGAGACCGTCGACGCTTTTGCAGACTTCCTCTACAGCTTCGTTGGTCATTCCGATGATTGCTGCCATTCCGCCAGGATTAGCCTCGCAGCATTTCTGCATGGCGTTGGCACGTATGGATACGAGACGGAGTCCGTCTTCGAAGCTTATCGCTCCGGCTGCGACGAGTGCAGAGAATTCTCCGAGAGAGTGGCCGGCTGTCATGTCAGGCTTGAAGCCATCGTAGCATGCTGCCAGGACTGTGGAGTGCAGGAAGATAGCTGGTTGTGTTACCTTGGTTGCTTTGAGATCGTCGGCTGTTCCTTCGAACATTATGTCAGTGATTCTGAAACCGAGTATCTCGTTTGCTTTTTCAAGCATTTCTTTGGCTTTGGGTTGGTTTTCGTACAGGTCCTTCGCCATACCTGGAAATTGGGATCCCTGTCCAGGGAATACGTATGCTTTCTTCATATCGCGAATTTTATATTCTATATAAGTATGCAAAATTAGTTATTTTCCGTGACATATCCTTAAAATATTGCACGAATTCCTGCTTTTTTATTAACTTTGTGTCCCGAAACTCCGCCTCCGTAGTTTAAAGGATAGAATTTCAGATTCCGGTTCTGACGGTCCCGGTTCGATTCCGAGCGGGGGTACGAATTCGACAGAAGGCGTCGGCTTTTCATGGCTATTCCATGATCTGCCGGTGCTTTCCTTTTTTCTTTCCCTGAATTTTTAGTGCGATACTGGAATTTCGCATTTATTTTCTATATTTACATATTGTATGAACGAATTTAATAACAATCAGATATGCAGTTTATTGTAAAAGCTTACGATGGAGCAGGAATGCTCGACAAGAGGATGGAGGTGCGCCCGCTCCATCTGGAAGGCATGGCCAGGCTGGGCAAGCATGTGGTTTGCGCCGGCGGTCTGCTCGACGAAGAAGGGAAGATGAAAGGGTCCGCTCTTATCATGGACTTTCCTGACAGAAAAGGACTGGACGATTATCTGGCCAGCGAGCCATATGTGGTTGCCCATGTATGGGAAAAGATTGAAGTAGAAAGACTGAATGTCGTCCTTGTCGACGGCGAAAAATATAAATAGAGTATGAAAACAGGAACAAAGATCGCTCTCGGAATAGTAGCTGTCCTGCTGCTGGGAATCGGCCTCTTTATCTACGGAGGCATGAAAATGTTTGGAGATGAAATTAATGCCATCAGGTCGCTGCGGCAGATCGAAGAAGGCGTCTATACATACTCCTTCAAGGGAGATTACGGTTTCAAAGGCTTCCTCGAACAGGGCGGCGCCAAGACCGATTCCGAGATGGCGGCCTATATAGCCCGCTTCATGTCGCACGGGTACATGGACGTCAACGTCCCGGCTCCGTCCGACCAGGAATTTGGCTGTTCGTCCATCCAGAGCGACCGCCTCTTCGCCCGCAACTTCGACTTCAAGGACGAAGGCCAGAATATTGTGATCATAAAGACGCAGCCCGACGATGGATATAAGTCCATATCTACCAGCACCTTCGGCTTTATCGGCAACGGCAGCGACTGGGCCCCGAAGGGCGGAATGGACGGATTCATAGCTCTCGCTACCTTATACATCCCGCTTGACGGAATCAACGAGAAGGGAGTCTGCATAGCCGACCTGGTCGAAATCGACGGGGACATCACTCCGTTCGACACGGAAAAGCCTGACCTGACTATCGTGGGAGCTATCCGTCTGGTGCTCGATTACGCCGCTTCGGTAGACGAAGCGATCGACCTGATCGGGAAGTATGATATCCATCCTTCGATCGGGACGTCTCACCATCTCGCCATTGCCGACGACTCCCGTTCCGTAGTCGTCGAATGGAAGGGCGGCGAAATGCATGTCACCGACACTCCTGTCGTGACCAACCACTGCATCTGGGAAGTCCGCGAGAATCCTGAGACTGTCAACTCGTATGAGCGTCTCGCCAAGCTCGCCGGGTACAGCCCGAAGACCTACGAGGAATCCCTCGGGGCCATAAGCTCCGTCTCATATGAGGGCTGGACCCTCTGGTCCGTCATCTACGACCGCAGTGAGCTCGCCGGCCACTGGTACAAAGCCCGTGACTGGGACAGCCCGATAGACTTCACTCTATAACGTTCATCGCCTCTGCCCCCTCAGCATTGTTTTTCTGCTGTTGAGGGTGCAGGGATGTGCCACAGAGATGCATGCAGGGCATGTTGCTGCCCCCTCAATCGTGTATTACGGCTGCTGAGGGTGCAGGGATGTGCCACAGAGGTGCGTGCAGGGCATGTTGCTGCCCCCTCAACCGTGTATTTCGGCCGCTGAGGGTGCAGGGAAGTGCCACAGAGATGCGTGCAGGGCATACTGTTGCCCCCTCAACTAAGTATTTAGGCCGCTGAGGGTGCAGGGAAGTGCCACAGAGGTGCGTACAGGGCAATGTGTTGCCCCCTCAGCATTGTTTTTATGCGGTTGAGG
>Ga0256407_10003482_pt1 | contig 27901 bp, 25 predicted proteins | sample RumenRJG_04DNA_FD_193489 | JGI IMG/M metagenome (GOLD analysis project Ga0256407, IMG submission 193489) | Bovine rumen microbial communities from Lethbridge, Alberta, Canada - RJG_04 | ecosystem: Host-associated > Mammals > Digestive system > Stomach > Rumen | place: Canada: Alberta...
AGGAAAGTGTCCAGCGCTGTAGGAAACTGACCAAGAAAGTAGGAAAGTGTCAACGACCATTAGGAAGATGTCTACTTGACTAGGAAATGATATTAAAAAACTGTCTACTAAATTTAGGAAAAGACAGGATTATGAGGAGAGAGGGGAGGAGGAGAGGGAGTGGAGGAGGGAATCAGATGAAATGGCGGGTGGAGGAGATGTAATCGATGGTAGGTTGGGGGATATCGGAGCGGGTTTGGGCCAGGGTGGGCCATAGGGCAACGGCATCGACGACCTGATCGATGATCTTAGGCGCTTTTTTGATGTTCATCTCATACGCCACTTTGAGGAGGTCTTCGCGGGTGATATCATCCCATTTGTTGTTAATCGACATTTGGTGGGTGTTTGTCCAAATGCCGTCGGCACTATACGCCCAAGACATGTCGTACGCCGGAGAGAGATGCCAAGTGCCGGTTTTATCCATGAGGAAAGAGATGTTCTTGGTGTGGTCATCTTGGTTGCGTGCTACCACATTGAAGACCATCCGGCGGAAAAATTCCTCGGCATCGGAGTAAGGAAGGTAAAGTTGGCGCATAACCCCGAAGGCTTGTTCGTAGGAGTAGGCATGCAGCATATTGTAGTCATAGTGCGCGAGACCGCAGAGTGTCTGCATGTGTATTTTTTCTCCGTTTTGTCGATCAAAACGGCGCGTCATAAAGTGTGCCCGTCCGTTTTCGCGCAACAGGCGGCACTCGGTCATGTTGATGCCCGCTTCTTTGGCAAGGAGGTAGTGGATATATTCGATTTCTCCGAAGTGTTGCGGGTCTCCGAGTTCTTTGTTGGTCACGCCATCGAGTTTGATGAGCCAGTAGTCGAATCCTTCGGGAGCAGAGAGCTGTCCGCTTCTGACTTCTCCTGTTGTATCGTTATAGGCGATGACGGCTTTTGCCCGCTGTCCACCGGCAGATGTTCCCACACGGATGATGTCCATGAGTGCTTCGGTGGGTTCGGATAAGTTGGTTTGCAGCGTTTCTTTGCTATGCAATACTTCTCGCGCGGTTTCAACCAAATTGTTAATTTCGATGGTATGCTCCATATCCAGTTGGCGCTCCTGTGAGGGCACAAACTCCAAAGCTCCCATACTTCGTTTGCCCTGAAAACAAAGTCTCTCCACAGGGTTGGCGGTTTGTCTGTTTTGTGCAATGAGCCATTTGTCCAACAAAGCTCGTCCAAAAGCGTCCGGCAGGGCTTCCGCCAGCAGTCCCGGGAGTCCCATGAAGGTCTGTTTCGGCAATTCGGGGAACGAGTAGATTCGTGAACCGAGCGGCATGGTCAGCGGTGCTATCTCCAGACCGCTGTTGATAAACTCGGGTGCATACTGGAAAGTAGCGTAACCATGACGCTCGTTCCAGAGGACAACACCTACGAGGTGATCCCACAAGTGAACTTCAGCTGCGATTACCATGAGGAAAGAGGTTTAGAGGGTTGTTGGTTGTTTTTATTGCGAACACGTTTAGGCGTTGCGTTTTTTCGCAAGGCTTCGGCATATGCAATGGGGCTGATTTCTTCTTCCCGGAAGAAAGGTTCCAGCAGATCGAGGCTCTTTATCGTCCGCAGAACCTGAATCAAGGTGAGCAGCGAGCTGTTTTGTCCTTTTTCAATGTTCCCGACCGCAGAAAGAGCCACTCCGGCTTGTTCAGATAGCTGTTTTTGGGTAAGGTTAGCTGCAATTCGCCGGCTTTTTACCTTCAGACCGATTTGCGCTAAAAGCGCGTTATTGGAAGAGAAATAAGTGTCCATAATATTTGCTATACCAATTTTTACGCTGCAAAGTTACAAATAAAATTTGATATAGCAAATATTTTTTGGAAAAAAATGCAAAATAAATGTATTTTGTCACCTAAATGGGGCAAAAGGGTGGAGGAGAGATAGGTAGGACGTTATTGTCCCGGTTGGCAGGAGACGCCTGCGTATCTCTTTTCGTTTTTGAGATACGAAAGCACACCCGCGCAATCTATTTCCTCTTTGGGTCTCTGATACGTCTCGGTTTTATTTTTGCCGTTCGCCATAAATGTACAGACACAGATATTCGTTTCAACTCCAGTAGAGGGGTTGGTGACCTGCTGATAGATGTCCTTAAAAGTGTTTTGCCATGCCTCTTTTTCGCAACCTGCCAACGAAAAACAGAGACTTGCCAGCACTATCGCGCTGACAAGTACAATTTTATTCCATGGGTGAGCCATTCCAGATGATGTTTTTGGTGTGTTTGAGTGAGCTCTCTTTCTGCGGGGTCATGATGCAGTTTTGGAAAGTGATGTCCTCTGCATAATCGATGGTCATACCTTCTCGGGTAGCGTACCAGTTGACCCCATCAAAGAGGATGTTATGTACGGGCAGACCTTTCATACCTTCCATTGTAACAGCCTTTTTGGCATTGACGCTGGTGATATTTCGGAAGGTGAAATTGCTCCACTCGGGGAAGAACTTACTCTTATCGTCGTTGTCTGTAGCTCCACGTCCACCGGCAGCACGGTCGGCATAACCGGATTGGAAGAGGAAAGCAGATTCACGTATATCCTTCATGGTGATGTTATAGCAATAGATATCCTCGCACCATCCACCACGACCCGGAGCGGATTTGAAGCGGCAGCCGATATCGGTGCCATCGAACATACAATCTTTGACGATGATGCGTTGCATACCACCGGAGTACTCTGAACCGATGACGAATCCTCCGTGTGCCCGATAGACGGTGTCGTTGGTGATGAGGAAGTCTCGTTGGGGTCCGGCATCAACGCCTTTCTGTCCAGCGCCGCCTTTCATACAGAGACCATCGTCACCGCAACTCACGTGACATCCGGCGATGAGCGCCACCTGAACATTGCCCGGGTCGATGGCATCACCGTTCTGCGCCCACCACGGACAATCGATGGTGACATTCTCAATGATGAGGTTCTGGATTCGGGTCGGCACCAAGTGAAGTTTGGGGCTGTTGCGAAGGGTGACGCCTTCGATGATGACGTTCTTCGAATCGATGATATTTACCAAAGTCGGACGCATTTTCTCCTGGATCTCCGGTGTTGCGGCGATATTGGGTATTCCGAGTTCGGGGTTGAGGTTGAAGGGGTACCAGATGCGATAGGTCTTATCGTCCTGCTTGAGGGTACCTCCCAGCGCGAGTGCTTCATCCCAAACCTCTTTGAGCCCACCATCGCGTACCACTTTCTTCTCTTTAATGGGTCGCCAGATGAAGCCCTGTCCGTCGATGACACCTTTACCGGTTACACCGACATTCTCGCATTTAGTAGCGCGGATGAGTGCATTACATTTCTTGCTACCATCGCGAGGATCGTTCTTCTGAACGTAGAGTTCCTTGTTCTCGCTGCCGAGGATGGTAGCACCTTTTTTGAGGTGGAGGTCAATATTGCTTTTGAGGACAATGGATCCGGTTTTCCATACACCGCGGGGAACGATGACGTGTCCGCCGCCCATTTTGCTGATCGAGTCGATAGCTGCTGCAAAGGCTTCTGTACAATCCGTTTTGCCGTCCGGTACAGCTCCGAACATCGCGATATTGAGTGCGTTGTTAGGGAAATGGATTTCCTTGACGTGCTCAATCTCAATCGGCAAGTTGGTGTAATAGTGGTCATACTTGCTTTGTGCGCTTGCGAAGAGCGCGGCGCCCAGCAGGAGGGCAGAGAGGAAGATTTTTTTCATCGTATTGTTGTTTTTTAGTTTACTGGTCTTCTGGTCAACTGGTCTACTGGTCAACTGGCAAAAACTATGCCAAAGCAGCTATTTTGAGAGCGGCATTGATGCCGTCGAGTGCGGAAGAGGTGATACCTCCGGCGTAGCCGGCTCCTTCGCCACAGGGGTAGAGGCCGGGTGTGGAGACGGATTGGAGTGTCTCTGGATCACGAGGGATACGCACGGCGCTGCTGCTTCGGCTCTCGACACCGAGGATGACTGCCTCGTTGGTGAGGAAGCCCGGGTACTTGCGGTCAAAGTCTCGGAAGCCTTGTTGGAGGCGTTTGCCGATATGAGGGGGCAGCCAGAGGTCAAGGCGTGAGGGGACGATCCCCGGCAGGTAACTGCAAGGCGGGAGGTCCTTGGAGGGGCGCGATTCGACGAAGTCGAGTAGCCTTTGCGCTGGAGCGGACGATAATTGATAATTGACAATTCTTTGCCTGTCGGCACGATCTGAAGGTATGGATAATTGAGAATTATGAGCTTGCATGAATGCAAGCTGCTCGAGGGATTCCTGGTATTCGAGTCCGCGGAGAGGGTCATTGCCCGGGATGTCTTCGGGATTGATCTGTACGACCATGCCTGAGTTGGCGAAAGGTGAGTTGCGATGGGAAGCAGACATGCCGTTGACGACACAGGTGTCGGGTGTACTACCGGCAGGAACGATGTGTCCGCCCGGGCACATACAGAAGGAATAGACCCCGCGACCGTCCACCTGCGTCACCAAACTATAGGATGCGTTGCCAAGGTATTTGATGATGTTTTCGTGATCTCGTGATCTCGTGATCTCGTGATCTCGACCTTTGAAATACATCAATTTATTGATGAGGGATTGGGGATGTTCGGCACGGACGCCCATGGCAAAGCCTTTGGTCTCAAGGGCGACACCTTCGGCGGCTAACATCCTATACGTATCGTGGGCGGAGTGACCTATCGCCAATATTATTGGCGAATTTGTGATTTGTGATTTATGATTTCTGATTTGAGTCAGGCTATCAATTTTCGTATTAAAATGAATCTCGCCGCCGTGTGAGAGGATGCAGTCGCGGATGTTTTTGATGATAGAAGGTAGTTTGTCGGAACCTATATGTGCGTGTGCTTCGTAGAGGACGGTGTCTGGTGCTCCGAAGAAATGGAAGAGTTCCATGACTCGTTGCATGTTCCCACGTTTTTTGGAGCGGGAGAAGAGTTTGCCATCGGAGAATGTACCGGCTCCTCCTTCCCCGAAACAGTAGTTCGATTCAGGGTTGAGTCCTTCGTTTCGGTTGAGGAGGGCGATATCTTTTTTTCGCTCACTGACTTCTTTTCCGCGCTCGTAGATGATAGGTTTGATGCCATGCTCGATGAGCGTCAGAGCGGCAAAGAGTCCTGCAGGACCAGCTCCGATGATGATGGCAGAACGTGAAGCGTTATGGACGTCTTGGAAAACGGGCGGCTCGTAAAGGGGGATCGGAGCATCCTTGGCGACGGGTTTTCCTGCATCATCCGTAAGAACAGTAAGATGCACCTTCAGCTCGCGCTGACGTGCATCTACACTTCGCTTGACCACCCGCCATTTCTGAGCCGCCGTATACGCCTCAAGCGGAGATAATATATACTGCTTCGAATCCACGAGGGGTTACTTGCTCATTTTATTCAGCACAGTTTCCAAGCCTATTTCTTTCACTTTCTCGCTGATCTTGGTCTCGAGTTCTTCGCAGAGATCGGGGTTTTCGGCAAGCACAGCTTTGACGTTATCGCGTCCTTGACCGAGTTTGGTGTCTCCATATGAGAAGAAGGAACCGCTCTTTTTGATGACTTCTGTTGCAACTGCGAAATCGAGGATTTCACCTATACGGGAGATACCTTCGTTGAACATGAGGTCGAACTCGGCTTTTTTGAAGGGAGGTGCCACTTTATTCTTCACTACTTTGACGCGTACTTGGTTACCTTTGATTTGCTCGCCGTCTTTGATCTGCCCCGTACGACGGATGTCCAGACGCACGGAAGCGTAGAATTTGAGGGCGTTACCGCCGGTGGTAGTCTCGGGGTTTCCGAACATGACGCCGATTTTCTCGCGGAGCTGGTTGATAAAGATGACGGTAGTGTTGGTTTTATTCACCGAAGCGGTCATTTTGCGCAGAGCTTGAGACATCAAACGGGCTTGTAGTCCGACTTTGTTATCTCCCATATCTCCGGTTATTTCCGCTTTCGGGGTAAGGGCAGCGACTGAGTCGATGACGATGAGATCCACGGCAGCGGAACGAATCAGTTCGTCGGCTATCTCCAGCGCTTGTTCTCCTGAATCGGGTTGTGCAATGAGCAGTTCGGCGATGTTCACACCGAGTTTCTCGGCATAGAAACGGTCGAAAGCATGCTCGGCATCGATGATAGCGGCGATGCCGCCTGTTTTTTGAACTTCCGCCATCGCGTGAATAGCGAGGGTCGTTTTACCGGAGGACTCGGGACCATAAATCTCGATGATACGTCCGCGGGGATATCCTCCTACGCCGAGTGCGTAGTTGAGACCGAGACTACCGGTAGGAATAACAGGTACATTCTCGATATTCTCATCGCCTAATTTCATGATGGCGCCTTTACCGAACTCTTTGTCGATCTTCGCCATAGCGGCCTGCAGCGCTTTCAGTTTGTCTGCATTGGGGGCTTGTTTCTCTGCCATAAAAATATTTACGATTTAATGATTTACGATTTGTTCATTTAGCGACTGCAAAGGTACAAAAAAAAAAGCACATGTGCAAGAAATGTGCTATTTTTTTGAAAAATATCTGCAATATTGCGCCAATCCGCATGATTCGCATTGTGGTTTGCGTGCTTGGCATATGTAACGTCCATGGAGTAGAAGCCAATGATGCGCTTTTGGGATGATGGAAGCCGGGATGTACTTGACGAGTTGGCGTTCTGTTTGGAGTGGGTTCTTGCTGTTGGTGGTCAGGCCGAGTCGTTCGGAGACACGGAAGATATGTGTATCAACCGCCATAGTGGGTTGGTTCCAGATGACCGCGCAGACGACGTTGGCGGTCTTTCGTCCGACACCTTGGAGGGTTTGCAGGTCATCTATGTTATCGGGGACGATGCCGTGGTAGGCGGAGACGAGGCGCTGCGCCATTTGGACCAGATGTTCCGCCTTCGAGCGAGGGTAACTGACGGATTTGATGTATTCGAAGACCTCGTCGGAGGTAGCTGCGGCTAAAACTTCGGGGGTCGGGTATGCGGCAAAGAGAGCCGGTGTGACCATGTTGACGCGTTTGTCGGTACATTGGGCGGAGAGCATGACGGCAACGAGGCACTGGAAGGGGTTGGCGAAGTTGAGTTCGCTCTCTGCGACAGGCATGTTGGCATCAAACCAAGCGAGAACGGCTTCAAAGAGCTGTTTTTTATTTACTATTTGGTCATTTACCATGTACTATTTATTTAGACATTTGGTCATTTAAATAGGTTTTGCTCAGGAATTGCAAGAGTTGGGTAGCTTGTTGTTGGACGGAAACGGTCTCCGGGGAGATCTCTCGTTTCTGGAGGTGAAGGAGCATGATCTGGTAGAGGAGGGTGAAACAAGCTTCGAGATCGCTCATGGTGGGGCGGTCTGTCTTGGCTTTGAGGAGGTTGAGTTGCGGGGTGAGACGGATGATGGCAGCGCGGTACATCGCATCCTCGTTGAGGAGTTGGGTGTGCAGGTCTTCCATTTCCGCAAGGGCGTTTTGCGCCAAAGCCAGATGTCCGCCTTCCATAATACCCTCTCGGTGCATCATTTCGTTCAATTCGTGCAGTTCGGGAGTTGCGTCAGCGTTTTGCGGGAAAGCACGGAGGTAGTCCTCCATTTGCCACAAATAGAGGATGTATTCGGCTATGTTGTTTTTTTTAGATTTCATCAAAAATATTTACGATTTAACGATTTACGATTTTAAGATTTATTGACGATTGAGTTTTATTTACGATTTACTATGCGGTGGTTTCTTCATCGTCATCAAAATCTATTTCGTCGAGGTAGTTGTCGGACATGAAGATTTCAATGTCCCGGCGGTCTTTCTTGGTGGGGCGACCTAAACCTCTGTCACGTTGACCGTTTCCCGCCATACGTGCGAGTTCGAGCAGTTCCAGTTGTTTGGGATCCGTGCAATCTTGCAAGTATTCCGGTACAAGCTTCGCTCCTAAACGGTTTTCGGTCAGTTGCAAGACCTTGTAGGTATAAGTAATCGGGCCTTTGCGGACGGAGAACTTATCGCCTATTTTGAACGTGCGGCTCGGTTTGAGTTGGACACCATTCATGGTGATTCGTCCGTTCTTGCAAGCGTCCGCGGCGATAGAGCGGGTCTTGTAGATCCGCATCGCCCATAAATATTTATCTACGCGTACTTCCATAATTTTAGTCGAAAGTCAAAAGTCGAAAGACCGTAGCCAGTGGCTACTCAAAGCCGCTTTCTACTTTGAGCGTAGCGGTCTTTCTTCTTTCAGCGAAGCGGTCTATTATTAAACTGATTCATCGTTCTATCGATGCCGGCGAGACAGAAGGAGGGGATGATTTGGGAGGTTACTTTGAGGCGATCGTCGATCTGTTTCTTCTCTTCGTCGGTCCATTCGCCGAGGACGAAATTAACCTGCGCGCCGCGGGTGTATTCATTGCCGATGCCGAAACGTACACGTGCGTACGCGTCCGTTCCTAAAACAGATTGTATGTTTCCGAGTCCGTTATGTCCGCCGTTGGAGCCTTGTTTGCGGATACGGATGGTACCGAAGGGCAGGTTGAGATCGTCCACCAGAACAAGCATGTTCTCAACCGGGATTTTCTCCTGTTGGAGCCAGTAGCGTACGGCGTTGCCGCTGAGGTTCATGTATGTAGAGGGCTTGAGGAGTACCATTTCGGCGGATTTAACGCGACATTTGGCTACGAAACCATAGCGTTTGTCCTCCCAGTGGGCATTGACGGATGCAGCAAAGGCATCGATCATCATAAAACCGATGTTATGGCGCGTACCAGCGTACTCGTCGCCGATATTTCCAAGTCCGACAATAAGGAATTTCACGTGAAATTAAAAATTAAGAATTAAAAATGAAGAGCGGGGCGTTAAACGCCTCGCCCCTTTGTACATTGTACCTTGTCACTTTGTGACTTCGGTTTAGCCTTGTTTGCTCTGGCGGGTAGCCTTCACCTCAGCGACGCAAGCGTCAGCTGGGTTGACAAACTTCAGACCCTCAACCTTGACATCAGCAACGGCGATCTTCTTACCCAGACCAAGCTCGGTAACATCCACGTTGATGCGATCAGGGAATGCGGTGTAGATACCACAAGCTTTGAGTTTGCGCATGTTCTGAACCAGTTTACCACCGGCTTTAACACCTTCAGCAAGACCGTTGAGTTGGAGCGGAATCTCTACTACAACCGGCTTCTTCTCATCAACAGCGAGGAAGTCGATATGGAGGGTTTTTCCGTCAATCGGGTGGAACTGAAGCTCCTTAACGATTGCTTTGGTTTTGGTGTCACCCACAGTGAGGTCAACGATCTGTGTGTCCGGGCTGTAGATGAGCTTGCGAACGTCAGCAGCAGCTACCGTGAAAGTAGCGTTGATGCCACAACCATAGATGTTGCAAGGAATCAGATCCTCTGCGCGGAAAGCTTTAGCAGCTTTCTTACCGTACTCGCTACGCGGAGTACCTACTAATGCGAATTCTTTCATTGTAAAATTAAAATTTTCCAATGGACTATTGGCTGCACCTCAGCATTAAACTAGTTTACTGCGTTCGGTTTGCACAATAGTTCATCTTTGTGTTACTTAATACCGTGTATTCCATCACACGTCGTCGTCCGTCAAGACGTTTGACTTTCGACTATAAAGGCTGCTTGCTTAATCGTTTGTTCTTACTATGACGATTAAGGCGGCAGCCTTGTTGTCCACCGAGGAGTCGAACCTCGCTTCTCGGAACCAAAATCCGGTGTAATACCGATATACGAGTGGACAGTCGCGTTCGGCAACAAGTGTGCAAAAGTTCATACCGCTCCGCTTAATGAACGGGCAACTTGTGCCTCCGCTCTCCCCAAAAATTAGCAATTTTCGGGGACCCCGTAATGGGTTTTAGCGAAAAAGCATGCAAAAGTACTGCTTTTTTTTGACATACGCAAATTTTGCAGCACTTTTTTGCACTTTTTTTGCTTTTTTCTTATTTTACGACTACTAAATAGTAGTTTTTTTTGCCTTTTTGGAAGAGTAAGTACTTTCCGTTGAGGAGGTTGGCGTCGGTGAGCGGGGTCTGTGGATCGGTGAGTTTCTCTTTGTTGAGGGAGAAGCCGTTAGCCTGAATCATCTTGCGTGCCTCGCCTTTAGAAGGGAAGATGTTCGTGCGCTCCGCGAGCAGATCCAAGGGTCCGATACCTGCTTTGAGGTCGGTCATCGGGATCTCGTATTGCTCAACGCCGTTGAAGATATCCAAGAAGGTCTCTTCGTCTAACGCGCGTAACGCGTCCGCGGTCGCGTTACCAAATAATATATTAGAAGCTTCAACAGCTGCGTTGTAGTCTGCTTCGGAGTGCACCATGGTGGTCACCTCTTTGGCGAGGCGTTTTTGGAGTACGCGCAGATGTGGTGCTTCTTCGTGCTCGGCGATGAGTGCTTCGATCTCCTCGCGGGTGAGGGAGGTGAAGATCTTGATATAGCGTTTAGCATCATCGTCGGAGACGTTCATCCAGAACTGGAAGAACTTATACGGGCTGGTGTATTTCTTGGAGAGCCATACATTACCTGATTCGGTTTTGCCGAACTTACCGCCATCGGCTTTGGTGATGAGGGGGCATGTGAGGGCGAAAGCGGTTTTGCCATTCATCTTGCGCATGAGTTCGATGCCGGTGGTAATATTTCCCCACTGGTCGGAACCGCCCATCTGCATGAGGCAGTTCTTGTGCTCGTTGAGATAGACGAAGTCGTAGCCCTGGAGGAGCTGGTATGTGAACTCAGTGAACGACATACCCTGTGCGAACTCGCCGTTGAAGCGTTTTTTGACGGAGTCCTTCGCCATCATATAGTTGACGGTGATGAGTTTGCCTATATCGCGCGTGAAATTAATAAAGGTGTAGTCCTTCATCCAATCGTAGTTGTTCACCAATTCTGCAGCGTTGGGCGCGTCGGAGTTGAAATCGAGGAAATGCTCGAGTTGTTCCCGAATACAAGCTACGTTATGGCGCAGGGTCTCCTCGGTCAGCAGATTACGCTCGGCGGACTTGCCGGAGGGGTCTCCGATCATGCCAGTAGCACCGCCGATGAGGGCGATGGGTTTATGTCCGCAAGCCTGAAGGTGGCGTAACATCATAATACCACAGAGGTGACCGATATGCAGGCTGTCCGCGGTAGGGTCAATACCGACATAAGCGGTGGTCATCTCTTTCATCAACTGTTCCTCCGTTCCGGGCATGATATCTTGGAGCATGCCTCTCCAACGTAGTTCTTCTACAAAATTTTTCATTGTTCAAACAAATTAGCGTGCAAAGGTACTGCTTTTTTTTTGAATATGCAAAAAAATAAGAAAAATATTGTTAAAAATAAGTTTGGCACGGGTTTTGTAGATAAGGGGTATACACTATTCTAAAGTGAGTAAATAGAGATTGTTTGTTATCAAAAAGAAAGGCTGCCGGGAGGCAGCCTTCTTTAATAATGAGCACGTTCGATTAGAGTTTGTAACGAACTGCGAACGCAATCTTCCAATCGAAGAAATGGCTGGTATTATTATTACCATCGAAGCTCATGCCATAACCCGGACGGAAGTCAAATGCCAAAGCCAGAGGTACACTAGCCAAGTCGTACTGCAAACCGGTAATAGCGTTGATACCAAACTTACCGCTGACAGTGTTGTAACCCCAAGCGGCAGTTTCGAGACCGTTGCACAAACCGAAGTTGATACCACCACCAGCATAAATCTTCAGGTTCTCAACCGGCAGTGCCCAGTGGTACTCTGCGTTCGGGTTGATGGTGAAGTCGTACATACCCGCGGAGTGGTTTTTAAAGGCTGCCTGAGTCAGACCTACAGCGAGGTCAGCCTGCAAAGCAAAGGCATCGTTGAACCAATACTTGTAGCTGGCACCATTCATACCACCTACTACAGCACCAATTTCGTGTTGAGCCATAGCGTTGATGCTAAACAAAGCAACAACAACTGCTAAAAAAATCTTTTTCATAATTTAAAATTTAAATTGTTTGTTAATTCATTATTACGTTATTACGTTATCACGAGATCACGAGATTATTTATTCAGAGCAAGTGCTACGTTGACTGCGCAGGCTACGGTGCAACCTACCATCGGGTTGTTGCCGATACCGAGGAAGCCCATCATCTCTACGTGTGCCGGAACGGAGGACGAACCTGCGAACTGAGCGTCGCTGTGCATACGACCCAGCGTATCCGTCATACCGTAGGAAGCAGGACCTGCAGCCATGTTATCCGGGTGCAAGGTACGACCTGTACCACCACCGGAAGCAACCGAGAAGTACGGTTTGCCGGCGAGGATACGCTCTTTCTTGTACGTACCTGCTACCGGGTGTTGGAAGCGGGTCGGGTTGGTCGAGTTACCGGTGATGGAAACATCGACGTTCTCGTGCCAGAGGATTGCTACGCCCTCGCGAACATCGTCTGCACCGTAGCAGTTCACCTTCGCACGCGGACCGTCGCTGTACGCTTTCTTACGAACGATCTTGAGCTCGCCCGTGAAATAGTCAAACTCGGTCTGTACATAGGTGAAACCGTTAATACGGCTGATGATCATAGCAGCGTCCTTGCCCAGACCGTTGAGGATGCAGCGAAGCGGGTTCTTACGAACTTTGTTCGCCATCTCTGCGATCTTGATAGCGCCCTCAGCAGCTGCAAACGACTCGTGACCTGCCAGGAAAGCAAAGCACTGGGTCTCCTCACGCAGCAGACGAGCTGCCAAGTTACCGTGACCGATACCGACCTTACGGTCGTCAGCTACGGAACCCGGAATACAGAATGCCTGCAGACCGATACCGATAGCCTCGGCAGCGTCAGCGGCGTTCTTGCAGCCTTTCTTCAGCGCGATAGCGGTGCCCACTACGTAAGCCCATTTCGCGTTCTCAAAACAAATACGTTGGGTCTCCTCGCATGTCTGATAAGGATCGAGGCCGTATTGCTCGCAAATCTGGTTGGCCTCCTCGATGGAAGCGATACCGTTAGCGTTCAGAGCGGCGAGAATCTGTTTCTCGCGGCGGTCTTGCGACTCAAATTTTACTTCACGAATCATAGTCTCTCCTCCTTAGTTTTTGCGTGGATCAATCGATTTAACTGCACCTTGCTCTTTGGTCGTGCGGCCGTAAGTGCCGGTTACGCTCTTGAGCGCCTCGTCAGCGGGAACGCCCTTCTTGACAGCGTCCATGAACTTGCCCATGTGAACGTACTCGTATCCGCAAACCTCATTGTCCTCATCGAGGAACTCCTTGGTGATGTAACCTTCGGTTAACTGCAGGTAACGAACACCTTTAGCCTTGGTGGAGTAGAGTGTACCACACTGGCTAACAAGTCCCTTACCGAGGTCTTCCAGACCGGCACCGATGGCCAGACCGCCCTCCGAGAACGCAGACTGCGTACGACCGTAAACGATCTGCAGGAACAACTCGCGCATTGCGGTGTTGATAGCGTCGCAAACGAGGTCGGTGTTGAGCGCCTCAAGAATCGTCTTGCCCGGCAGGATCTCTGCTGCCATTGCAGCCGAGTGCGTCATACCAGAGCAACCGATGGTCTCTACGAGCGCCTCTTCGATAATACCGTCTTTTACATTCAGACTGAGTTTGCAGCAACCCTGTTGCGGTGCACACCAGCCGATACCGTGCGTCATACCCGAGATGTCTTTGATCTCCGTAGCCTTCACCCATTTGCCCTCTTCGGGAATAGGAGCCGGTCCGTGCTTCGGACCTTTGGCTACTACGCACATTTCTTGTACTTCTTTTGAATAAATCATGTGTTTTAATTATTGTTTGTTAAATTTGTTTTTCTGTTCACACATTTTGCGCCGCAAAATTACTACTTTTTTTTGATATACGCAAGAAAGTACGTTATTTTTGTCAAAAATAATCATTTTTGTATTGTTGAATTTGCATAATTCAAAAAAAAGTTGTAACTTTGCAGCGAATTTAGACAATTGACAGTTGATAATTGACAATTGATAATTGTTTTTAGGTTGAGGGTAGCCTGACGTTGGTTAAACGACCCACTAACCACCCACTAATCACCCACTAATCACCCACTCGAATCTCGCGATGACCGTGTTGTTGATTAGTTTTTTTTGTGTACCTTTGGGCAGGAAAGGGGGTTGGAGAGAAAGGTGTTGAGGCGGTTCATGACAAACATTACAAAACTCTCCGTAGGTTCGTCATCGCCGCCTACCGCCAAAATCTATGAGGGTGTGCCAATTAGTTTTGACACACCCTCGTTTCGCCTATTCTCGGAATACTATAATTCAGTTTGTGGTAGTTTGAACAGATCCTCAAATAAAGCAAACGCTTATTTTTTCTATGTAGCGCAACACTTTGCGCTTGTCCTTGCTGTTTTACGTCGGCAAGCGACGCCTTGCTTTTTTACGCTGTCAAGGCCAGCGGTTTGGTTAAATCGCTACCGTAAACGGATCGACTTGAGTCACTACACCGTTCTCACTAAAGATGAGCGGCTGGTGGTCACGACGATGTTGTTCTACAACTTTGCGATAAGATTGTTTAAGACCTACGCTTAATTTGGCCTCTAATTCACGTTCGCTCATATCTTTTGTATCAATTGGTTCCACATTTCTTGCTCATAAACTTGTATGTCGCCTTTTGATAAGCCCAATTTAGCGACTAATACAGCCTCTCCATGCGCATTATTATACACCAGCGCGCTGTCACAAATCGGCATATACAAGTTGATTAAATTATAGATGCCGCGTTTGAAACGACGACGGATGTCTTCTTCGGGGATATTGTGTCCTCCGTTACTGACTCGTTGTGCCACACGCTGAATAGCTTGTTCTTCGTTCTCCAAAAAGAAGTAAATCAAATGCACCTTATACCCTAACTTTTGTGCACGGTGCACCAATTGTACATACGAGCGTGTAGCAAGTGTTGTTTCTATCGCAAAATCCACGCGTTGCGGCAACAACTCCTCTATGCGTTGCAACATAATTCTTCCCGCTTGAAAAGCTACCGTTTCCGGCGCAAAAGGCGATAAGCCGCGAGCAATCTCATCTGCGTTTACGAAGTTCGGACAATGCAATACATCAGGGAGCAAATTAAAAGAGGCAGTAGTCTTTCCTGCTCCATTCGGACCGGCTATAATGTACAAATTCGGCTGTCGCATTTAACTAATCAAACCTTTGCGGCTGCAAAGGTACGAAAAAAAAATGACACATGCAAATATTTGTGTCATTTTTTATAAATTTCCTTGATTGTATCACATACTCCCCGCGGATTTCGCAATAACGGCCGGGTGGAGTAGAAACACTCGCCGCTAATCTCAGGAATGGTCCTATTTAGTCTCATCTGCCGGGATATCTCGTTGCCTTGACCCCAAGGAGTGTCTTTCTTCGCACCCTCCAGCCGGTAAGGAGCCATGCCGATATAGAGCTTGCATTTGGTGCCACGCACTTCATTTGCCCACCAGTGTGCGAGGATTTCGTAATCGGCTACTTTCTTGCCTATTTCCCAGTAGAGTTGGGGAAGGACGTAATCGATCCAACCACTTCTGATCCATAGGCGTATGTCGGCGTAGAGGTCATCGTAATTGGTGATTCCGGCTTGTGTGGCGGAGCCTGTGGAGTCCACCGAGGCGTTGCGCCAGACGCCGAAAGGCGAGATGCCGAATTGGATGGAATCCTTGCATTCGCGGATGGTGGAGCTGATTGCTTGGATGGCGAGGTTGACGTTGTTACGTCGCCAATCGCGTATGTCCGTAAAACCCCTTGGGTATTTGGCAAAAGTCTCAGCGTCAGGTATTTGCAGTTTGCCGGCGGGGTATGGGTAGAAATAATCGTCCATATGAATAGCTTGTATGTCGTAGCGCGAGACGATGTCCTGTACGATAGTACAAATCCATTCGCGTGTGACGTCCAGACCCGGGTCGAAATACCACTGTTTATTGTACTCCCAGAACCACTCGGGATGTTTGCGGAAGATGTGATCCGCGCTTATCATCGAAGTGTCCGTTTTAGCGAGGTTGACTCGATAGGGATTGAGCCAGACGTGGACTTCCATGTGGCGTTTGTGCGCCTGATCAATCGTCCATTGAAGAGGGTCAAAGCATTTACTATTTTGACATTTACCATTTACCATTTGGTCATCACTGTTCCACACACCTTGTTTGCCGGTGAGCCAATGGGAGACGGGCTCGTAATTGCTGCGGTAAAGTGCGTCGGCGGTAGGGCGGACTTGGAAGATGATGGCGTTGATGCCGATGGCGTGCAGCGAGTCGAGCAAAAATATCATCTCCTCCTGCTGTTTTTCCGTGTTTCCCACGGCTTCCTGTGATGGCCAGTCGATATTCGCGACCGTAGCTATCCATGCGCCGCGGAAGGGCATAAGACCGTCTTCGGCTGACAGAGTACAGACCGCTATCGCTGACAGAATACAGACCAAATATGTTTTAAATAATCGTGCCATTTTCAACATGGAAGATTTTGGCGTTGTTATTGGGTTTGAGGATCTCGGTGAGGTGCTGACGGTCGGTGTCCGTAATAAAAATCTGTCCGAATTGTTCACTTTGTACCATATTGACAATCCGCTCGACACGTTCACTATCCAGACGGTCGAAGATGTCATCTAAGAGCAAGATGGGAGAAACCCCACCCGACCTCCCCTCAAGGGAGGAGTTGTGATTAGAGATATACAAAGCTTGTGCCAATTTCATGGCGAGGACGAATGTGCGTTGCTGTCCTTGGCTGCCGACCTGCTTGAGGGGGTAGTCGCCGAGACGCATTTCCAAGTCGTCTTTATGAATGCCCTGCGAAGTCCAACCGAGTATCAGATCGCGTTGCCGGGTCTTGATATAAGACTCGCGCAGATCGCGGTCTTGCAACTGACTTATATAGCGTAATTGCGGGATCTCTGCCGACCCGCTTATCTGTGCATACGTCTTAGCAAAATACGGCTCAAACGCCTCAAAGAAAGCGGTTCGCTTCGCAAAGATATACTCGGCGGGTTCGATCATTTGCCATTCGAGTACTTCGAGAAGAGCAGCCCCCTCCGACTCCCCCTGAAGTGGGGAGGGGTATTTGTCCGCAAGTTGCTTGAGCAGGGCATTGCGCTGTTTGAGGAGTGCGTTGTAGGTGGTTAGACAATCCAGGTATTTGCGGTCGAGTTGTGAGATAACCACATCCATGAAACGGCGTCGTTCGTCTGATCCTTCGTCGATGAGTTGTTGGTCAGAGGGAGAAATCATTACTAAGGGAATGAGGCCTATATGGTCAATGAGCCGCTGGTAGTCTTTTTTATCGCGGCGGAACTGTTTCTTGACACCCTTACGGAGACCACAAGAAATGGTGGTAGTTGATAATTGATAATTGATAGTTGATAATTGATACACCCCTTGAACCATGGACATTTGTTCACCGTGGGTGATGTTGAGCGAGTCTTGGGAGGTGAAAGCGGATTTGGCGAACGAGAGGAGGTAGATCGCGTCGAGGACGTTCGTTTTGCCTTGACCGTTGAGACCGACGAAGCAGTTGAGTTTGGGGGCAAACTCAAGCGAGGCTTCGCGGATGTTGCGATAGTTGAGGATATTTAATGAAATTAAATTCAATTAAAAATTAAGAATTAAAAATTAAAAATTGACGAATTACGCATACAAATCTACGTCTTCTTTGGTGATTTTGGAACCGGCGAGGATGATGAGACGCTCGACGACGTTACGGAGTTGACGGATGTTTCCGGTCCATTGTTTGGCTTGGAGGGCTTTAATGGCGTCGGGGTCGAAGGATTTGGGAGCGATGCCTTGTTCTTCGCAAATTTGTGCTGTGAAATGCTCGACGAGGAGGGGTATGTCTTCGATGCGGTCGTTGAGGGCTGGAACTTGGATAGGAATGACGTTGAGTCGATGGAAGAGGTCTTCGCGGAAATTGCCGGCAGCAATCTCTTTGGCGAGATCTTTGTTGGTGGCAGCAAGGACACGGACGTTCACTTTGATGGCTTTGTCAGAGCCGACACGGGTGATCTCGGATTCCTGAAGGGCACGCAACACTTTTGTTTGTGCAGCAAGGGACATGTCACCTATCTCATCGAGGAAGAGCGTACCACCATCGGCTTGTTCGAACTTACCGGCACGATCTTTGACAGCCCCGGTGAAGGAGCCTTTCATGTGTCCGAAGAGTTCGGATTCGATGAGTTCTGAGGGGATGGCTGCGCAGTTGACTTCGACCATCGGTCCGTTAGCGCGTGCCGAGTTCTCATGGATGAGATGTGCTACCACTTCTTTTCCGGTACCGTTGGGTCCGGTGATGAGGACACGTGCTTCGGTGGGTGCCACCTTGTTTATTATTTCGCGTACGCGTGTGATAGCTGCACTCTCTCCGATCATCTGCGGACCTTTGGAGGCTACGCGTTTGCGGAGCTGTTTGGTCTCCTGTTTGAGCGATTTGGACTCGAGGGCATTCTTAGTGGTGATCAGGATACGGTTGAGGTCAAGAGGCTTGAGCAGGAAGTCGTAGGCACCCATTTTGAGCGCTTGTACGGCTGTTTCTACGTCTCCGTGTCCGGAGATCATCACTACGGGTGTTTCGATGGGTTCTATCTCTTCTCCTTGAGGGGTTGTCGGGATTGGTTGTTTGAGTGCTTTGAGCAGTTCCATCCCGTCCATCTCGGGCATTTTGATATCCGAGAAGATGAGGTCGTAGGCTTTGTTTTGCGCCATTTCGAGGCCTTGCTTGCCGTTTTCCGCTACTTCTACGGTGTGTCCTTCGTCAGCGAGAATCTCGCGGAGGGTGTTGCGGATACCACGCTCGTCATCTATAATCAGTAATTTAGCCATAAAATAATGTACAATTTAACAAAGTACAAAGTACCAAGTTTTAATTTTGGCGCAAAGTTACTACTTTTTTTTTGAATATGCAAGAAATCGAGAAATTTTGTAAAAAAATGCAAATAAATTTGGCTATGTCAAAAAAAAAGGCTACCTTTGCAGCGGAAATGCATGAAAGTTAACATTATATGTTATAGAGCAGATATTTATATCCAAAATAACCAATTTTATTCATTTAATTTTAAAAATCATGAAAAAGTTTTTTACATTCATCGCTGCCGTGCTTTTCGCAGGTGGTATGATGGCGGAAGGTCTTCTTTTTGAGCAGACTTATCCCGGAACTCCATCTTCCAAGACAAATGCGTATGACGCGAGCTTTACGTTAGCCACAGATGGCTACACACTCACGTACGCCAACGTTAACAACGGATCTAAAAATGATTCATGGGATGTGGTACGCGCCGGTAGAAAATCAGCAGCCTCTGTTGCTACCGTGACTTCTGAAGCTATTGCCGCAAAGGTGTCCAAGGTAGTCATTGATTTTACGCAAGTAGATGCTTCTAAAACAAATGAACTTTGTCTGCTAGTTGCAAATAATGCAGCCTTCACAAATGCGACCAAAGTTAACGCAACTATCGCCAAAGGAGAAGTGAGCTTCACCGTAGCAGCACCTGCTGAGAATATGTACTACCAGATTAGTATGGATATGGTAGCTCATGGTTCGTCTAATGGTTTCAATCGTTGGAACAAGATTCAGTTTATCACCCCGGAAGGTGGTACTCCTATCGTAGCTCCTACATATGACACGCTGACTGTTGCGCAGGCTAAAGAGATAGCACAAGCACTGGCTGACAAGGCAACCTCCAAAGAGAAATACTATGTTGAGGGTTATGCAGTGAATGTAGAAGCATATAGCCTACAGTTCGGAAACCAGAACTTCTATATGGTGGATGATGTAAAAGCCCCGGATAATTCGTTTGAGGCTTATGCCGCTTATCCAACCAAAAACGGCAAAGCATATCCTGTATTGGCCGGAGACAAAGTTCGTGCTTTCGGCGCATTGAAGAAATACGGTACCCAGTTGGAGATCGATCATCCGACCGTAGAGTTCATCACTGAGGTAGAAGGCGATCGTACGATTGAGCAACCTGCTGAGGCAGAAGTGATTACGGTAACTAAAGCACTAGAAATTGGAACCGCTCTTGAGTCTGGCAAGACCACCACGGAGTATTACGAGGTACAGGGATATGTTACTGCATTGACGGATAACAAAGGTGTGGCAAACGCTGATGGCGGTTGGGCTGCATACAAGAATCAGTGTATGTGGATTGCCGACGCTAAAGACGGTGGTACTGCCAAAGAGACTGCATTCTTCGTATATCAGGGTGTCGCTTCCGAACAGGTAACCAAAGGTGCCAAGATCAGTATCAAATGCCAGATCAAGAACTATAACGGCATGGTAGAGAACGCAGCAGCAAAAGCCGCTGTAACTATCCTTGAGAAGGGTGAGGAGCCGACTCCGGTAGATCCGACTCCCACTACGCTGGATACCATCACCGTAGCCAAAGCACTGGAGATCGGTGCAGCACTTGATGTTAGCAAAACTTCAGACGATGTCTATGTGATAGCAGGTTATGTATCCAAGATAGTTACTCCGTATGATTCTGTATCTCAGAATGAGACGTTCTGGATGGTAGATGAAAAGGGTGGACGTGCAGCAACCAATGCGGAAGGTGCATTTGAGGTGTATCGCGGCAAGATGGATACGATTGCAGAAAGAGACGCAAAAGTATATGTAACTGCCAAGATTTATAAATATCAGCCGATGAAAAATAATCAGCCGAATGGTGATCCGCTTATCGAGACAGCAAACAATCCAATTCCTGCAGTACATGTAGCTGAGGCGGGTGCTCCGGAAGTAATTGAAGCAATCACAGTAGCTCGTGCGTTGGAGATAGGTCAACAACTGCAAGAATCCGATAAGGACCATAGCTATCCTTCAGTTGATCTTTACGAGATTACCGGTTATGTATCATATATTGAGGAGGCATATTCCAGTTTTGGTAACGAGACTTTCTGGATTACAGATACGAAGGGAGAACGTACCAATGACAAGACCAAAGCTTTTGAGGTATATCGCGGTAAACCGGATACCCAAAAGGAAATCGGTATGGATGCGAAGATTAAGATTGTATGCTACATTAAGAACTTTAAGGGTACCATTGAGAATGATGGAAATAATATTCCGTTTGAAGTGTTGGAGCAAGGTACCGAGTTGACGTATGATACGATTAGCGTCAAAGAGGCACTCGCTGAAATTGCCAAGTTAGAAGATGGCGCAACAACATTGGATAAGTACGTCGTGAAAGGTTATATAGCAGAAGTTACAGGAGCTTATGACCCGAACTTTAAAAATATGAATATCACGATGACCGATAAGTTCAACAGACTTGAAGGTGATCTCACAGCTTTCCGTGCTAAAATTGCGGAGGCTGATGTCGAGAAAGCTGTTTCCGGTGCTTATGTGTACGTATTTGGAACATTGCAGAAACATTCGAATGGTCCTCAAATAGCTCAAGGCGGTCAGATTACAATCGTTGAGGCTCCGAAGGTAGATACAGTAGCTATCACGGTTGCTCAGGCAATAGAGATAGCATCATCGCTGAAGAAGGGCGAAGAAGCGGACGTCTTCTATGCAGTAACCGGTTATGTGGCTGAGAATATTGAATCTGGTGAAGGTACTCAGAGCTTCTGGATGAGCGACAGCGAGACAGAAACTAAGGGAGATCTCTACATTGACAATGTTAAGATTGCTGCTCAGGCGGCTGATCATCAGCAAGTATGCGTATATGGTTGGGTAGGTAAGGATACCGAAGGTGACGCTCGCATCCTCAATGGTGAAGCCGTGATTATGAGCGGTGAAGGAATTGAGCAGATTGTGCTGACGGAGAAGGCACAGAAGGTAGTTGTGGATGGCGCAATTTACATCATCCGTGACAATAAACTCTATAATCTCCAAGGCGCACAAGTACGATAAGTGCCCTCTAAGGCCTATTGAAAGAACAGCTCTGCAGCAATGCGGAGCTGTTTTTGTAAAGTGTAGTTTACAAAGAAACTTTTGTTATGCAAAAAGTTTCCGAGTTTCTTGTAGATGTCAAATCTTTTTTGTAATTTTGCAGCCGTTTTTGCAAAGAATTATGGCAGAAGATCAGAAATGTAATATTATTAAAACGTCGTGCGATCTGTTTTTTCGCTTGGGAATCCGCAGTGTGTCTATCGATGATATATGTCGCGAATTGGGGATGTCGAAGAAGACTTTTTATGTCTATTTTGAGTCGAAGGATGCGTTGATTGAACAGATGTTGCTCTCCAATATCCGTTATATGGCGGATAAGATGGAGGAGTTATTGCAATTGCAGGATTTTCGTCAGTTGGTAAAGAAATTAGTTAAGCATCAGGAGGCGGAAAAGAACGATGTACGTCGTGTGCCGCAGTTGGTGTATGATCTGAAGAAGTATTATCCGAGACAGTTTGCTGATTTCCAGGCCAAAAGCTTTGAGATGCACAAGGGCTATATTGTTCGCTATTTAGAGTTGGGTGTATCGCAAGGTCTCGTGCGCGCGAACCTTAATATAGAATTAACGGCAGTTATGTTTTCTATGATACATGGTGGTGCGATTCGTGATTTTGAGGAATTGGAGGCGCGTAACTATAATATGCATCAATTGGCGCACACCACGATGGATATATTTGTGCGCGGAATCTTGAGTGAAGAAGGAATGAAGCTATATATTGAAAAATGAAAGGAAGAAGGAAAAGAAAATTGAAAATTAAGAATTAAATGAAACGATATATGAGAAAAAGTTTATTATTTATTATGGCGTTGGTGTTCAGCGCTACAATAATGGCGGAAGACCATGTGATGGCGGCTACTCGCGGAGCGTCCCAACCGGGCGAGAATGCTGCTCCGAAATTGCTTAGTCTGTCTCTTAAGGAGGCGCAGGATTATGCCGTTAGCAGTAACCGCACTTTGAAGAATGCCTCTTTGGCAGTTCAGGAAGCTTATGCACAGAGATGGCAGACCATCGCATCGATGTTGCCCAGCGCGGACGCTTCGTACGCATATAGCGATTATTTCGGGTACACTTCAATATTATCAATGAAAAACCCATTTACAGGAGAACAAATGGAAACGCCAATTTCCATGCCTAATGTAGGCGCTTTCACAGTGACTGCAGCAGTAGGAATTAACGGTCAGGCTATTGTAGGTGCGCTGCTCAATAATGTAGCTATTGAGATGAAGAAGATTGCGCTCGAGAAATCAGAGAACGAACTCCGTAGCAGTATTACCAGCAGTTATGTATCCGTATTGGCGCTGCGTAGTATATCCAATCTCTTGGATTCCAGTCTGAATAACATTGAGAACCTGGAGCGGATGACTCAGGATGCAGTAAATGTAGGAACAGCAGAGCAGACGGCCGCTGACCAGATTCATGTGCGTGTGAACACGCTCAAGAACTCTATTAATGTGCAGAAACGCAATATTGAGTTGGCTACCAATAGTTTGAAGGTGCTTTTGGATGTGCCCGTTGAAACTGAGGTGGTGCTCACGGAGAGTATTGATGAGGTGCTTTCTCCGGAAAAAGTGCTGAATCTTCTGAGCCAGAACTTCGCAGTGGAGAACAATCTCAATTACCAACTTCTTGCCAAACAAGTGGAACTCGCCAAACGCAATGTGCACATGGCTGGCTGGGCTTACGGACCTACGTTGGCGCTCGCGTACAACTATACCAACCAGCAGTACTACGGCGAGGGAGGTATGCGTATGACGCCGCCTAACGTAATACAGGTGAGTGTAAAAATGCCTCTCTGGTCATCCGGTAAACGCGCAGCCGGAGTAGTAGAGAAGAAGATTGCCTTGGAGGAGGCTAAGAATACCCTCTCCGAGACTACGGACAACCTCGCGATCCAGTACCGCCAACTCTGTTTCGACCTCACTAACGCATATGAGACTTATATGAATGAGAAGGAAAATATAGAGGTGACGCAACGTGTTTTCCGTTCTACGACAGAGAAGTATAAATGGGGCGCGGCATCCAATTTGGAGTTGACCAATGCTTCCAATGACCTCATCAATGCGCAATCGACCTATGTTCAGGCAATGCTGTCTTTGGTCAATGCGCAGGCTGAACTCGAAGAGTTTTTGAATAAATAATATTAATATATATGAAAAAGAACATTCTTTTTATCCTCGCAGCCTTTGCGCTCATAGGCTGTAGCAGTAAGGAAACATCCGCTACGCAGGAGGAAGAACGCGTAGAGCAGGTACGCACTACCGTTCTCCAACCGCGTGAGATAGAGCGCGAGATATCCGTTTCTACAAACCTCCAGGGGTATCTTACCCAAAATGTATCGCCGTCCTTGACGGGAAGAATAGAGCATATCTATTGTGAGGTGGGTAATCATGTGACCAAAGGTACGGATCTGGTTCGTATGGACCAAACCCAGTACAAGACTACCAAAATCACCCTGACCAACCTCGAGGTAGAGAAAAATCGTGTGGAGCAGTTGCTGAAAACCGGTTCGGCTACCCAGCAGCAGTACGACCAGATCACTACCCAGTATAACTCTACCAAGGAGCAACTGGAGTTCCTGGAGCAGAATACTTACGTCAAAGCTCCTTTTGTAGGTGTCATTTCGGCGAAGAACTACGAGGATGGTGAGCTCTATGGCGGACAGCCGATACTGGTGCTTACCCAACTGGACAAACTCAAGGCCTTGGTAGCAGTACCGGAGACCTATTTCCCGCGTTTCAAAGAAGGAATGAAACTGAGCCTTACCTCGGAGATATATCCGGACAAGGTCTTTCCTGCTACGGTGGAAATTGTGTATCCTACGATTGACCCTTCTACGCATACCTTCCAATGCAAGATTGTGATTCCGAATACCAAGAATCTCCTTCGTCCGGGTATGTATGTTACCACCACTATCGGTTTGGGAAAAGCGGACGCACTCGTCATCCCCTACCAGGCGGTGGAGAAACTCGTCGGAGCTAATGACCGCTATGTCTTCATTGTGGAGAACGGACGTGCCAAACGTGTGGCAGTTACCCTCGGACAGCGTTTTGATCAGGATATAGAAATCATCGCTCCCGAGATAGTTCCCGGCGTCGAGGTCGTTACCACCGGCCAGCATAAGCTCGTCGATGGAGTCAAAGTCAATATCGTAAAATAGGAAATCCTTGGTTTACCTATGTCTTCCTAGGAATACCTATGGCTACCTAGGTCTACCTATTTAATCCCGAAAAATTATGGCTATATATAAATCAGCAATCGAAAAACCGGTAACTACTGCCCTGATTTTTATTGCAGTGATTATTATCGGTATCTACAGTTTTATCAAACTGCCGATTGACCAGTTCCCGGAGATGGACCTGCCGTATATCACGGTCATGACCACTTATCCGGGTGCGTCGGCATCCGAGATGGAGACGAACGTGACGAAGTACATGGAGAACGCCCTGACCTCCGTCGATCACCTCAAACATATCATTTCCCTATCGAAGGATAATATGTCCGTCGTGGTCCTCGAGCTCGAGTGGGGTGCTAATATGGACGAAGCGGTCAACGACGTCCGTTCGTACGTCGATATGACCAAGTCCAACCTGCCGGATAACTGCGGTACGCCGATGATCTTCAAATTCTCGACATCCGCCATGCCGGTAGCCCAGTACTCCATCACCGCCGACGAGACCTACGCAGGTCTGGATAAGATCCTCAACGACGAGGTCATCCCGCAGCTCAACCACATTGATGGTATAGGAAACATCTCCCTCTCCGGTGCGCCGGACCGGTATGTCTATATCAATATCGACCAGCAGAAACTCGACGCTTACGGTTTGACTATCGAGCAGGTCGGTCAGGTCGTGCAGGCGAATAACCTCAACCTCTCCTCCGGTACCGTCAAGATGCCGCAGGAGCAATATCAGATGCAGGTGCGTTCGGAGTATATTGAGTCTTCGGAGATAGAGGACCTCATGGTCACCATGACTCCACAAGGCCAGCAGGTCTTCATTCGTGATATCGCCACCGTAAAGGATACCATCAAGGACCTCTCTCTCGACGAGAAGACCAACGGCCGCGAAGCCGTTCGTCTGATCATCGCTAAGCAGACCGGTGCCAATACCGTGCAGGTGTGTAAGGAGGTTCGTGAGGAGCTGGCGAAGATCCAGAAACAGCTGCCTTCCGACGTCAAGGTCGAGAAGATCTACGATCTCGCCGATACGATCCAGAACTCTATCAACTCTCTTGAGGAATCCGTGCTGTACGCATTGTTTTTCGTCGTGCTGGTGGTATTGTTCTTCCTCGGCAAATGGCGTGCTACGATTATTATCGGTATCACTATTCCTATTGCGCTGATCGTGGCGTTCATCTATTTAGGAGTGGCAGACTCGTCCATCAATATCATTTCCCTTTGTTCGCTGACGATAGCGATTGGTATGGTGGTGGATGATGCGATCGTGGTGTTGGAGAATATTACGCGTCACGTAGAGCGTGGTGAGGATCCGCATGAGGCAGCTATCTACGCTACCAACGAGGTATGGGTTTCCGTCATCGCGACGACCCTCGTGCTCGTAGCCGTATTCGTCCCTCTGACGATGTTGAACGGTATGGCGGGTATCATGTTCCACGAACTCGGATGGATCGTGACCGTCGTCTGCTGTACTTCCACCCTTGTCGCTATCTCCCTCACCCCGATGCTCTGCTCCAAGCTCCTTAGAGCCAAGAAAGTGCACGTCGATGCAGATGGAAACCTCGTCGACGACGAGGCAGGGCAGAACAGCTGGTACGACCGTACGGTGGTACATATGCTGGATGTCATAGATGATTATTATGCCCGCTCGCTTGGTTGGTGCTTGCACCATAAGACGCTGACGCTTATTGGTTTATTATTGCTCTTTGTCCTCTCCCTTGCCCCTGTGTTCGCAGGAAAGATCGGAACCGACTTTATGCAGGAACAGGATAACGGACTTCTGTCTGTTACGGTCAAACTGCAGCGCGGTACCCGAATCGAAGAGACCCTCAAGACCGCTCGAATGCTTGAGACACGATTCATGGTGCTGGTACCGGAGATAGAACTGATCAATACTTCTGCCGGTTCGAACGACGATGCATCTATTGCAGCGCTCTTCTCCACTACGATGAATAATAAGATTCAGATGACCATCCGTCTGCCTAAGAAATGGGAGCGTGACCGCGATATATGGTCCATCGCTGAGATCTTGCGTCAGGAGATGGCGAAATATCCGGAGATTAACGAGTATCAGTGTGGCGTCTTTGCTATGGGACCCGGCGGAGGAAATACCGTCGATCTAGAAATCTATGGTTATGATTTCGACAAGACCTCCCAACTCGCAGAGCAATGCCGTCAGTTGATTTCACAACTACCCGGAGCACGTGACGTGAATATCTCCCGTGAGGACGACCGTCCGGATATCAAGATTACCGTTGATAAGGAGAAAGCATCCCGCCTGGGACTCAGCTCTGCTACAATCTCAACCTATCTCCGTAACCGCGTGGCGGGTATGTCCTGCGGTTACCTCAAGGATGACGGATCGGAGTATGATATCGTTGTGAGATTGGAGGAAGAGGATCGTAACTCTCTCTCCGACGTGCTCAACCTCACTATCCCTACGCCGACCGGCAAGAAAGTGAAACTCTCCGAAGTAGCTACTATCGGTGAGTACTGGGCGCCGCCTACCATCGAGCGTAAGTCCCGTCAGCGTATCGTCACCGTCAAGGTCACGCCGTATAACACTTCCCTCGGTGAGTTAGCCGGCCAGATCGAAGCAACCGTCCTGCCGCAACTCGACCTGCCTATGGGGTACTCAACCCATATCGGCGGTGACTACGAGGACCAGCAGGAGACCTTCGGCGACATGGGTCTGCTCTTCGCACTCATCGTCCTGCTCGTCTATATCACCATGGCGTCGCAGTTCGAGTCGCTCCGCATGCCGTTCATCATCATGTTGACAATCTTCCCGGCGCTCACCGGTGTCATCATGGCACTCTGGCTCACCGGACGAAGCCTTGATATGATTGGTGCCTTGGGTATCGTCCTTCTGGTAGGTATCGTCGTCAAGAATGGTATCGTCCTCGTGGACTATATCAACCTCATGCGAGAGCGTGGACACGAGCTCAACGAAGCCA
>Ga0256407_10003484_pt1 | contig 27890 bp, 22 predicted proteins | sample RumenRJG_04DNA_FD_193489 | JGI IMG/M metagenome (GOLD analysis project Ga0256407, IMG submission 193489) | Bovine rumen microbial communities from Lethbridge, Alberta, Canada - RJG_04 | ecosystem: Host-associated > Mammals > Digestive system > Stomach > Rumen | place: Canada: Alberta...
CTCTGGCTAAGCCGACTATCTATGGCGTGACTCCATTCACGGAGAGCACAGAGGTGACGATGAGCGGTCCTGAGGACGCAGAGATCCGTTACACCACTGACGGCTCTACACCAACAGCACAGAGCACTCTGTATGAGGGAGGCTTCACACTGAGCGACACAACCACCGTGAAGGCTATCGCCATCAAGGATGGTGAATCCAGTGAGGTAAGCACCAGGCTGTTTAGCAAGGGCACAGGCGGCGATACCGGTGGCAGCGGCGATATGGAGTAATCTGTCTGAGGAATAGCATCGAACCATTAAGAAGGAAGGAGGTAAACTATGACTAAGAAGGAAACCCTGAAGTGGATCGTACAGATCATCGCATCAATTGCATCAGCAATCCTCACAGCCCTCGGAGCAACATCCTGCATGGGCCTCTAAACCAAGGAAGGCAGCCGATGTGGCTGCCTTCTTTTAATATCAAACATCACAGAGCTACAAATGAAGCCAGCACACAAAGTGTCAATATTAGTTTTTTCATCTACGAATTGTTTTATTCAGGTGCAAAAGTATAAAAAAATAGGCATTTCTATATTTTTGTACGGCTTTTATTTGTTTTTCTCAAAAAAAAAGAGTAATTTTGCAGTCGTGATTGAGATTAGCAGACATATTGAGATACTTTTGCTGAGCAATGACTGTGTCATCGTGCCCGGTTTAGGAGGGTTCATGGCGCACCATATCGACTCGCGCTACGAAGAGGATGAGAACATCTTCCTCCCGCCGCTGCGCACTCTGGGATTCAATCCTCAGCTGAAGATCAACGACTCGCTGCTCGCCCAGTCGTATGTTGAAGCATACGACATCAGTTACCCCGAGGCCCTCAGACGTATTGAGGACGAGGTTAACGAAATGACTCAACACATTAATAATAAAGGTAGTTATGAGCTCATTGGTATCGGTACCCTCTCGAAGAACAGTGATGGCAACTATATCTTCGCTCCATGCGAGGCCGGTATCCTGACACCATCGCTCTATGCCCTCAGCACATTTGAGTTCCCACAGCTGGCAATCCAGCCAAAGACCACTCATGTGGCTCCAACGGTAATCGAGACTCCTGTAGCCAAGCCTGTTTCTGTGGCCAAAGCGGCTCCAGTGGCGGCAAAAGCAGCTCCTGAAGAGAAGAAGCCTGAGCCAGAAGAGACAGAGAAGCCAAAGCTCATCCAGTTTGAGGATAGTCAGGATGATGATACCGATGCTCTGATTATCAAGCTATCATGGATACGCAATGCCGTAGCTGTGGCAGCGGCCGTGATTATGTTTATCCTCATCACCACCCCGATAAGCAACAGCGACCCGAACCTGGAATACTCCCAGTTAGGCACACCAGCCATCTTCGACACAACGAAGAAGAACGTAGATCCTGTGATGAAGGATACCAAGGCCTTAGAGCACGAGATAGCTCAGGACAGCATAATGAGGGCCATCGCCAAGGCCGACAGTATAGCTTCTGCCAAGGCCGATAGCATCGCTACGGCAAAAGCGGTAGAAGAGAAGAAAGACTCAGTAGTTAAGGATGTTACAGGCTATTGTCTCGTCCTTGCCAGCTACGTGTCGATGAAGAATGCCAATGCCTACGTAGAGCGCCTGCATAAGGCAGGATTCACAGAGGCAGAGGTTTATGTAAGAAATAAGGTAACTCGCGTAGTATATGGTAATTTCCAGTCCATGAATGATGCCTATAACCGCCTGAATCAGATAAGGAGAGGCAACAAGGACTTTGAAGAGGCGTGGGTGCTCAAAACCACCGACAGAGGATAAATGAAGCGAGTTCGATGTCCCAAATGTGATCAGTACATCACCTTCGATGAGACCCAGTATGAGGCTGGGCAGTCGCTCGTGTTCAAATGTCCAGATTGTGGCAAGGAGTTCGGCATTCGTATGGGTGTGAGTAAGCTGAAGAACCGTCAGAAGGACGAAAACCCCGACGAGCAGGCCAACGAGGAAGGCTGTGGCTCGATAGTGGTGATAGAGAATGTGTTCCACTATAAGCAGGTGATACCCCTCCGTATGGGCGACAATGTGATAGGCCGATACCAGAAAGGCAATCCCGCCAACTGCACCTTCGAGACCGTTGACCCCAGCGTGGACCTTAACCACTGCACCATCACCGTGTCGAGAGACAAGAAGGGCAATCTCCGCTATACGCTGAAGGACAACAACAGTAATACCGGTACCTTTGTGGACAATGTGGAGCTCTCGCCAAAGGAGCGCCGTATCATCGACGACGGCACACTCTTCACATTAGGAGCCACGAGTATCATCCTGCGATCAGCAGACAACGACGAAGAATAAGATACAAAAACATAAATTCAGATGGATACAACAGCAATTCTGCTTCTGCACTGCCCCGACCAACAGGGAATCATTTCAGAAGTAACGAAATTTATAACAGACAACAAAGGAAACATCGTCTATCTCGACCAGTATGTGGACAAGATAGAAGGTATGTTCTTTATGAGAATAGAATGGGAACTCGACGGATTCCTTATCCCACGCGACAAGCTCTACGATTATCTCACCACTCTCTATGCCCAGCGCTATCAGATGAAGTTCTCGCTCTACTATAGCGACAAGCGTCCGAGAATGGCGATATTCGTGTCGAAGATGAGTCACTGCCTCTATGATTTGCTGGCTCGTTGGAAGGCGGGAGAGTTTAATTGCGACATCCCATGTATCGTAAGTAATCACGAGGATCTGCGCTATGTGGCCGACCAGTTTGGTATACCTTATTATGTATGGAGCATCAAGAAAGACCACTCTAACAAGGCCGAGGTAGAGCAGGCAGAGATGGAACTGTTGAAGAAAGAGGATATCTCATTCATCGTGCTGGCGCGTTACATGCAGATTATCTCAGACGAGATGATTGCCGAGTACCCGCATCATATCATCAATATCCACCACTCGTTCCTGCCTGCATTCATCGGGGCCAAGCCATACCATCAGGCCTATGAGCGCGGTGTAAAGATTATTGGAGCCACATCACACTATGTCACAGCCGACCTCGATGCAGGACCAATCATCGAACAGGATGTTACTCGTATCACTCACAAGGATACCCCAGAGTCGCTCGTGCTCAAAGGCAAGGACCTGGAGAAGATTGTGCTCTCGCATGCTGTGAGCAAGCATATCCAGAGAAAGATCCTGACCTATAAGAATAAGACGATAATATTCTCTTAAAGGTAAAAAGACAAAATGGAGGTTGCGATAGTAAAATATAATGCAGGAAATATCTATTCGGTGGTGAATGCACTGAAGCGAATGGGTATCGAACCGTTGCTTACAGATGACCCAGAGCTGTTGAAGAAGGCCGATAGAGTGCTCTTTCCTGGACAGGGCGAGGCCAAGGGTGCGATGGAATATCTTAAAGCCCGAGGACTCGACGCAGTGATACGTGACCTCAAGCAGCCTGTATTCGGAATATGTGTAGGTCAGCAGCTGCTCTGCAAGCATTCTGAGGAGGGCGATGTTGACTGTATCGGAATCTTCGATGCTCCAGTGGTTCGTTTCCGTCCTGAGAGACACGAGGACAAGGTACCCTGCATGGGATGGAACAAGCTATACGACACGAAGTCTCCTTTGATGGAGGGCCTGGGCGATGATCCCTATGTATATTTTGTTCATAGCTACTATGTGCCTGTATGCGAGGAGACGATAGCAACTGCAGATTATATCCTGCCCTACTCTGCCTCGATGCATAAAGACAACTTCTACACATGCCAGTTCCACCCTGAGAAGAGTGGAACGGTAGGTGAAAGAATCCTAAAGAATTTTCTGGATTTAAAGATTTAATTCTCGCGCGAGAAATCAGATCCTGACATTAATACCTTCCGAGCGGAGGTATTTTTTTAATTCCGGGATAGGTATCTCTCCGAAATGGAATACCGATGCCGCAAGGGCAGCATCAGAATGCCCTAGAAGGAACGTATCCCTGAAATGCTCCTTGCAACCTGCACCACCACTGGCGATGATAGGTATCGAGAGATTATCAGCAAGTTCGCGCAGAGCCTCATTGGCATAGCCCTCCTTCACTCCGTCATGATTCATCGAAGTAAAGAGTATCTCTCCTGCTCCACGTTCCTGAGCCTCGTGAGCCCATTCGAAGAGACCTCGCTCAGTGCGCTCACGTCCACCTTTGAGATAACAATGCCATCCATCCTCGTCATTACGCGCATCGATGGCAACGACACATACCTGAGAACCAAAACGGGAGGTTATCTCATTGATAAGCTGAGGGTTACGGATGGCTGCAGAATTGATGCTCACCTTGTCGGCTCCTGCATAGAGAAGACGCTCAACATCGGCCAGCTCGTTGATTCCACCACCAACGGTAAACGGGATGTTTATCTCCTGAGCCACACGGGTAACCATCTCTGTGAAGGTCTTACGACCTTCGAAAGAAGCTGTGATATCAAGGAAGACTAGTTCATCGGCTCCCTGCTCACTATAGGCCTTGCCCAGCGCCACTGGGTCACCAGCAGAACGGAGGTTTACAAAGTTTGTTCCTTTAACGGTCTCACCATCCTTGACATCAAGACAAGGGATTATTCTCTTTGCTAAAGACATACAAGTTCGTTTAAGTTGATTTTACCCTCATAGATGGCTTTGCCGAAAACCACTGACGGGATGCCTGCTTTGTCGAGGGCTTTGATATCATCAATAGAAGACACACCGCCAGAAGCAATAAGATGAAGCTCAGGATAAGCAGCCATAATCTCTTTATAAAGGTCGATGGCAGGACCGGAGAGTGTGCCGTCTTTAGAAATCTCAGTACAGAGCACGTTTCTTACACCAGCATCGATATATTTCTTGAGGAAAGGCAGGAGATCCTCTTCAGAGTCTTCCTTCCATCCGTTGATGCTTATCTTGCCATGACGAACATCGGCTCCAAGAATCATTCGCTCAGCACCATATTTCTCAAGCCATCCCATGAAGAGTTCAGGATGAGTAACGGCAATAGAACCCACAGTAACCATCGAGGCACCAGAGGCAAACGCCTTCTCGATATCCTCGTCGGTTTTTATTCCTCCACCAAAATCAACTATAAGGTTTGTCTCAGTGGTGATTGATTTGAGGACTGCATCGTTAACAATATGCTTAGACTTTGCTCCATCGAGGTCAACGACATGCAGTCGCTTGAAACCAAGATCTTCAAATTCTTTGGCTACCTCTGCAGGGGAATCCCTATATACTGTCTTCTGGTCGTAATCGCCTTTGGTCAATCGTACACACTGACCTCCAATAATATCTATTGCGGGTATTAATTCAATCATAATTTACTTTAAAACGGAGAGACAAAGTCCTTGAAAAGAGGATGTTTAGTGTCTTTCGGTGAAAGTATTGCTTTATCGGTAGAAATCTTCCAGTCGATACCCAGCTCAGAATCCAAAAGACTGATTCCTCCTTCAGACTCAGGATGGTAGAACTCATCACATTTGTACTGAAAAACTGCAATGTCGCTGAGTACTGCAAAACCATGAGCAAACCCCTTGGGGATAAAAATCTGACGATGGTTATCCTCTGTGAGTTCCACTGCTACATGCTGTCCATAGGTAGGCGACTCCTTCCTGATATCTACAGCTACATCGAGGACAGCACCCCTTACACAACGCACCAGTTTGCTCTGGGCATAAGGAGGTCTCTGAAAATGAAGACCCCTGATAACTCCGAATGTGGATTTGCTCTCATTATCCTGAACAAAATCCACGGGCTTTACCTTCTCATTGAACTCCCTTTGAGAGAAACTCTCAAAGAAATATCCGCGTGCATCCTCAAATACACGAGGCTCGATGATTACTACTCCATCGATATTGGTTGAAATAACGTTCATTCTGTGTTCTGTACTGTTTAAACAGATGCAAAGGTACATATATTTTTTTATTTGACCAAATAATTATATTATTATTTGGCAGGTATTCGATTTTTTAGTACCTTTGCACCGAATTATGCAAAAATTAAAGAAATGAATATAGATTTTGATAAATGCGGAGGACTTGTTCCTGCTATCGTACAGGATGCGAACACCCGAAAGGTACTTATGTTGGGCTATATGGACAAAGAAGCCTTTGATAAGACTATAAAGACAAAAAAGGTTACTTTCTGGAGCAGATCAAGACAGTGTCTCTGGACAAAGGGAGAGACATCAGGTAATTTCCTGAACATGGTAGATATCAAGATAGACTGCGACAATGACACACTCTTGGTGCAGGCAATACCCGACGGTCCTACATGCCACACAGGAACAGATACATGCTGGGGAGAGACTAACGATGGTTTTGACCTGGCTTTCCTGAAGGAGCTTCAAGACTTCATCGACAAGCGAAAGGAACAGATGCCCGAGGGAAGCTATACCACCTCACTCTTCAAGGACGGTGTGAACAGAATAGCCCAGAAGGTGGGAGAAGAAGCACTGGAAACAGTCATCGAGGCCACTAACGGCAGCAAGGAAAAGCTGGTATATGAGGCTTCGGATATGATATATCACCTTATCGTCCTGCTCACAAGCAAAGGACTCCGTATCGAGGATGTCGTAGAAGAGCTCCATAAGCGTCATGACCCGAACTGGGACAAGAAGCGTCGTGAGGCAAAGGCAAGAGGCGAGATGAAGTAAGATGGCTATGAGATTAGTAGAATATAAGAATGCGAACATCTACCAAAGGCACGGAGTACAGGTGCTGGAGGGTGTGAACTTCCACGTAGACGAGGGAGAATTCATCTATGTGATAGGACGTGTGGGAAGTGGAAAGACAACCCTTCTCCGTACTATCTATTGCGAGAATGACATGGACGAGGCAGATGAAGCCTCTGTATTGGGGTTTGACCTTATGGACATGAGGCGCAAGGATATCCCTACCCTACGCAGACAGATGGGAATCATCTTCCAGGACTTCCAGCTTCTGGGCGACAGAACGGTGTATAAGAACCTCGAGTTTGTTCTCAAAGCTACTGGCTGGAAGAACAAGAATGAGAGAAACGAAAGAATTAACGAAGTACTGAAAGCCGTTGGTCTTGAGAATTCGATAGAGAAGATGCCCCATGAGCTCTCAGGAGGAGAACAACAACGTGTTGCCATCGCAAGAGCTATTCTCAACAATCCGAAGCTTATCGTTGCCGATGAGCCTACAGGAAACCTTGACCCAGAGACGGCAGAGGGAGTGGTCAAAATGCTGAAAGAGATCTCTCAGCACGGTACAGCAGTGATAATGTCTACACATAATCTTTCGCTGGTGGAGCAATTCCCTGGTATCGTATACAAGTGCGAACGAGGAAAGATAGAGGATATCACAAAGAGTTATCGTGACGTTAAGCTCATCGACGAGCCTGACCGTGATAATATCGAGGTGAAGTATACTGAAAGAATGGAAATTTAAAAACGAAATAAGAATATGAAGGTAATGAAGTTTGGTGGAACCTCAGTAGGTACACCACAGAGAATGAAAGAAGTGACACAGTTGGTTACAAAGAGTGGAGAACCTGTGTTTGTAGTACTCTCAGCAATGTCGGGCACCACAAACTCTCTCGTGGAGATTTCCGACTATCTCTACAAGAAGAATCCCGATGGAGCCAACGAGGTTATCAACCGTCTGGAGCAGAAGTATCTCAAGCACATAGAGGAGCTTTACTCTAAGGATGAGACAAAGCAGACCACACGTGAGTTCCTGAAAGGAGAGTTCGACTATCTGCGTTCGTTCACCAAGGAGCTCTTCACCTCTTTCGAAGAGAAGAGCATCGTGGCACAGGGTGAGATGATGTCGACGAATATGGTTGTCAACTATATGAAGGAGATAGGTGTCAATGCCGTTCTTCTCAACGCCCTCGACTTCATGCGTACAGACAAGAACTCTGAGCCAGACCCCGTATACATCAAAGAGAAGATTAACGCTATCCTTGAAGAGAATCAGGGAGCTCAGGTATATATCACTCAGGGATTCATCTGCCGTAACGCATACGGAGAGATTGACAACCTTCAGAGAGGTGGTTCAGACTATACTGCATCACTCGTAGGAGCAGCCATCGGCGCTGAGGAGATTCAGATCTGGACAGATATCGACGGTATGCACAATAACGATCCTCGTGTGGTAGACCATACAGAGCCCGTACATCAGCTCCACTTCGAGGAGGCTGCAGAGTTGGCTTACTTTGGTGCAAAGATCCTGCATCCTACATGTGTACAGCCTGCGAAATATGCAGGTATCCCTGTTCGTTTGCTGAACACTATGGACCCAGATGCAGAGGGAACCACAATCTCTAACGCCACAGAGTATGGTAAGATAAAGGCCATCGCTGCGAAGGATAATATCATCGCCATCAAGATCAAGTCATCTCGTATGTTGCTGGCTACAGGTTTCCTGCGTAAGGTGTTCGAGATCTTCGAGAGCTATCAGACTCCTATCGATATGGTCTGCACATCAGAGGTGGGTGTATCAATGAGTATCGACAACTCTGCACACCTGGGAGAGATTGTTGACGAGCTGAAGAAATACGGTACAGTTACAGTGGATACAGGCATGTGTATCATCTGTGTTGTCGGTGATCTCGATTGGTCGAACATAGGCTTTGAGACTCTCGCACTCGACGCACTTAAGGATATTCCTGTACGTATGGTAAGTTACGGAGGTTCAAACTACAATATCTCCTTCCTTATCCGTGAGGAAGACAAGAAGCGTGCCCTCCAGAAACTTAGCGATACTATCTTTAAGAAAGACTGAACACTGACACAAAACACAAACTAAAAATGGGCAAAGGAAAATTTCCTATAGAGAGGTTTAAGGATATTGAGACCCCTTTCTACTGGTATGATGCAGACTTACTGAGGAATACCCTCGAGAGTATAAATGCAGAGGCCACCAAACACGAGGGCTTTGTGGTTCACTATGCCATAAAGGCAAATGCCAATCCAAAGGTACTGAGAATCATCAGGGCTGCAGGTCTTGGAGCCGATTGCGTGAGCGGCGGAGAGATAGAGGCATGTATCAAGGCAGGATTCCCCAGTAATAAGATAGTATATGCGGGTGTAGGTAAGAGCGATTGGGAGATAAATCTCGGACTCGATAATGATATCTTCTGTTTCAATGTGGAGAGTATTCCCGAGTTGGAGGTTATCAACGAACTAGCAGCTGCTAAGGGAAAAGTAGCTAGAGTGGCATTCAGGCTCAACCCTAACGTAGGGGCTCATACACATGCTAATATCACCACTGGCCTCGCTGAGAATAAGTTCGGCATTGCCATGAGAGATATGCTCAGTGTGATAGATGAAGCGTCAAAACTGGAGAATGTGAAGTTCGTAGGACTGCACTTCCATATCGGTTCTCAGATCCTGGATATGAGTGACTTCGAAGCACTCTGTAATCGTGTCAATGAACTGCAAAGCATTCTGGAAAGTCATCGCATCAGAGTGGAGCACATCAATGTGGGTGGAGGTCTTGGAGTCGACTACGAACATCCTAACAGACTTCCTATTCCTGATTTCAAGGCATATTTCGATACATACGCCAAGAAACTGAAGCTTCGTCCAGGCCAGACACTTCACTTCGAATTGGGAAGAGCAGTTGTGGCTCAGTGCGGTAGTCTTATTACGCGTACATTATATATTAAAGAAGGTGCCACAAAGAAGTTTGCCATCGTGGATGCAGGATTTACAGACCTTATCCGTCCTGCACTCTATCAGGCATATCACAAGATTGAGAATATCAGTAGTGAGGACCAGAAAGAAGCATACGATGTTGTAGGTCCTATATGTGAGTCTACAGACGTTTTCGCAAAACAGATTGACCTGAACAAAACACGTCGTGGAGATCTGTTGGCTATCCGTTCAGCAGGTGCTTATGGAGAAATCATGGCCTCACAGTATAATTGCAGGAAACTACCTAAAGGATATTTGAGCGATGAGTAAGTTCTCGGTAGTTATGACCGTATATAATAATGGCGTTGAACTGGAAGAACATCTGAAAGACTTCCTGACACAGGACTATCCGGAGGGGTATGAAGTGATTGTTGTTGATGAGTCATCGACTGATAACAGCGATGATATATTGAAGCTGCACATGCAACAATATCCTCATCTATACAAGACCTTTCTCCCCAAGCCTTATAGAGATGTGATTAGGAAAAGACTTGCTTTAACATTAGGCGTGAAAGCAGCTAAAAACGAGTGGGTTATACTTAGTGACATCCACTCATTCCCTCCATCAGAAACATGGCTCTCAGAACTCTCAGAAAGTCTCGATAAGACATCCGATCTTTACCTGGGCTATTTTACAAAGAAAGGAATGCGGCTTGAATCATACGAGGAAGTAGATTACGCTGAGAAAACCATCGTGAAAGCTGAGCGCCTGAAGGCTGACGGACATAAAGGAAAAATGATGAAGGTAAGACGAGGTAAGTATGACTTCATCGTCGTAAAAAGGGAAAAGGCCCATGATGCTCTCTCGTTCTTCGAGAAGAAAATCGGATTTTGGGAATTGCTTGGCCTCAGACTTGGTATATTGTTTAAGTAATGAAAGTATTGTATGTATATCCGAAGAATGACGATATGGTGATGCAACACGTCACCATGTTGTCTGAGGGTATGCAGAACAGTGCCGAAGTAAGAAGCGTAAATAATCCATCTGATGCCAAAGCAATCGTCAGGGAATGGGTACCAGACATTGTGCATTGTCATGGATGCTGGAACTATTGGGTAGCAAAGACCGGAAATAGTCTCAGAAGAAATGGTGCAAGAGTGGTATTCTCACCACAAGGACAATTAGAACCATGGGTGATGGACGAAGGCTCAATTAAAGAGAAGTTGCCAAAGAAGGTCCTATGGGAAAAGAAATTTGCTGAGAGGGCATACAGTATCATCGCCTTCGGTAAGATGGAAGAAAAGTTCTTGAGGAAACTGAAATGGAATCCGAGAATCGAGGTGATTCATAATGCGCTGATAACGAACAGTATCTCTTGTCAGGAGATGTGCTCACAGACATTCGCTGTATATCAGAAAGTGATGGATTCGAATGTGCTGGAACTCATGGATGAAGATACTAATAATCTACTGACTATCATCATCAAAGCAGGTATCTTGGGCGATTCCCGATGGACAGGAATCACAAATGATAATATATCAGAGGTGATGTGGAGAAGGCTGTTGATCTATGCAGAGCATCAGAATGTGAGAAATTACGTGGACTACGGAATCAACATCCTTGATCTTAGAGCTCCATATATTGATACACAGAAAATAGATGCCTATTTCCCAGAAGGTTACAAGAAGCCTCAGACAATAAAGAATGTCATCGGTGAATTCAAAGGTGATGAGACAGATTATATTGTGAGGATGATAAGGCAGATAGAGAAAAATCCACTCCTACTCCACCTCATTGAGTTGACAAGAGAGCTCTACAGAGACAATATCAATGACGAAAAGATCCAAGAGGTGCTGGAAGAAAAGAAGATGAGCAAGTATACAGGAAGACTTTTGCAGATTCTTAAAGAACAGACACTGCTTGATGAAGGTTATATGCCCCTGGACCCCATAAATGATCGGGGTACTGAAAAAATAAGGAGAGAGATATCAGAGATGTTACTAATTTGAACTAACAAATAAAAGCCTAAAGATATGAAGATTAACGAAACAGACAAACATTACTTACAATTGTTGAGCCAGTCGTTTCCAACAATTGCTGATGCTGCTAAAGAGATAATCAACCTCGAGGCGATTATGAACCTGCCTAAGGGTACAGAACACTTCCTGGCAGATATTCATGGGGAGAGCGAAGCCTTCCAGCATGTGTTGAAGAACGCCTCAGGAAACATCAAACGAAAAGTCAATGAGCTCTTCGGAAACACCATTAGAGAATCGGAGAAGAAAGAACTCTGTACGCTGATTTATTATCCAGAGCAGAAGCTGGAACTTATCAAGGCACAGGAGACAGACCTTGACGATTGGTATAGAATTACTGTTCACCAACTTGTGAAGGTATGCAGGGAGGTGTCATCGAAATATACCCGTAGTAAGGTTAGGAAATCACTCCCTGAAGACTTCTCGTATATCATAGAGGAACTGCTTCATGAGAGAACAGATGATGTCGACAAGGCTGCATACGTAGCTGTGATCGTGAATACCATTATCTCTACAGGCAGGGCTGATGACTTTATCTGTGCTATCTGTAACGTGATACAGCGATTATCTATCGACCAGTTACATATCCTAGGAGATATCTATGACAGAGGTCCAGGAGCCCATAAGATTATGGACACCCTTAGGCAATACCACTCATGGGATATCCAATGGGGGAACCACGATATCCTCTGGATGGGAGCCTCTGCAGGTAATGACGCATGTATCTGTAATGTGTTAAGACTATGTCTTAGATACGCTAACCTTGCCACCATAGAGGAGTATGGCATTAACCTTGTGCCTCTGGCCACTTTCGCACTTGAAGTATATGGCGATGATCCATGCGAGGAGTTCCTTCCAAAGCTGCTTCCTGGTAACGAGATGGATGAGAAGACTCGTCAGCTTACAGCAAAGATGCATAAGGCTATATCAGTGATACAATTCAAAAGCGAGGCACAGATATTTGAGAGACATCCTGAATGGGATATGAAAGACAGATGCATCTTTAATAGTATCGACTACCAGAAAGGAATCTGTACCATCGATGGCAAGGAGTATGAAATGAGATCATGTCACTTCCCGACTATAAATCCTGATAACCCCAATGCTTTCACAGAAGAAGAGCAGCAGCTGATGCAAAAGTTGCACCACTCTTTCAGGATTTCAGAGAAGTTGCACAAGCACATCAGGACTATCCTTTCTCACGGATGTATGTTTGCCATACACAACTCCAATCTGCTCTTCCACGCATCTATCCCATTGAATGATGACGGTTCGTTGAAGGAAGTGGAGATTTATCCTGGGAAGAGATATTCCGGTAAAGAGCTGATGCATAACATAGGTATGCTTATAAGAGCTGCTTTCCAGACTAATTCTGCAAGCGGAGAACTTGCTTCTGCTCCTGAAGAATATCCAAGAGAATATGCCCGTGACTATTTCCTATATCTCTGGTGTGGAAAGAATTCTCCACTCTTCGACAAATCAAAGATGGCCACTTTCGAGAGATATTTCCTGAAAGATAAAGAGACATTCAAGGAAGAGAAAGGCAATTACTTCAAACTTCGTGACTCTGAAGAGGTATGCGACAGAATCCTTGATGCCTTTGAGGTGAAGGGGAAGAACAGACACATCATCAACGGACATGTTCCTGTACATGCCTCTAAAGGAGAGAATCCTATCAAGGCAGGAGGAAAACTGATGGTGATTGACGGAGGATTTTCTGAGGCTTATCACAACGAGACGGGTATCGCAGGATACACACTCGTATATCACTCAAGAGGATTCCAGCTGGTTCAGCACGAACCATTCAAATCGTCACGTGATGCTATCGTAAAGGAGACGGATATTAAGTCTACCATCCAGATTGTTGAGATGTCTGCTCACAGAATGCTTGTTGCGGATACTGACAAGGGAGAGGAACTGAAAGACCAGATAAGAGACCTGAAGGAACTCCTGTATGCATATCGTCACGGAATCATCACAGAAAAAAGAAGATAGATGAATCATCTCTGCAGGTTATTTGTCGGCATACTGATTATGCTGCCACTAAATGTTTGTGGCAGCAATACTGTTTATGATTCACAGATAAAATCTTTGATAGCAGTAGTGAATGACAAATGGCTCTCCTACCCTGCAGTTCTCAGGCTGGGGTCTGACGACGTCTTACATATCAGTTTCGATGAGCTATCACATAATTATCACAGATATATTTACAGGTTAGAACACTGTGAGGCAGACTGGAGTAAATCAGAGGATATCTTTGAGAGTGACTGGTTGGAAGGATTCAATGACAACACCATCGACGAATATTCTAACTCCATCAATACCATAGTGGCATATACCCACTATAAGTTCGACATTCCCAACGACAGATGCAGGTTTAAGATGAGTGGAAACTACCGACTCTATGTGATAGACGAAGACTCTGACTCTGAAAAACCTGTAGCTATGGTAGAGTTTATGGTGGCAGAACAGACTATGAACCTTCAGATGAGCGCCACAACGAATACAGATATCGACACTAACGACAAGCATCAGCAGATATCCATGTCATTAGGATTCGGTAATATCCTTGTTACCAATCCTTCAGAACAGATTTATTGTTGTGTTATGCAGAATGGCAGGGATACGTATATGAAAGACAATCCTAAGCCAAACTACATCAATTCCAACGGTCTGGAATGGAGACATAACAAAGACCTTATCTTTGATGCAGGAAACGAATATCACAAATATGAGATACTGGATGTAAGTCACCCTACTATGGGAATAGATATTATCAGATGGGATGGAGTCAACTATCAGGCATATCCGTTTGTTGACTTGCCTCGAGTTAATTATCTATATGATGAAGATGCTAATGGAGCATTCTATATCAGAAACAGTGACAATAGGGAGAATGACATCATCAGCGATTATGTATGGGTGAACTATCGTTTGAAGTGTCCAAGACTTAACGAAGGTAATATTCTCATTGATGGACACTGGACCACTGATGATAATCACTTTAACTATATGATGGAATACGATGAGGATCAGGAGATGTATGTGGGAAAAATTCTCCAGAAGCAAGGATACTATTCTTATCAGTATCTATATCAGAGCGCTGATGGTAACATATGTCTGTTACCATCAGAAGGTTGTTTCTATCAGACAGAGAACAGCTATCAGGCCTTTATATATTATAAAGGTACGGGTGAAAGGAGCTGGCAACTTGTGGCATACAGGACTCTTACCCTTGATTAGATTTGCTTCATACGAAACTCCTGAGGAGTAGCGTGATACTTATGATAGAACTGGGATATGAAGTAGTTAGGAGATACAAAACCGCACTCTGCAGATATTTCGGCTATATCTTTCGCCTTATCATTTTTAAGGAGTTCATAAGCCCTGCTAAGCATCATCTGTAATGCTACAGGACGAGGGTTCTTATAGATATTTGAAGTAATAAGCTGATAGAACTCCGGCAACTTCATTCCTGCCATATTACTAAGTTCGCGCATAGTGATGGGCTTGTTCTTCTTAACTACAAAAGCAGGCATTACTACCTCCATCATATCGGTAAACTCTTTCGAGAAGTCTGCTATTCCGCTGATATTTTGATTGGAAACTTCCTCCGGCATAGGTTCGAGAACCATTCCACTACGGGCATCACAACGTTCTGCAAACGACTTTATACGTTTTATGATACTCTGTTCCTCATTATCTCTTCGCGCCTTTAATCCGGCATTCTTCAGATACATATAAAGATAGACAATAAGAAGAATACCCAGTATAGATAATCCCAAAAGGAATATACCAGTAGTACGCCACCAGGGTTCATTGATATTTATTACCCATTCATATGGAGTAGTATGCCACTCGTCAGGCAACATCGACGTCTGTACCTCAATCTTATATGTTCCAGGAACAAGAGAGGGCAATGGAAGATGTAATTGCCCGTTACTATCTACAAGACCACCTGAACTATAAGGAGTATAAACCACCCACTTATCGCCCATGCCGGGACCTGTAACACGAACCCTATAAAACGTTTGCTGAGGCCGGAAGTAATTTAAGCCAGAGAAAGTGAGTGACAGACTATTCTGATTATAGTTAAGGTTGATGACCTTAGTACGGGTTATAGCTCTCTCAAGAATCACATTGCCCCCCATCTTCTGTCCTGTTCGCACATCAGTGCCATTAACAAACAGACGAATGAGCTTGGGGTAAATATCAGAATTGTTACTTTGCCGTATTGTGGCCATATTGTTAGGGTTGAATGCCAGCATATGATCAAGAGCCTGCATGACAATTGTACCATCATCTAATATCATAGAACGCCCATTGACAAACGACTCGTTTGGTATACCGTCATACTGGTTATAACGATAGATATATCTTATCTTGTCGCCAGCTATCGTAATGCAACAAACGCCATAACTGGAACCTACCCATATATTATTGAATTTATCTTCTTGTATACAATGGATAACATTATTCAAAAGCCCATCATGACGAGTAATAAGTTGTGGAAGAAGCGCTGACTCATTACGATAAAGCTGAAGACCTGTAGATGTACCTACCCAATCCCAGCCGCGTGAATCATGAAAGACACAGTTTACGCTCTTATCACGATAAGTATATTCAGGGGTAACAGTATTGTCGAGAAGTTTTGCATAGTACAGTGCTTCCTTATCTTCCCATTCATAAGCCTTAAATGGAATGGTATAAGGTCGTGCATAAAGAAGACCTCGTTTCTCTGTTCCTAACCACATTCCACCCTGCTTATCAAACTCAATGCTGTTTATGTCTGAAAGAAGCATAGAGCCATCAGCCATTCTCAGTTTATCTATATGATTCAACGACTTTGATGAAAGGTCGTATGTCCAGTAGCAATAGGCAGAAGGGATATAAAGCGTCCCATTGTGTATCTTGAGATTACTCATATAATAAGGTGTCTCAAGGATTGTATCCCATTTCTTTTTCGACATGTCGAAATGAAGAAGAATAGCTACATTGTCATCGTTCTTGGAACCATTACGTATCTGGTAGAAAGAAGATCCATTTTTAAGTATCACTGTGGTGGAGCTATAAATCTGGGCATGTTTTTCATCATATGCAGCCTCACTGAAGACAACCTTCCCCGAAGAAAGCTCTAGGATATCGAGTACTCCATCTTCATAAAATAAGAGAAGATACTTGCCTTCATATGTATCTAATTCTTGAAGATCGTGATCCTTTCTTACATTGAAATACTTTTTCCGTTCTATATTATACAGTCCCTTATCTGTAAGAAGATATAATAAGTTCTCGCTGTCGCAAAACAAGTCATGCACCTTATCACTCACTCCTAATGCTTTTAACTCATCGACAATGCTTGTCACATACGTCTCTCGTATAAGATCTATACATGACAGGGCATTGCGTTTCTTAAACCATATATGATGATGTTTATCGAAATAAAGATGAGCATGACCTTTGTATTTGGATATGGGATAGATATTCTCTGTTGTGGGATCAATATAAGTAAACTTCTGGCCTTCGAAGAAATTAATCTGTCCCATTGTGGTTATCACAAGTCGTCCCGTCTTAGTACAGTTAATAGTCTGTGCAGAATTGTCTGCCAGACCATTTGCAGCGTTGTATACAAAGAAACGTTTCTCTGTCTCTGCCATTGATTGGGTTACAATCAACAGCAAACATAAGATAAGGGGTAGTATCGTAAGATATCGTTTACACATAAACGGGTCATAGTTATTGGTGCAAAGATAGTAAGAATTTAGTAAATAACAAAGATTTTTGCGAAAAACTCGTAAAATATTTGGTATTTCGGTCAAATTGGAGTAATTTTGCAGCGCCATCGGAGTAAGCCCCACTTGTTGAGGGGTACCGTTTGGTAAGATAAATTGCATAGGAATATGAAAGTAATGAAATTCGGCGGAACGTCCGTAGGTTCCGTAAAAAGCATTCTTAGCTTGAAAAAAATTGTGGAGACAGAGGCTCGGACGCAACCTGTCGTAGTAGTAGTAAGTGCACTTGACGGCATCACCGACAAACTGATCGCCACATCGAAGATGGCAAAGGCAGGCGATGACCACTATCGTGAGGAATTCGACGCGATGGTGACACGCCACCACCAGATGATTGAGGCCATTATCTCTGATGACAAAAAGCGCATTGACTTATTCAATAATGTAGATAGTCTCTTCGATCAGTTGAAGAGTATATTCTATGGTGTGTATCTTATTCACGACCTGTCGAAAAAGACTGAGGACACCATCGTTAGTTATGGTGAGCGTCTGAGTTCGCATATCGTGGCAGCGATGATTAAGAACGGTGTTCGTATGAATAGCCGTGACTTCATCCGTACAGAGAAGAAACAGGGCAAGCACGTTATTGATGCAGAGCTTACCACTCAGCTTGTAAAGGAATCATTCAAGGACATCAGCGACAAGAATGTGTATGTAGTACCGGGCTTTATCGCTCGTGATCGTGATAGCCACGAGACCACAAATCTGGGTCGTGGCGGTTCTGACTATACAGCCTCTATCATCGCTGCTGTACTCAATGCAGAAGTGCTGGAGATATGGACTGATGTAGATGGCTTCATGACTGCAGATCCTAAGGTCATCAAGAGTGCTTACACCATCAACGAACTATCTTACGTTGAGGCGATGGAGCTCTGTAACTTCGGAGCAAAGGTAATCTACCCACCTACCATCTATCCTGTATGCGTAAAGAATATACCTATTAAAGTTAAGAATACCTTTAACCCAGAACATCCTGGAACACTTATCAAGGCGAAGATTGAAGATGACAATAAACCCATTAAAGGTATTTCAAGTATCAAGGGTACTTCGCTGATTACAGTCACCGGTCTTTCGATGGTGGGTGTGATTGGTGTAAACCGTCGTATCTTCACAACTCTTGCCAATAAAGGTATCTCAGTGTTTATGGTATCTCAGGCTTCTTCTGAGAACTCTACATCTATTGGTGTTCGCGATGAGGATGCCGATGCAGCTGCAGAGGTACTGAACGCAGAGTTTGCTAAGGAGATAGAGACAGGCGCAATGTATCCCATGCAGGTAGAGAGTGGTCTTGCTACCATCGCTATCGTGGGTGAGAACATGAAACAGACACCAGGTATCGCAGGTAAGCTGTTTGGTACTCTGGGACGTTCTGGTATCAGTGTTATCGCTTGTGCTCAGGGTGCGTCAGAGACGAATATCTCATTCGTTGTTGATGGCAGATTCCTGCGTAAGTCATTGAACGTGCTCCACGACTCATTCTTCCTGTCAGAATATAAGGTGCTCAATATATTTATCTGTGGTATCGGTACTGTTGGAGGCATGCTCCTTGAACAGATCCGTACACAGCAGCAGTATCTGATGCAGGCAAGACGTCTGAAGCTGAATGTCGTTGGTATCTCCGATGTCGACAACTTCGTGTTAGATCGCGATGGTATCGACCTCGATAATTACGAGAAAATCCTTCGTGCAGGATTCCCTGCAAATACAGAACATATGCGTGATGAGATTGTTAAGATGAACATCTTCAATAGCGTGTTTGTTGACTGTACAGCAAGTCGTCAGATAGCAATGCTCTATCAGACATTCCTGGAACACAATATATCAGTAGTAGCTGCAAATAAGATTGCTGCTTCAAGTGACTATGACAGCTACGTAAAACTCCGTCAGACAGCCCGCGATCGCGGTGTATGGTTCCGCTATGAGACCAACGTAGGTGCAGGTCTGCCAATTATCGGCACTATCAACGACCTTTGTAACTCTGGTGATAAGATCTTGAAGATTGAGGCAATCCTGAGTGGTACCCTGAACTTCATCTTCAACGAGATAGCAGCAGATGTGCCATTCTCAGAGACTGTACGTCGTGCTAAGGAGCAGCGCTACTCTGAGCCAGATCCACGTATCGACCTCAGTGGTACTGATGTGATTCGTAAGCTCGTAATCCTCACCCGTGAGGCTGGATATAAGGTTGAGCAGGAGGATGTAGAGAAGCATCTGTTTGTACCAAACGATTACTTCGAGGGAAGCCTCGATGACTTCTGGAAGCGTCTCCCTGAGCTCGATGCCGACTTTGAGAAGCGTCGTAAGGTGCTCGAGGCAGAGAACAAGCGTTGGCGCTTTGTTGCCACAATGGAAGCAGACGAGAATAATCCATCATCGTTTAAGACGAGTGTTGCCCTGAAGGAGGTTCCTTACGGACATCCTTTCTACGGCCTCGAGGGTTCTAACAATATCGTGCTGCTCACTACTGAGCGTTATAAGGAGTATCCTATGCTCATTCAGGGCTACGGCGCTGGTGCTGCTGTAACGGCAGCTGGTGTCTTCGCCAACATCATGAGTATCGCAAATATATAGTTTTATGAAGCATATCATCATATTAGGTGATGGCATGGCAGATCTTCCCGTCGAGCGTCTCGGTGGGAAGACCTTGCTTCAATATGCCCGTAAACCCATGATGGATAAGTTGGCAGCGGAAGGTCGCTGTGGAAGACTTATCACCGTACCAGAAGGATTCCCTCCAGGATCAGAGGTTGCCAATACCGCTATTCTTGGTTATGACCTGAATAAAGTATATGAAGGCAGAGGACCACTTGAGGCTGCATCGATAGGCTACGAGATGGCTGATGATGATTTCGCCATAAGGTGTAATATCATAACTCTCGAAGACGGTAAGATCATCACTCATAACGGAGGAAACCTTGAAACGAAGGATGCCGACATCCTGATACAATATCTGAATGAGAATCTAGCAAAACCTATCAATGAACGTGAGGGGTGTGAGAGAGTGAAGTTTATCACTGGTATCCAGTATCGCCATCTTCTTGTAATCAAGGGTGGTAATAAGCACATCGTTTGTGCCCCACCCCATGATCATCCTAATGAAGAATGGAAGCCTCTATTAGTAAAGGCTCAAGACCTAGGAGATCTCGATTCTCTTGGAGATCATAGGAGACTCTCTCCTCAGCAAACAGCAGATCTTCTCAATGAGCTTATTCTGAAATCTCAAGAGCTTTTGGCAGAGCATCCTTATAACAAAGCGAAAGCTGCAAAGGGTGAGCGTCAGGCAAATAGCATCTGGCCTTGGAGCGGAGGTTATCGTCCTTCAATGGAGACTCTTATGGCACAATATCCTCAGGTAAAGTCCGGAGCTGTAATCTCTGCAGTAGATCTTATCAGAGGTATAGGCCACTATGCAGGATTGAGAATCATCGAGGTAGAAGGTGCCACAGGTCTGGCAGATACAAATTACGAAGGTAAGGCTCAAGCTGCGATAGAGGCTCTGAAGAGAGATGACTTCGTGTTTGTGCATGTTGAGGCAAGTGATGAGGCAGGACATGATGGAGATCTCGAACTAAAACTTAATACCATCGAGTATCTTGACCAGCGACTGATAAAACCCATCTATAATGAGATCATAACATGGAATGAGCCTGTAGCGATAGCAGTACTGCCTGACCATCTCACACCTGTTGAGATGAGAATACACGTAGGACAGCCTGTACCTTTCCTTATATGGTATAATGGTATTCAGGCCGACGATATACAGCAATATGATGAGGTTTCATGTGTATCTGGTTCTTATGGTCTTCTCAAACTCGATGAGTTCATGCACACTTTCATGAACATATCATAAAGTTTAAAGCTCAAAGTATAAAGTTCAAAGTATATGAAATATTACAGTACTAATGGCAAAGCGCCTATAGCTGATCTGCATAAGGCAGTAGTAAAAGGACTGGCAGAAGACAGAGGACTCTATATGCCAGAAGAGATAAAGACACTTCCGAAGGTGTTCTTCGAGGATATTCAGAGCATGAATTTCCAACAGATTGCCTACAATGTGGCAAGTGCATTCTTTGGAGAGGATGTAGACCTCGATGCTCTTCAGGACATCGTTTACGACACATTATCGTTCGATTGTCCTGTAAAGAAGGTTAAGGACAATATCTACTCTCTGGAACTCTTTCATGGTCCTACCCTCGCCTTCAAGGATGTAGGTGCCCGTTTCATGGCAAGACTCCTGCAGTATTTTATCCGTATGGAGGGTAAAGAACAGGTAAATGTTCTTGTTGCCACCTCTGGTGATACGGGTTCTGCTGTTGCTAATGGTTTTCTGGGAGTAGAGGGAATCCATGTGTATGTGCTCTATCCTAAAGGAAAAGTGTCGCCAATACAGGAATGCCAGTTTACCACTCTCGGCAAAAACATTACAGCCATAGAGGTGGATGGTGTCTTCGACGATTGTCAGGCACTCGTAAAGAATGCCTTTATGGATGAGGAGTTGAATAAGCACATGAAACTCACTTCTGCCAACAGTATCAACGTAGCCCGTTTCCTTCCTCAGGCATTCTATTATTTTAATGCCTACGCCAGGATGAAGCAATTGTCAAATAGTGGAATTGTAGAATCATCAAATTTGGTAATGTGCGTGCCTTCAGGTAACTTCGGAAATATCTGTGCAGCACTCTTTGGCCATCAGATGGGACTTCCTGTAAAGCGTTTCATCGCAGCTAATAATGCCAATGATATCTTCTATAAGTATCTGCAGACGGGCAAATATGATCCCAAGCCATCTATCCAGACACTTGCAAACGCAATGGATGTGGGCGATCCCTCTAACTTCGCTCGTATAATCAACCTCTATAGCAAGAATAACACTCTTACCAGTGAGGCAACACATCATCGTATTACCAACCTTATCAGTGGTGCCACATATAGTGACGAACAGATCAAGGAGACGATGCGTAAGTGTTATGAAGAGACAGGTTATATCCTCGATCCTCATGGAGCATGCGGATATCAGGCTCTTGTAGAAGGTCTGGGAGAGAATGAGGTAGGAGTATTCTGTGAGACAGCTCATCCTGCCAAATTCAAGGAGAAGGTAGATGAGATCCTTGGAATAGATGTAGCAATTCCTGAGCGACTTGCAGCCTTTATGAAGGGTGAGAAACAGAGTGTTGCAATGAGTAAGGACTTCTACGACTTTAAAAAGTATCTTCTGACGCGTTAAAAAGGTATTATAACCAAAGAAAAAAGGTTAAAAACAAGGATTTTTCGCTGATTTAACATTTTTTTACTAGTAAATGCTTGCAATTATCGAAATTAATCCATACCTTTGCAACGTGTGTTTTTCATAGTATTAGATTTAAGGTTAACATTAGGGGCTCGGCGGAGCCCCATTTTTTTATATGCCTATGAGAAGACAAACAGCATGCTCCTTACGAACTGGATAATCAGGATATATAGCACGAAGACTGGTGCTCCCTTACTTATGCCAAATGATAGGGCATCAAGAATATCCTTTATATCCCTAAGGCGTCCTGACATTATACCATATATTATAGACACCAAAGCTATGCCGAAAGCTGTTAGTGGCACGATGCTTCTACTGAAAGGTGATGGGAAGAGTGCTCCCGTAGCTGAAAGAAGAATAGCATGAGGAATAACAGTCAGAAGAAGTATCACAACGATATATGCCAGAAGAAATACTATCGCAACTCTCAGAGCTGTCTTATCGCGATATGTCATCTGATAGCTGGCATCTGTCAATGATATTAGTCCTGATTTCTGGAATGCTCCAAAAGCCATAAGGAGTATTATAAGCCATACGAGAAGTGGAGAAGAAACCATAGTTGTAAAACCACCCACGAACCATCTTATTCCTTCACTCGACAGTAAAGAACGTACCTCTTCCTCTCCTATTGCAAAGAGGATCCATGACAAGAGTATCAGCACCAGTTCAGCCAGAAGCAGAACAAGTGCCGTAAACGCCATGAATCTCTTATTGAATATGGAAGAATCAATCTTCATCTGGCACCAGGTTATCTATATCTATGATATGAAGTTCGATGGCACGTACCACAAGTCGCGTGGCGTTGACACTACCTTCTGATTCAGAGAACAGCTTCTTGATGAGATCATTCTGTCTCTTCTCAAGACTCTTAACTCCAAAGGGCATTCCGCGTAGGCCTGTGATTTGTTCCTTGGTATATCCCAGAGCCAGATGACGGAGGAATCTCTCGTCATACTCATCTACCTCGTAGTTGACTACTGCCTCCTGCTTAGCTAATTGTCCGCTTACTGCCTGCTTGAACCGTTCTACGATCTTCTCGAGTATAGGTTCATTGAATACCAGAGTCTTACCTTCCATCACAGCATTCACATCACCACGTGTAAGCAGTTCACCTGTCTTTAGGATAATACCGTCAGCACCTGCATCAAGCACATCCACCCAGAGTTTCTCGTTTAGAATCTCACCAGTGAAAATAAGTACCCTTATATCCGGATGCATCTCCTTGGTAGAACGACATATCTCAACCCCGACAGTAGTAGATCCTCCAAGTCCGAGATCAAGCAGGAGAAGATCTGGCTTCTGTTGCTTGAGGAGCTTCCAGTATGACGCCTCATTGTCTGCAGTACCAATGACTTCTGCCTCAGGAATGTCATTACGTATGATACCCAGGGTGCCTTTCAGTTCGAGGGGCACATCCTCAACGATTATCACTTTAAAATTTTCCATATTCTTATTTTTTTCTATTTGTTACTACTGCAGGAAGGATTATGTGCACAATAGTCTCTCCATCAATTTTCTCAGCACTTATTCCACACATCCTTCGATTTGTTGTCTCACCATGATCTCTTACTATCTGTCTGCACAGCAGATAAGGGATATTCTTCGACGACGCTGGTGTAAAGAGTTGCTGGGCCTCTTCGTCTGACAGATGCAGCTTGGGCATAGTCACATCCACCTCTGCATATTTGTCTTTAATGGATACTGTCTCTTTTCCGCCACCTTCTTTCCTTAGAATCTCAAAGAGATAACGTATCAGGTTCTCATCACCCAATATACCATTCTCCAAGGGACGAACATGCATATGAACACCCTCTATCTGATGCATCGCCTGTTGTGATAGTATTCCGTATAGTTCACGATAATATCCCACCACTTCTGAAAGTGAATCCACATCATTCTGCTCTATGAGCTGGGAAATACGTGATGGATAATACATCGTCTCGTGTTTCAATGTCGAGAGACAGTTGTCAAGCACAGCATTAGCTACGTGGAGATTATTATTCTCCAGTTCTGCACGTCTCAGCTCATCATCCGTAATTTCAAGGTTTGAACGTTTTTCTTTTTCCTGCAGGAAACGGTAATAGAGCCTGTGACGGTAATAGAGCAGATAATATGCAGGCACGATAGCCAACAACAATAGTACCAGCAGGATAACAGCTATTCTCTTGTTCGCCTGCGACTGCTGCATCTGCCTGCAATATGCAGGAAGGTTATTGTCGGCAGATAGTTCCTTATATAGTTGGGTATATATCTTATTGTTATATGAATACACCTGCCACTCATGAAGCGCAAGAGCAGCAACAGCGCTCTCATTACGCATGTCGAGGATCACCTGATAGTTGACTTTCAGCGAGTCATGCAGCCACGATATCTCCGGAGCCATAAGCGAAGGATTACCCAGCTGTTGGAGTAGTTGTTTCCCGTTGGGACATATCTCCTGGTAGTGTCTATTCAGATAATATCTGCAAGAGTCTGCAAAGAGAAGAGTCTTTTCGTAGTTACCATTGATATTTGAGAAATAGGCCGAGTCTGCATATACTGAGGCCTTACCCAGAGCGTCAGAGGCTGAAATAAATGATAACGGATAAAGGATAAATGATAATACAAGTAATGTACGGAGTACTCCTTTGGGGAGTCTGAAATACAGGCGTGAGCCCTTACCCAATGTACTCTCTGCTGAGATCTTACATACACTGAAGATGTTCGACAGCTTACGGTATTTCTCTATTATTCCCTTACAGTTAAGCAGTCCGAAACCATGCGACTCCTGCATCTGATTATGACGCTTTATCGAGTTACTGTCTTCATCTACGATTGGTTTTGCATCGAAGAGATGTGCCAGCTGCTCATCTGTCATTCCCTGTCCTGTATCACTAACGGATATCTCCACATAATCGGGAGTCTCTGTAGCGGATAGTTCCACCCTTCCCTCAGCAGCAGTAAACTTACGTGCATTGTCTGTGAGAGTGTTAAGCATAAATAGTGTGAGCACTCTGTCTGCCTTTACCTGAGCCGTTGTCTCCTTCACATCGAGGGTGATACCCTTCATCTCGAAGCTCTTTTTCCCTTTGGCTACAATATCGAAGAGCGACTGGAGGGCGAAACTCTCCACTTTCACATTCAGTTCTCCCTGACGAAGTTGTATCCATTGGGTGAGGATATCATTATAGTCGTTTATCTGATTGATGAGCTCACCCACATACTCCATATCTCCACCTTTATCCACCTCGTGGATGATGCGGTCTATGAATGGCGTGATACTATTCACGAGAGATATCCTCGCACGTTGCTCAAGATTGCGCCGCTCACTTGTCTCCACACGCAATCGTCCCATAGCAAGCTCGTCTTGTCGCTGTTCCAGTAGGTCATCCAGATGATTATGCAGGTGCTGTTTCTTATTCAGGTGATTAAACAGCCACAACGAGAACAGCAACAATACGATAGCTACACCTACGGCCAACAGCATCCAGTTTAGTTGTTTTGCAGAAGCCTCCAGTTGATTTGCTCGTGCCTCCAGTTGTCTGTCCTGACGTGTCTCTGTCATCAGGTCTATGTAGATGTTCCTGTTAATATCGCTCTGAGCCTTGTCATCCATAGCAGAAAAAGCCACACTCAGCTGTTCTCTGATACTTGCCACAAGGTCAGGAGCCTGATTTATGATACTGTCCGACAATGCCTGCTCGAGATTATAAAGCGTAGATTCATAGTCGCCTATCTGACGATAACATGAAGCGAGAGTACGATATGCTCCTGCAATCTGGTAAATATCACCATACTCTGTAAATATCCCGAGTGCACTCTCAGCAAGCCATCCTGGAATCATCTCTTCTTCTATACCTTCAGGATTGAGGAATTTCATCGCAGGCATATTGTCGTCTATCAGTTGTCTGCGATAGTCTTCATCCATAAGATGTTCCGAAAGTGCCTCTAAGGCGTTGGCTGCAAAATATGGATATCCTCCTTTACGCGCCAGCAGGAAACAACGCATGAGAAGATCAAACTCTCGTTGGTTGATATCTTGCTGTGTTCCTTCTGTGATGATTCCGCCTGCTCCTATATTGTACAGATAGTTCAGATATTGCGCGGTATCTCGCTGTATCTCATTCTCATCGATAGCATACAGAGCATCAATAGATTGTCGCTCCAGTCCTACATAATAATAATAGGTGGAGTTTACTATCGCATATTCTGTCTCCGCATAGAGCAGATTGCTTGCGTCGCGCTCTGTGAGTGTGCTCCTCTCTTCATTGATCCTACGCAATGCTCTGTCTGCAAGTTCACGATATTCATGAAACTCACGATTATTGGAACGACGCTGACAGAGTCGCATCTGTAATACATAAGATGTAAATAGTTGTATCTGATTATCAGTTATTTCTGAAATTTCATTCAAGCATTTCTCTGCATCGATGTATCTCATCCGTACGATATTCACAAAGGCGAGATTATTCAGAGCTTCTGCCCTGCCCTTGTCATATCCGTCTGAGAGATCATAAGCTTTCTTTGCATAGTATTCTGTTGAGTCAACATTCCGATAGTGACAGGCATAAGACTTGTGATTCAGCTTGTCCACAGTCTGTCTGTCGGGGCTTGAACATGCTGATATAAGAATGGTTGATATAATGAATAGCCAAAGTCGCATGTAAACAAAGTTCCCCTTCCAGCCATAGCCAGAAGGGGAAATGTTATAGTCAGTTATGCACGTGCCTTAGCGATATAGCCTAAGGCCTCTTTGCACTTGTCTGTGACATACTGCCAGTCGCCTGCCTTCACCTTGTCTGATGGGAAGAGCTTAGAACCCATACCTACGCAGAATACGCCAGCCTTGAACCACTTGGTGAGGTTATCCTCCTCAGGAGCAACGCCACCTGTTACCATGATCTTTGACCAAGGCATAGGAGCCATAAGACCCTTGATGAGGTTTGGACCTACTACGTCGCCAGGGAATACCTTTGTGAAGTCGCAACCTACCTCCTGTGCCTTACCGATCTCAGAAGGTGTGAGACAACCTGGGCAATAGGTCACGCAACGACGGTTACATACGATTGCGATGTCGGGGTTGAACAGAGGACCAACAACGAAGTTGGCACCCAGCTGGATGTACAGCGATGCGGTAGGAGCATCAACAACGCTACCGATACCGAGAGCCAGCTCTGGGCACTCCTTAAGAACCCACT
>Ga0256407_10003485_pt1 | contig 27879 bp, 31 predicted proteins | sample RumenRJG_04DNA_FD_193489 | JGI IMG/M metagenome (GOLD analysis project Ga0256407, IMG submission 193489) | Bovine rumen microbial communities from Lethbridge, Alberta, Canada - RJG_04 | ecosystem: Host-associated > Mammals > Digestive system > Stomach > Rumen | place: Canada: Alberta...
CCAAAAAAACTTACAAACTCTGATAGTTGTAGTGCGCGCGGTTGATTTTGCCGTTGAAGGTGCGCTCGATGTGGTCGGTCGTGGCGTACTGTAAGGGCACCTTGTAGTTCTCCAGTCGTGACTTCAGGAAGACGGCGAGTGCCCGCTTGTCGAGGGGATTGTCACCATTTGTGACGACAAGTAGTTTCAGCGCCTTGCCGGTAATGGGGTGGTCGACGGCCATGCACACGCAGTCCTTGACATTGGGAAATGCCAGTGCGGCGTCTTCGACTTCCGTTGGTGCGACCTTGAATCCTCCCACATTGATGACATCGTCCTGTCGTCCCTTGAGGTGGAGCATGCCCTGGTCGTCTATTTCTCCGATGTCTGATGTGTATAGCACGCCGTCACGCAGCACCGATGCCGTCAGCGCGTCGTCACCCACATAGCCCGTCATCAGCGTGGGACCCATGCAAGCAATAAGTCCCTCGGGCGTAATGACGATGCGCGAGTGCTTCATCGGTCTGCCCAGACATCCCGGCAGGCACTGGCCCTCATTGTAGTTATAGGTGCTGATGATGCCCGTCTCGGTAGAGGCATAAGTATTGTATAGTCGCGTGCGTGGCAGCAACCGGCAGAGTGCCGTCATGTCCGACTGCGCGATGGCAGCCGCCCCGGTCTCGATGAAGTCCATCTTGTCAGCGAGTGCTGCGAGCCGTTGTGCTCCGAACCGTATGATCATGCGTATGCTGGCTGGCACGAGGAAGGTGGCCACCTTGGGGGCAGGATAGTCGAAGGCATCGAAGAACGCGTCCAGGTCCTTAAGTCCGTCCACCAGGATGACGGTAGCGCCCTGCATGATGAGCGGCCAGACCTTGGACAAGCTGCCGATATGATTCAAGGGACCGTTGATGACGAATGCTAGTTCGGGTGTGAAGCCCTGTCCGTCTATCAGGTTCTCGGCATCGGCCAGAATGGTCTGATGGCTGATGGCCACCCCCTTTGCCCTGCCCGTTGTGCCTGTGGTGTACAGCACGTCGGCTGTTCCTGCCTGCACCTGGTGGCGGCACAGCATTCCGTTGGCAGCCTGATAGGTCTCCTCAGGCAGGTCTCTCTCCAATGGTGCCGCCACACAGCCTGCCACATGCACGGCAAAGTAGTCGACCAGATAGTCTATGGTCGGTTGTGCCCTTAGACACACGATGTCCCTGGCTCGCCACAGCCCCTTCATCTCCTCCACCCTACGGCCGATGCGCTCGTACAAGCAACGATAGGTACATTGTTCGTGCTGGCAGACGATGGCCACCTTGTCCGGACAATTCCTGGCGTGTAGCCCAATATACTTCTCCAGCGTTGTCATGTTGTCTTCTCAGCCAGTTTCTTTTCTACCATCGCCACGATGCTGTCCAGCGTCCTGAGGTTCTTGGGTGTAGCATCGGTGGTGTCCAGTCTGATGTCGTAGGTGTCAGACAGCATCATCAGGATGGTGGTGACACCCAGCGAGTCAAGTTCGCTGAACAGGAAGTCCGAGTCGAAGTCGACAATGGGTAGAGCCTCTTCAAGCATGGCTCTGATTTGTTGCTTCATATTCTGTTTCATAAGTAAAGTGCTCATAGACTATCTTTGCTTATCATGACTTGATAATTATGTTGTTGACAATAGCTTCCATGGCATGACGTGCCACCAGTGCCCGCTCGTCATCCTTGAACGTGACGGTATACTGCTGCCTTGGGTGTCGCAGCGCCACCAGCAAAGCCGTTTCGCCCCATCCCCGGTCCTCAATGTGGTCTGACTGTGCCAGCCGTTCCAGCTCTGCTCCATGCCGTCGCCAGTAGCGCAGTGTGCGGTTGACGGGTGCAGATATCTCGATGCCACGATAGCGATAACGGGCGGCCACGACCTGCCAGTCCTCACAGCCACGCCTCGTCACCATGCCACGCAGAGTCAGCGGCCGGCGACGTTCGGTTCCGTCCGAGTGGCATACCAGCCACCTGAAGACGAGCGGTGGGAACAGCCACGCCGTCAGTACCACCGAGAACATGCCGATGATGGTCACCTCGGCCAGCGAGAACAGGGCTGGATGTCGGGCCACGGCCAATGAACCGATGCCTGCGAGCATGATGGCTGCCGACAGTACGATGCCGTACTTGTAGGATGCCAGCATCTGGCGCCGATAGGCATATTCGTACTGACAACCCTCGGTCATCAGGATGGTGTAGTCGTCGCCCTGTCCGAAGATGAACGTTGCCAGGATGACGTTGACCACATTGAACTGGATGCCGAGCAGTGCCATGATGCCCAATATCCATATCCAGCTGACTGCCATGGGCAGAAACGAGAGCAGCGCCAGCTCGATGCTGCCCAGCGAGCACCACAGGAAGACAAAGACGATGAGTCCGCACGCCCAGCCGATGTAGTTGAAGTCGGCAGAGAGGTTGTCTACGATGCTTGCCGTCAGCGAACGTCCATCCTCAGCGGGCGGTGTATGGACGAGATGATAGAAGCCGTCAAAAGAATCGGCGGCAAAGCCGGCCTCCTCGGCCTGTTCGCTCAACAACTTGTACCACGCCAGTCCCTCCTGCTGCCTCCATGCGTTCCAGCGCGCCCGTGCCTTCTCGCGTTCCTGAGTGCCTTGTTTCCCACTTCCCGTCAGGGCCTGCAGATACTCCATGTCCTGACGCTGTTCGTCCGTCATGTAGTTGATATGCTGCAGGTCGGCATCGAACGAAGTCTGCAGACTGAACCACCCCAGAACCACCGTCAGCGCCACCACCGGCCAGACTGTCCATTGCTGGTTCTCCAGTCTGAAGGTCGGAGTATGGCTCGCAATCTCCTGTCGTATGCGGTCCAGTGCGCCAAATAGCCGGTGAGGTGTCTTGTGTGCCCGTCCCACCAGATGGGGCAGCCAGAGCAGCACGAACAGGATGGTTCCCACGAGCAGGAAGGCGCTGAACAGTCCCAGGTCGCGCAAGGCCGCCGAGTTGAGTGGTATCAGTGCCAGAAAGGCACCCACCGTGGTGATGTTGCCCACCACCAGCGGCACGGCCATTTCCTTGAGTGCCGCCCGCATGTCGGCAGTATGCGAGAAGTGGGCTATGAGGTGCAACGGATAGTTGACGGCAATGCCGATGATGACCGACGAGATGCCGATGACAATGACCGATACCCCTTGGTGGACCATCGTCAGACACCCCATGGCAAAGAGCCACCCCCACCCGATGCTGAAGGCAATCAGCAGCATGTTGCGTGCGTGACGGAAAGCCAGCCACAACAGCAGTAGAATGATGCCGGCAGCTAGGGAGACGGCCCTCATGCTGTCCGTCTTGATCTGACGTGCATTGCCAACGGCGATGATGGGTCCTCCCGTCAAGTGGACCGACACCCCGGGATATTGTTTGCTGACGCTGTCGCCCGTCTGCTGGAGCCATTCGGCCAGCAGTCCGTTGTGTTCCGTCTCGCTGACGCCATATGGTGAGTCGACCATGAGCATGGTTCGACGGACGGACGTCGACGTATGCCCGTCTTCCGTCTGGGCAATGTTGAGCGCCGATGCCCGGAGCCGTTCCGTCACCGATGCAAACAGGTTCAGCGGATCGTACCCTATCTGCAGGGCCATCATGCCTGCCGTGGGCAGCATGAGTCGCTGTTTGTCGTCCTCAAGCTGTTGTCTAACTGATTCCGGCGTCTTCCTCAGGGTGTCCATACGCGCATAGTCTTCGTCGGTCAGCAGATAGGGCATCCGTGCATACAGTGAACCCATCCACTCGTTCATTACGTCAGGATCGTCCGGCGACAGCAGTCCTGTGACATTGGTCAGAGTGTGGCGTTTGCATGCCACATCTCCCAGTTCTTCCGAACGCTCGAAGAGTTCCCTGAAGAGCTCCACCGGTGCCTCATCCAGACTGTCTGCCGACTGAAAGATGACATAGATGCGTCCTGCGTGCTGCGCCTGCTGAAAGGTTTGCAGGGCCTCTTGCCTGTTGCTGTCCAGCGGCAGAAAGTCTGCAATGTCCTCCCTGAACGTCTGCTGCGTCACCAGCACTCCACACAGCACGGTGGTGAGCACAAGCGACAACCATCTCAGCAGGCTGTGCCCCCTCAGGTAGTCATATATATGAAGTATCAGCCCCGTCATCTGCCAAACGTTTTAATCCATTCCAAAAACATCTCCTTCCAATGGCGACACTCAGCAGAGCCCTTCACCTCGCTCGCACCGAAGCCGTGACCACCTGTGCGGAACTGCACATAGCGGTGGGGAACCCGATGGGCAGTCAGTGCCGAGTCCAATAGTACCGAGTTACGATAGTCCACGACAGGGTCGTCCGCACAGTTGACTAAAAACACAGGGGGACAGTCGTCTGGCACATGGCGCTCCAGCGACAGCAGGTCGAGCAGTTTCCTGTCGCCTGTTCGTGAGTCGCCCAGCAGTCCGCGCCGTGAGCGCTTGTGCACACAAGGCTCCGTCATGGTGACCACCGGATAGACTGCAGCCACGAAGGCAGGACGGTCGGCAGGGACAAATAACTCAGCAGCCGACATGACCAGGTGGCCCCCGGCCGAGAAGCCCATGACCCCGATGGCCGTCGTGTCTACGGCATAGTCGTCGGCATGTGACTTGACATAGCGGATGGCCTGTCGCAGGTCGTCCTGCGCGTCAGGATAGCGGGTGCCGCGGAAGACGAGCCGATAGTGCGTCACAAACGCTGGCACATAGGCCGTGCGATAGTTGAGCACGAAGGCGGCCATGCCGTTCTGTTGCAGCCAGCGGGCCACGTCGTGCCCCTCCGTCTCGGTGTCGTGCCAGAAGTAGCTTCCCCCCGGACAGACAATAACAGTCTTGGCCGGAGCAAGACGCTTGGCAGGGATATAGGGAGTCAGCAGTACACGCTTCTTCACCCGTGTCCCCTCCCAGATGTTCACCTGGGCTGATGATCCGATGACGAGCATCGTCATGAGTACTATGATTGTCTGTCTGCGCATACGTTGATTCTATTAATTATATAATTAGTTCCGAGAATGGCCTCACAGGTGTTCACTGCAGTCAGGGGTACACCGCAAAAGCCGTGCAGATTGTTGTTCTGTCCGGTGAGCAACAGGTTGCGCACCTTGGTGACAACAGGGACCTGCGAGAGGGCCATGTGGTGGCAGTTCTTGGCAAAGCCGCAGATGCTGCCCTCCTTGACACCATAGTAGTCGCGGATGGTCAGCGGTGATGCCGTGTTCACGGCTTCTATAGCCTCGCTGAAGCGAGGGTGCATCTCCTCCACTTGAGCAAGCAGTTCGTGCATCCTGTCAACCTTCCACCGTTCGTAGTCCTCACCACGGTGCCCCACAGTGGTGTCTGCCCAGTGTTCCACCAGCCGGAAAGGCATGGGGGCCGTCACCAGTACCTTCGTAGCCCATTCGTCCTGATGCTCGTTGGGGGGCGTCATCAGCAGGAATCCTAAGGGCCACGGACGCTCCGTGCTGCTGAAGTTCCACACATCGGCATAGCGCGTCATGTAGTACTCAGAGTGGTTGATATACCTGAATGATCGGTTTTTCAACTTGATATAGAGCGAAAAAGCCGAGTGTGTATTAGGGATGCTGTTCAGACGCTCCCGATAGGACTTGGGGAAAGCATCTTCCCGCATCAGTCCCAACAGCGTGCAGGGATGAATGTCCGAAATGTACCAGTCTGCCGTCAGCACCCTGCCACCCAGCGTTTTCACATACTCCACCTGCCTCACTCCTCCCTCCACTCTACACTCTATCCACACCACACCATCGCCCGTCACCACTTGACCACCATGCTGTATGACAACATCCGCCAAAAGTTGGGCAAAATGATTGCTGCCACCTACAAAACGACTGGCGCCGCGTAGATAGAGGGCACTGATGATGGCATGGATGTATGCCGGAGTCTCATGAGCCCGGCCGCCATACAGCGGGTTCATGTATGCCAGTACACTTCTCAGCCTGGGGTTGGTGATGTGGCGTGCTATAAAGTCGTCAGCCGCCATCAGCATATCCTCACGCTCGGCCAGCAGTCCGATGTGTCCCTTGGATGGACGGAGATTGAAAAGGTCTACCTCATCGGCCATTGTCAGGACATCGTCGACATAGTGCTCCAGATGCTCCCGCTCAGCAGGAAACTGTTGCGCCAACGAGCTGACAAATCCCTCACGCCCCTTGGCGATGTTATAAAATGTATGATCTTCCGAGAAATACAACCGATCGGTGCAGTCATCGTCGACGTCGCGCAACTTGACACCATCGAGGATGTCCAGATAACGGCAAATCTTCCAGATGTTACCCCCTGGCTGCATACCACCAATCACATGCATCCCCGTGTCAAAGTGCTCGCCGAAACGCTGGAAAGTCTGCAAACCACCACCTGTCGTTGTGTTTTTTTCGACGATAGTGACTTGGAAACCCTCTTTGCTCAAGATGGCCCCAGTAAAGAGTCCGCCCAGTCCTGCACCTATGATGACAACACGTTTTGAACTTTTAACTTTGAACATTGAACTTTAACTTTTAACCTTTGCTCGCCTCCAATATTTGTAGAAAAATCCGTTCTGCCGTCAGCAGTTCGCTGCATGTTACGATGGTACCCACTATAACACCTAGAATGCCATGCGAGTTGATGTTCTGACCCGTCTGCAACACATTGGGAATCTTGGTACGATGTGGCACCCGACAAGCCGCACCTCTATTGATATCGTGGGAAACACCATACATGCCTCCAGCCTCAGCACCTGTGTAGTCGTGGTATGTCAGCGGTGTCGAGGTATAGTAGTGTCTAATGTGTCGGCGCAGTCCGGGAAACTGCTGCTCTACCGCCGCCAACAGCCGTTCGGCATGTTGCCGCTTGAACTCCTCATAGTCCTCGCCACGACGGCCTACTTGGGTTCCCAGCCACCGCTCGACATCCTTCATCTGCATATACGAGATGATGACACCGGTCTTTGCATAGACAGGATGCGTATGTAGCGATGTGGCATGGTCGGCAAAGTGCATATAGAGATATCCCTTGGGCCACGAAGTCTCGTCATATACCTCACAGCCCCACGGTGTCGGACTAGTGTATCCGTAGAAGTTGTAGTTTTGATATGGCACGGCGGCGTTCTCAAAGTCCAAATAGACCGAGAATCCACCCACGGTCTGAGGAATGCTGTTGATGCGTGTACGGAATGCGGGACGAATGAGCTTTGAGTCTATCAGCTCCAGGGTCCGCATGGGATGGGCATCGGAGATGACATAGTCGCACGGCAGAAATTCGCTGTTCCCCACTATCACACCCGTGGCATGATGGTCGTCACAGACTATCTTGGTCACGCGACTACCCACAAGCACCTTGCCGCCATAGCGCTCAATAGTACGTACTAAAGACAGAGCAATCTGGTCACTACCGCCCACCACGCGGAAAGCACTTTGGTTGTAGAAATCCATGATGAACGCATGAGTCGAGAAAGGCGTCTTATCTTTTTGGGCCGCATAGAGGGGCAACGAACCCACTAGTACCTTGGCCAACAAAGGGTCAGTAATGACACTGTCGATGACCTCATTGACTGAACGCAGCTGGTATTCGGTGTTAACAATAGCATCGCTCTCCGCATGACGCAGCGAATGCAGCGCCGAAGCATCAGCCACTTTTTCCACTATATCGAAGTATTGTTCCAGTTGGTGACGCTGGTGGGGAAAGTCTGCAGCCATCTGTTCGATAAACGCCTCACGCCCATTGGCAAAGCGGAACCGCTGTCCCTCCAGACACACCACGTCATATCCGTTGGTGTCTAAGGCTGATAGCCGGATTTCCTGCTTGATCTCTAGATACTGTAACAGACGATCCAGCGTCTGTCCATCGCGAGCACTACCCACAAAGTGCATACCGGTCTCAAAACGGACTCCACGGCGTGAGAAGCATTGTAGACAGCCTCCCGGTTGCGAACCCTGTTCAAGAACCATCACCTCGTAACCGTTCTTCGCCAAGATCACACCACACGAAAGTCCCCCCATGCCACTACCAATGACAATTACACGCTGTTTACACATTCTGTTCTATTCTGTTTGCTATTATCTCATATTTTTCGATGTAGTGCCTGCGCATAGCTTGAGCCTGTGTCCTCAGGTCACCCATCTTGTTCAACTCAGCTCTCGTGACCGGACGTCCCAGTTCCATATAGATAGGGCCCCGACGCAGATGATAGGTTTTCTTGGGCAGAATACGTCCCGGACCATAGAGAAACATCGGTACCACATCCAGCCCCAGTTGTTCGGCAATGGCGAAGGCCCCCTTATGGAAACGTCCTATGCGACAATTCTCCGAGCGCGTGCCCTCGGGGTAGAGAGCGATGCTGTATCCCCGTTCCACCAGCGACTTCAACTTCGGCATTAGCTGCTCGATGCCAGTGGACACAGGATAAAACTCAGCCTCACGTACTATCAAGCCGTACAGCGGATTATTCCATACCCAGTCCTTTGTCAGGATGACCATCTTGGGTGTCAACATCAATTGACATGGCAAGTCCAGATGCGACTGGTGATTACAAATATAAACTGCAGGTTTGTTAAAGTCCACCTCCTCACTGATCTTGTACGTGAACGTAGTCCCAGGGATGCCATGTCTCAACATAAGGAAACGCATAGAGCGATAGATGAGTCTATGTATCCACAATTTCAGCCCCCGTCTCCCAAAGAGCCATACCATCGGGGTAAAGACACCAAGGCTGAAGAATAATGTAAAGAGAATTGCATAGACCGTCCGCACTCCACAGTCCAACCAGCGCCACAAACGTAATGGCAAGCCATAGACCACCGCCAAAAAACACAACACCGTGTTAAGCACACTGATGCGAGCAAAGTCACGGATAGGACGAAAATGGCTGACTCGTTCAGCCAGAGGAGGATAGTATACCTTAATATTTATGGGTACTATTTCTACTCCATGCCACGATGCCTGCACCAACAATTCCAACTCGGCCTCGTAGCGGGAAGTAAGGAGTTCCAGTCCATGAAGTTTCTTCAGTGGATAGAGCCGATAGCCTGTCTGTGTGTCAGCTAGTCGTCTACCCGTCTGCACATAAAACCAGAAATTAGAGAACTCATTGGCAAATCGGCTCCCTAGCGAACGTTCTATGCCGTCCATCTGACGACTGCCCAGTATCAGTGCCCCTGGGTGTTGTTGATTGGCCTTCAGGAACAATGCGATGTCGTCTGGATAGTGCTGTCCGTCTCCATCCAGGGTGATAGCATATGCAAAACCCATCTGCAGGGCGCGTCGGAAGCCACATTTCAACGCATAGCCTTTGCCTCGATTCTCCGCATATTCCACCAGCGTGATACCCTCCATGCCGTGCAGAATGTCCCTCGTGCCGTCTGTCGATCCGTCGTTGACGACAATGACATCGCGACACTCCTGCAGAGTTGCCTGGACAACAGCAGTTATTGTCCCCTCATTGTTGTATGTGGGAATCACGACACAAATACCTCTGTCGTTCAGTCGCTGTTGCTGGTGGATTTTATGATCAGTCATTTATAGATATTTACAAGTAAAAGAGAGTTTTGACAACACACGTTTGCCTGCGAGTAGCTGAACCTGAGTTTGACAAGAGCACGTAGTGTTGTCCATAACGATGGAAGTAAACAGACATGTGACATCGGGTGTCTCCAACGGAGAGATCACACTCAGGAACTTGACGTTCTTCACTTTCTGGATGTTGAGTAACCTGTCGAGATGGCACTCTAGCAGTTCCTTTACAGTCTGTATAATACACACCCCAGGCGTGATAGGATTCCCAGGAAAGTGGACTTGATAGATATGATGACTGGCTTCCAGACGAATATCATACTGCACGAAACTATTGCTGCAGTTTTTCCTCAATATGCGATATAAGTTATTCAGTAACTGCATGTTCAATCGGGGTCATTTGGTAGGTAATATTTCGATGATTATTGTGATAGACTGTCTCGCCATGATGAAGAGCTTCCATGAGCCGGCCCAGATCCTTGCGTAGCACCCGACGGATATACCACTTGTCCATCAACGGGACGACATGATGTAGCTTGACTTTACACTTATCAGGATAATAGGTGAAGTCTAAAGCAGTAATGCCAAACTCGTTGAACCAGCCCCCCCTGACTACACCTCTTTCACACAGAAGCACACAAACACCACTAATGTAACCATTGGCCATCTGTATCATTGCATCATACTTAACACGTTCCCCATCGTTGACAGGAAATGCCACGCCATACACTGACTCAATGTCAGAGGAACTTGTCTGTGCACTGATTTTCGTGACTGACAGCAGGCTAATGAAGAGCAAACATATCGGGAGCAATAGTCTCATTCTTTTTGACGTTTCTAAGTTCTATGATCGTTTTGTCGCCATTTTTCTCCGTCAGTTCTACCTTCGTAATCAGTGCCTGCTGCCTTGAGAAACGAAGCACAATATTCTGAAACAGCTGCCTGATGTTTTTGCGCAAGGGCTTAAGCGTTATCAGCCAGTCGCCTCCATCGATAGTGATAGTGCTCCTAAAATTCTTATCATCGTTCAGACAGTCGCCCACCACACTCTGTAGCATGATGTGGGCAATCTCTTTAAATACTTTGTTTTGTTTGACGTCAATGACGTCACTGCGTTGACTGCTTTTCAACAGCACCTTGTCCCCATTCAACACGAATGTATAAGTGTAGGGCTTCACGTATTCCCAACGCAGGCGATTGTCTTTCTGAAAGTACATGCGCCCACTGGACACCATTTTGTCATTCAGCATCCGCATGTATTTCGTTTGAGTGAATTCACACTGTAGGGTTTTCAGTGCAACTACTGCCTGGCAGATTTCTCTCTTTGAGAGTGTGGCGTTCCCCCTTTGGGAGTGTGGTTTCGCAATCTCTCTTTGAGAGTTTGGCGAAGTTATGCAATGTGCCCTCATGGGTAACAGCACCCCACATGACAGCAAAAACATCCATAATAGTTTGAAATTCATAGTTCAATGTTCAACGTTTATCAGCAAGCATCCTAATATAATGAAAAACACACCGAGCCATTTGATGACTGACACTTCTTCGTGGAAAACAACGATGGCTGCCAGCATGCCGAAGACATAACTGAGGCTAACCATCGGATAGGCGGTACTGAAGGGAAACTGTCTGGTGATATACATCCACAGCAAAGAGGCCAGTCCGAACAGCACACCACAGGCAGCAAACTGCCAGTTGGTGAGCAGACTCCACCAATATGCCCGTGTCCAGGCAAAGGTAGACATCCGAGTCAAGGCCAGTTTCAAAAAAACCTGACCTCCCGCGAGCAGAATACTCTGCACAATAGCATATGGTACTATCTTCCACATGACATCACAATAACTTTAGAATAAACAATAGGTAAGTCCTGATATCCCAGTCGCTGCATCATCCGTCTGAACAGGGCCGTTGTTTCGCTGTGATATCCCACCAGCACCGTTTTGCACAGTCCGCCCTGCAACAGTCGTCTGGCATCACGCAGCGCCCACTGCATAGAGTCAGCGTCCTGACTATAGGTGATGTTATATCCATGACAGCCCAAACGTATGGCAATGTTGCTACTTATGGTGTTATGGGTGCTCTGCATGAACAACGTAGGACTGAGCAGGGTCTCGCCCTCACTCATCATCTGCAACAATAACTGTTCCGAGTTTTCCATACATCCCAGATCGGTGCCTGTAATGACGGCATCGGGCTGACTGACACCAGCAAGTGCCAAGGCCTTCAGCGATGCCAACAGCGAGCTCTTCATCAGTTTTCCCATGCGTCGTGACTCCAGTGGCTTCAGGTAGTCGCGGATTTCGGCCAACTGGTCTTCGCTGGTGATTTCGACCTCGGAAAGGATGACGGGAGGTAAGAGGTAAGAGGTAAGAGGTAAGTGGTGAGAGGTGGGCAACGTCTGGCCTGCAGTCAGTGAGAACACGAGTGAGGTGTCATTGCCTCCAAACCCGAAAGAGTTGCATAGAACGTGGTGCAGATGACAATGGTCTTCGCCCATGGTGGGTACTATGCCCTCGTCCATCGGCTGGGTCCAGCCAAGATTTGCAGGTACGAACTGGTGGGTCAGGGCGAGCAGACAAATGACGGCTTCTATAGCTCCCGATGCGCTGGTGGCATGGCCTGTGAACGACTTGGTGCTGCTGACCAAAGGCATCTGGTTGCCAAACACGCGTCGCAAGGCACGGCTCTCGGAGAGGTCGTTGTTGGGGGTGCCTGTGCCATGGGCATTGACGTATTGTATGTCTGCCGGTTTCAGTCCTGCCACACGCAGCGCCTCTGTCATAGCCAGCCAGGCGCCCTCGCCGTTTTCCGACGATGCTGTCTGATGGTATGCATCGCAGGCATTGCCCCACCCTGCAAGATAGGCATGTGGGCGGACTCCTCGCTGCATGGCACTTTGTGCTGTCTCCATGACGAGATAGGCGGCACCCTCGCCAAGGTTCAGTCCGGCACGGGTGGCGTCAAAGGGTCTGCAGGTCTGATGGTCGAGAACCATCAGCGAGTTGAAGCCGTTGAGGTGGAACAAGGACAGAGCTTCTGTCCCGCCGGCTACCACCATGTCGGCGTCGCCCTCGGACAGCATGCGGGCTCCGAGCATGAGGGCGTTGGCGGCTGAGGAGCAAGCGGTGGAAACGGTGGTATAGGCTGTGAAGAGGGCAAAATAGTCTGCTATCATGCGTGTGCTGCTGCCTGGACTGTGGTATTTCAGACATTGCACTGCCGCTTCAGACTCTTCCAACTGACTGAAGTACTGCTCGGTGATGTCCATGCCTGCCACGGTGGTGCCGGAGATGAGTACCAGACGTAGGGCTTTCTGACGGACGGTGGTCTTGTCAACGTGTGCGTCGGCGAGGCACTGACGGACTGCCAACATGCCCAACAAGGTGGTACGATTGATATAGCTGGCAGCGGTCAGACCTAGTTGGCGCAGCATGTCGTCGTTGGACAATGGCACTTCGCCGACGGGCAGTTCGGTATGGACGGACCGGAGGTGTGTCATGGTGCCTATACCTGAGCGATGCTCGCGGAGGGAGGTCAGCACTGACGACTTGTCGAGTCCGATGGAACAGACGATGCCTTCACCGGTGATGACGATACGCTGGGACATCTGATACTTATTTGGTCCGGTGTTCATTCACGTATGCCGCGATGGTGCGGATGCTTTGAAAGATGGCTTTCCCCTCTGACGGGTTGGCTAGCTTGATGCCGTAGTTTTTCTCTAACAGCACGATGAGCTCGAGGGCATCGATGGAGTCGAGTCCCAGTCCTTCACCGAACAGGGCACTGTCTGCATCGAGGTCGTCAGGGGTCAGCTCTTCCAGGTTCAGTGCCTGGATGATCTTTTCTTTTAGCTCTTGAATTAATTCTGTCATAGTTATATCTTGTTTATAAGTTTTAAATCTGCTTCAAACTTGTCGTCGTCCACATAGTCGACCCAACCGGTTACGGCGCTTTGCAGGGTTTGGTCGGCAAAGGCGGACTGCACGATGTGGTGTATCATGGCTTCGTCCTTGCTGCCAAGGATGTAGAACGCGGTCTCTGCATGATAGCCGTTGCGCAAGGCAATCTCTCCGCAGACGATATTGGGTAGTGTATAGACGAACAACGACGGACTTGGGAAGTAGTCGGCGCCCACCTTGATGGTTTGTTGGTATGCGCTGTCAGCCCATGTGGACGAGGAATGGTTGAACAGGATCACTGCTCTGTCAGCGGATGCCTCATGGCGGGGATTTTCTTGAGACAGGAGCAGCTCGCTGGCAAGGAATCCCAGTTGACAGAGCCTGTCCATCTTGTGAAATCTGGGATAGTTGCGGACATAGCGCTTATAGAGTGCGGTGAGCATGCTGCCGGCTGTGGTATCAATAGCGCACGGCTTGCCGTCGACATGCGTGCACTGGGGGGTGATGTGGACGTGGTGAGTATGGTTCAGGGTTAAGGGTTCAGGGTTAAGGGTTAAGGGTTCTTTGACCATCGCTGTGGGTGTGCGGTGACAGAGGATAGCGGCGTTGTTGCCTCCGAATCCAGAAATGATCTTCACGAAGGATGGCTGGCTGATGTCTACAGCATGGGGTAATATACTGATTCGGCCTGACACGCCCAGCTCGCTGAATCCGAGAGTCGGGAGCAGTGTGCCGTGGTCCAGGGAGTGCATGGTGATGATGGTCTCAAGAATACCCGAGGCTCCGAGTGTGTGGCCAAGAGCACCTTTCAGGGTGTTGGCGGGAACGGCAGACAGCCCTGAGGCTTCGATGGCCTTGGACTCCATCTGGTCGTTGTACATGGTGGCTGTGCCGTGGACGTTGACGGCTCCTAATGAGGTTTTGTCAATGCCGTCGGTCACAGACAGAATGGCACTGGTGCACCCTGCAGCCTTGGGTGAGGGACTGCTGATGTGGTAGGCGTCGTTCCTGACTGCTCCGCGCAGGATGGCCCAGTGGTCATGACTTTGTGGACGGTTGGACAGGATGATGGTGGCTGCGGCTTCGCCAAGGTTCAGTCCGAGGCGCTCGATGTCGAAGGGGCGGCAAGGTTGTGGAGAGAGGGCTTTGAGGGACTGGAAGCCCGAAACGACAAAATGACTGACGACATCGCAACCGGCGACGATGGCGGTGTCGTAGAATCCAGCCAGGAGCAGGCGCTGGGCTGTGATGATGGCAGAGACGCCGGAGATGCAGGCGTTGCAGACTACCAGGGGTGGTGTCTGGATGCCCACCATGGCGGCTATGCGGCTGGCAGAGTCGGCAGGCGACTGGGACGTGGAGGTGTCGATGTTGGCTTTTGTGGTGCTGAGGATAAACAAGGTCCTGTCGATGGCAACAGCTGTCTGGCACTTAGAGAGGGCTTGTCGGACGCTCTGACAGACGAGGGACTCAAACCAGGTCATGCCCTTCATCATGAGTCTTTCACGTTGTGACGGACTGAACCGGGATGCGACATAGTCATCGTCAGGTCTGCCAGAGAAGCTGGCATAATGCGTCAACGAAGAACAACCGTTCCGGATGGCCCGGTAGTTGTCCGCCGTAGTATCGCCCAGCGGCGACAGCACATTGTCAGCAATGATGAACATTTTTCTTTAACCTTAAACCATGAAATCTTAACCATGAACCACATCAAACACTTTAAATCGTTTTCTCCATTCATCATAAAACGGGGGGCTGTATAATACCAACTGATAGTCGGTATCCATAAACACCTGAACACTATGACCTGTGGCAAAGACGGAATGGTCTGCAGGATCGTATATAGTGTAGTCGAACACTATTTTGGCCGCCTCCGTGGGACGGTAGATGATGTCTATGCAGGGATGCATGCCGTAACGGAGGGGTTTCCGATACTGGAAACTGAGCTCTACGAGGGGAGCAAAATAGCCATGACGGAAGAATCCCATATAGGTAAGGTCGTACTTCTGGCCGAAGAGCTCACGAGCGTCCTCAAAATAGAGGGGATAGGAGCCATGCCATACGACGTTCATGGAGTCTACCTCACTAAACCTGATATCCAAGACCTTGGTTGCTTTTAACATCATAATACTATTCTTGTTTGACGGCTATTTTTATTTCTGTTGATACCAGCACGCGTTCAGAGTCTTTTACAACTGCTGAGGCGAGGGTCATTCCGAACACTTCTTCTTTCACATCGACAATGATGGTAATCCGCTGACCCACCTTTGGCAGGGCATAGACCTCAAGATTACGAATGGCACCGATGAAACCAATCTGGACATCGCGCTTGAGCATGATCTTGTTGATATAACCCATGCGTGCTGCACAGGTCTGGGCGATGCTCTCAATGAGTCCTGAGGCCGAGAAGCTGCCATGCTCGACAAAGATGTTGTCAGCATGGATGTCTGTCTCGCAGATGGTTCTCACACCATCTAGATGGACAAGCCGGCTGACCATCACAAAGGGTTCTTGTTGTGGCAGCAGGGCGTGAACGTCTATAGGGCGCAAGGCGTCGTCTGAGGGCCATGTCAGGTGGTCGGTCATGATGTCCAGTAGTCAAAATAGTTATACCATTGTGTAGGATACAGGTGAAGCATGCGTTCCAGTTCTGTCGCGTATCCCCGGGCGAGCTGTTCTATCTGGGTCTTACGGGGAGCCTGCTTGTCATAGTCTAATGGCTTTACGTATATGACATACTGGGTGGACGACTGCTTCATGACGTTTACGGCCAGCACAGGAAGTCCGCGCATGATGGCGACGGTGAAGGGACCGACAGGCAGACTGACGGGGGCGTCGAGCAGAGGGACGCTGACTGACTTGAGTGAGCCGAAGAGCCGGTCTGCCGGAATGCTGACAATTTCGCCATGCTGGAGGGCATGGTCAATCAGAAACAGGTGGCTCATGTCTTCTTTGACAGGAATCATACGGACGTTCTTGTCGGCAAACATGTGGGCGCGGTTTTCCATCACGGTCTGCTTTTCGCCGGAATAGACCAGCGCGTTGATGGGTTTCTGGGTGGAGACAAGGGTGTAGCCTGCCATTTCATAATTGCCGATGTGCGAGCTTAATTGCACAAAGGCCCCGGGGCATGATGCCAGATGCTGGAAGTACTCGCCTCCGTCAATGTCGACGTGGAAGTTCTTGCCTCCATACATGGCAAAGCGGTCAATGACAACCTGACTAAACATGCAGTGGTTTTGCCAGGTCTTGACAAAGGACTTGAAGGGACCGAAACCCCAGCGACGGCGGAAATAGCGATAGATGGGCCGAAAACTGGAACGGAACAAGCATGGGGGTACGACAAAGACGTAGGCGAAGAGGTAGATGGCCCGGACGTCTATGACCTGCAGCAGCCTGATAAGCCATTGGTGCATCAGACTATTGCCGTATGTGGTGCCTTCCCACTGCTTTTCTGCCATACGCGTGCCTACCCTACCTTGCTCTCAATATAGTCACAGAACTGACTCAGCGTAGTGACTTCTTTCATCTCCTCGGGCTTGATCTTAAAGCCGAAGTTCTTTTCTACGATGACGACAATGTCTACGAAATCAAGACTGTCTATACCCATGTCTTCTTTCAGCTTCGCGTCATCGAAAATCTTATCCTCATCAATCTCAAGCTCATCGATGAGGAATGCTCTTACTTTTTCTTCAATTTCTTGTCGTTTCATTGTGTATTATAGAATTAGTTACTTACTTTACAAACGATGATAGAATGTCCCAGACCTAAGTGGTCGTATATGCGCTCTATCTCCAGCCCGGCCTTTTCCACACAGCACTGGAGGTCTTCGGTATGGTACATCTTGGAGTTTCCGTTGGCTAGTGCTGTGAAATACAAACTTGTCATGGTGAGGCAGAATGCTGCTGTCTCGTACTTCTGACGATCCCATAGTGTTTCCATGATAAACAGTCGGGTGTGCTGATGCATGGCCTGACGGGCACGGAGCAGAATAGCGACGATTTCATCCATGCTGAAACAGTCGAGAAACTGGCTCATCCAGATGGCATCAAGACCGTCTGCACGAATAGGAAAGGCGGCTTGGGCATCGAGCAGGTTAATGGCATAGCCCAGAATGCGCTCTGCTCCTGGCTGGTGACGGATGGTCTGCTGCATCAATTTGATTTGTTGTGGAAGATCCAGAACGGTGACCTCGGCGGACTGACTGTAGTTCACACACTGGAGAGCCCACTTGCCCGTATTTCCGCCCACGTCATAGAGGGAGCGGACATGGTGTTCGTCGAAGACAATACGCAGCGCTTCAGGAAATGCGGAGTCGCTGTAGAAATGGTCGAAGGCAAACCAGCTCTGCTGTACTTGCGGTGGCAGACTGGAGAGTCCTTCGTAGATGGTGGACCAGTCGCCGAAGTGCCTTAACCCTTCGGGATTGCCGTTGCGGAGCGACTGCTCCAAATGGAACCACCCTTCGTAATTGACATCGTGGTTGAAATCCAAGTTGATACGGGTGGACCGGTCGTTCAGCAGGAACCAGCCGGTCTTGGACAGCATGTAGCGTTCGCTGGCGGGGTCTGTCAGGATGGTGCCAATGGACAGCGATGCTTCAAGAAGACACTTGACGGCATAGTCTGAGAGACCTGTCTGCTGGACAATCTCCTCACGGGTAAGACCGTCCTTGGAGTCACTGAGGCAGGAGAGAATGCCCAGACGGACCATAGCCCGGGAAGCCTGAAAGACAACAGGACCCCAAGCAATAAACTGTGCCAGCCGCTGGGCTTCCAAAGCGGACAGGGTATCTTGGGTGTATGCTTTACGGAGTGCGGAGGACAGATGCATGATGGTCAGATTTTTTTAATAACTAATGCGCTGTTGGTACCACCGAAACCAAAGGAGTTGCTAAGCACGGTGTTGACTTCCGTTTCGACGGTTGTAGCGGCGATATTGAGTTTCTCGGAATACTGATCGGGATTCTCAAAGTTAATATTGGGGGCAACGAAGTGGTGCTGCATCATGATAAGACTATAGACAATCTCGCTGGCACCTGACATCCAACACTCATGACCTGTCATCGACTTGGTGCTGCTGATGAGGGCGCGGCGGCCATGAAACAGCTTGTCCAGCGCAAGGGCTTCATACATGTCGCCCTGAACTGTGGAGGTGGCATGGGCATTGATGTAGTCTATGTCGTCCACACCGACACCTGCATCTTGCAAGGCTCGGGTCATGGCAATGACAGAACCGCTGTCGCTGGGTTCAGAGATGCCACCACCGTTGCTCGAAAAACCATAACCCACAACCTCGGCCAGTATGGTGGCACCTCGGGCCATGGCGTGCTCGTAGTCTTCGAGTACCAGCGCTGCAGCGCCTCCGCTGGGTATGAGTCCGTCGCGATCCTTGTCAAAGGGACGACTGGCCTGGGCGGGGGCGTTCATGCGGACAGAGAAAGCACCCAGGGCATCGAAAGTTGCCATGGAGTAGTAGTTGGTCTCTTGGGCACCACCACACAGTATCGTGTCTTGAAGTCCCTGTCGGATAAGCATGTAGGCAAGTCCGATGGAGTGGCTGCCACTGGCACAGGCGGCACTGACGGTGAAGTTGACACCACGCAGATGGAAGATGGTGCTGAGGTTCATGTTGACTGTGGAGTTCATGGACTGGAATACCAGACCATAACCCAGCATGGCAGAGTCGTGCTTCTGGTCCATGATACGGGATGCCTCGATGACGGGTTTGGCAGAAGAGTCATTGCCGAAAATACAGCCGACTTCGTGTTGACGCAGATAGGCATCGTCAAAACCAGCCAGGGCAAAGGCTTGACGACTGGCCATATAGGCATATTGGGCTTCCTCGGACATTCCTGCACGAGTATGGCGGTCGAGCATCTGTTTCGTAATAACAGGAGTCTCGACCAGACCTGTCAGCCCGGAACGGTATCCATATTCCAGCCTCTCGGGCTTTAGCCCTATGCCGGACTTGCCCTCAAAGAGCGATTGCCGGACTGTTTCTATATCATTTCCAAGGCAGGACCATATCCCCATGCCTGTAATCACCACACGCTTTGCCATTGTCAACTTTAAACTGTCATCAACCCTTGAGTCGCTCTGACCATTAACCATCAACCCTTAACCATGAACCATAAACCCTCAAGTATACAGTCCTCCATTGATATGAATGACTTCGCCAGTAATATAGGCAGCATCATCGGACGCCAGAAACGCCACCAAGGCTGCCACCTCTTCAGGACGGCCAAAACGACCAACGGGAATCAACTTCTTCAGTTCTTCCTCGGGCAGGTCGCGGGTCATGTCAGTCTCTATGAAACCGGGAGCGATGGCATTGACCGTCACGTGGCGTGGAGCCACCTCTTGGGCCAAGGCTTTCGTGGCACCAATAAGAGCCGCCTTGGCGGCACTGTAGTTCGTCTGGCCTGGAAGCCCTTTCACGCCTGACAGTGAGGCGACATTGATAATACGCCCTCCGTGGTTCCTGGGCATCATGTGCTTCAACAGCCGGCGTGTCAGGTAAAAGAATCCGTCGAGTGTCGTGTCAATAACCTGATGCCAGTCTTCGTCAGACATCATAAACATCATGCCATCATGACGGATGCCGGCATTGTTTACCAAAACAGATATATAGTCATCAGGGTGCTGTTGCTCCCAGGAATCTATCGCATTTTCTACCTCAATCTTGCTGGAGACGTCAAAAGGCAACAACTCTGCCTCGCCACCTGCTTGCTCCACAAGGTGCTTGGTACGAGCTGCAGCATCAGCACTGGAGTGGTAGTTTATAATGACTGGCATGCCAAGCTTGACCAATCTGATGCAAATAGATTGGCCGATACCTCTTGAACCTCCTGTAACCAAAATATATTTCATCAACTAACTATATTATGTATATAAGCATGCAAAAGTACCCAAAAAAAATGAAATAGCAAAACTTTTAACGTAAAAACAAAAAAGCCTTAGGATTTTCTAAGACTTTTCGCAGGTGATCCGGTCGGGATTCGAACCCGAGACCCACAGCTTAGAAGGCTGTTGCTCTATCCAGCTGAGCTACCGAACCATCAAATCGGGTGCAAAGGTACATAGAAAATGGGAGATTACAAAACTTTTAAAGGTTTTTTCGACGTTTCTTTTGGTTTTCTGCTTAGTTATTCGTACTTTTACATCCACAAAATCTGAATATGAAGAAAAAATCGCTTTTTAGTATTAGGGAAATATGGTTTTTGAGATAACGTCGTTAGACGATGGTCGGGTTAGCATGTTTAGCCGACTGACGGAGGCTCAGCTGCGTATGGAGCTGGAGCCTGACAAAGGTGTGTTTATAGCCGAGAGCCCCAAGGTGATACGGGTGGCGCTTGATGCCGGATGGGAGCCTACAGCCCTTCTCTGCGAACACAAGCACGTGACGGGGGACGCCAGAGATATCGTAGAGCGCCTTGGAAACGACGTGCCTGTCTATGTGGGCAGTCGTGAACTGCTGGCCCAATTGACGGGATACACACTGACGCGAGGGGTATTGTGTGCCATGCGACGCAGGGTGATGCCTACTGTGGTTCAGATTCTCAGGAAGGCCAGGCGCGTCGTAGTCTTGGAGGCTGTCACGGACACAACGAATATTGGTGCCATCTTCCGCTCGGCTGCAGCATTGGGCATTGATGCAGTGCTGATGACCCGTGACACTTGCGACCCCTTGAACCGCCGTGCAGTACGTGTGTCCATGGGAACGGTGTTCCTGGTGCCCTGGACGTGGCTCGACGGTCCGGTTTCCTCGTTGCACGACTATGGTTTCCGAACGGCAGCTATGGCTTTGAGCGACGACTCCATTGCCTTGGATGACGCGCGTCTGAAGGCAGAACCCCGCCTGGCCCTTGTCATGGGGACTGAAGGAGACGGCCTCCCCTATCATACGATAGAAGAGGCCGACTATGTAGTTCGTATTCCCATGGCCCACAACGTAGACTCACTGAACGTGGCGGCTGCTACGGCTGTAGCCTGCTGGGAATTGAGAAGTCGTTAGCTTTTAGAACTCCTTCGTCATCTCTGCCACCTCGGCATTGATGTGGTCGATGAACTGCTGAATGGTCATCACTGTCTGTTCGCCACCGCCCTGAGGACGAACGGCAACAGTCTTGTCCAGCTGTTCTTTCTCGCCGACTATCACCATATAAGGTATACGCTTCAGCTCGTTGTCGCGAATCTTGCGACCCAGCTTCTCGTTGCGCAAGTCAATGGTAGAACGTACACCACCCTGCTCGAACTGCTTGGCAACCTCCTTGGCATAGTCGTTGTACTTCTCAGACAGCGGCAGCACAGCCACCTGCTCTGGAGTGAGCCACAAGGGGAAGTGTCCGCTGGTATGCTCGATAAGCACAGCGGTAAAACGCTCCAGAGAACCGAAGGGGGCACGATGTATCATGACTGGAGTCTTCTTCTGGTTGTCCTCGTCGGTGTACTCCAGCTGGAAGCGCTTGGGCAGGTTGTAGTCCACCTGAATGGTACCCAGCTGCCAGCGACGGCCAATGGCATCCTTGATCATGAAGTCCAGCTTCGGACCATAGAAGGCAGCCTCGCCGTATTCCACCTTGGCATGCAGTCCCTTCTCCTCACAAGCCTCTTGGATAGCCTTCTCGGCCAATGCCCAGTCTTCGTCTGTACCCACATACTTCTCGTGGTCGTTGGGGTCGCGGAGTGATATCTGTGCCTCGAACTCAAAGCCGAAAGCCTTCAGCACGATGTTGATGATGTCCATCACGTTGAGGAACTCCTGCTTCACCTGGTCAGGACGGCAGAACAGGTGTGCGTCGTCCTGCGTGAACGAACGTACACGGGTCAGTCCGTGCAACTCGCCAGACTGCTCATAGCGGTAGACTGTACCGAACTCTGCAATGCGCAGGGGCAGGTCACGATAGGAACGGGGCTTCCAGGCGAAAATCTCACAGTGGTGAGGACAGTTCATGGGTTTCAGCATGTACTCTTCATCCTCCTCGGGAGTATGAATGGGCTGGAACGAATCCTTGCCGTAGTGAGCATAGTGTCCTGAGGTAACATAGAGGTTCTTGGAGCCGATGTGCGGCGTGATAACCTCCTGATAGCCAAAGCGGCGCTGCACTTTACGCAAGTGGTCCTGCAGGCGCAGACGCAGGTCCGTACCCTTGGGCAGCCAGATGGGCAGGCCCTTGCCGACCTTGTCTGAGAACATAAAAAGTTCCATCTCCTTGCCAATCTTGCGGTGGTCGCGCTTCTTGGCTTCTTCCAGCATGACCAAATACTCGTCGAGCATCTTCTTCTTGGGGAACGAGATACCATACAGGCGCTGCATCTGCTCGCGGTTGGCATCGCCACGCCAGAAGGCACCTGCCACACTGGTCAGCTTGACAGCCTTGATCTCGCCCGTATCCACCAGGTGCGGACCACGACAGAGGTCGGTAAAGTTACCTTGTGTATAGGTGGTGATGGTACCGTCTTCCAGGTCCTGCTCAATGTGCTCGCACTTGTAGGTCTGGCCGTCGGCAGCAAACTCCTTCAGGGCGTCGGCCTTGGCCACCTCCTTGCGAACCACTGCTTCTTTCTTGGAAGCCAGCTCCTTCATTTTTTCTTCAATTTTGGGGAAATCGCTCTCCTTGATCATTTCGCCGTTGGGCAACAGCACATCATAGAAGAATCCATTCTCGACAGCAGGTCCGAAACCAAACTGAATGCCAGGATACAACTCCTGCAGAGCCTCGGCCAACAGGTGTGCCGATGTGTGCCAGAAGGTATGCTTACCTTGCTCGTCGTCCCACTTATAGAGCGCAATGGTAGCGTCCTCGTTGATAGGACGGTTCAGCTCTACAGTCTCACCATTCACTCCGCAAGCGATAACGCTGCGTGCCAGGGCCGGTGAAATGCTCTCGGCAATCTGAAGTCCAGTGACGCCCTGCTCATACGAGCGAACAGATCCGTCTGGAAAAGTAATGTTAATCATATCTACAATATATGTTTAAGTTTAAAACGTGTGCAAAATTACAAAATAATTATCAATTATCGATTATCATTTGTCGTTTTTCTCACTTTCTCACTCTTTTGATGATGCTATATGCCGTGTAAAGTCCCAGTTCGCCAGCCTTCGAGAGGTCGCTGATGGCCAGTTCCTGCTGTTTCTGTGCCAGCCGTACGAGTCCTCGGTTATAATATGCCTCAGCCAGATTGGGGTCCAGTTCTATGGCGCGCGAGTAGTCGGCCAGCGCCTGCTCATACTCCATGCACTGCACGTGGGCATAGGCTCTGTTGTAATACAGGTAGGGATTGGCTGGTCCGTGCTGTATGGCCCTGGTCAGGTTGTCCAGCAGGTGAGACGTCTGCAGAGGAACGTCAGCAGCGTCTTCCTTCCATTGGCAGATGGCAGACAGCCAACCGCTGACAGCCGACGTGGTGTCTCTGTTCAGCCAGGGTGTGGGGTCCTTGATGTTCGTCTCGCCACAAACGATGTACAGCTGTTGCTCCTTGGGTAGCATACGGTTCAGCGAGTCCACCTGTCGGTCGTAGGCCACATAGTGCTTCAGCACGCTCTGGGTACGTTGCGTAGCAAGCACATACATCGGCATGTAGTCCATCGCCACACGGCGGTTCTGCACCTTGCCGCGATAGTCACTCTGGTACTCATGCTCCGTCTCCAGCTCGTCAGCCACCGTCAGCTGGTTGTACTTCTCTATATCTTCGTCGCTCCGCTTGCGCATCTGCTTCTTCGACAGTCGTGGCTGTTTTCCGAAGCGCTTGTCTATCTGTGCCTTCAGGATACGGAACTCATCCAGTTCAGCCTGCTTGGTCATTCCCAGCTTTCTGTAGCACTGGGCACGCTGGTGTAGACCCGTCCAGAAGTTAGGATACTGCTCTATCACTTTCGAGTAGTCACGGATGGCCGCCCTCGGATTACCCGTCTGTTCCAACAGCAGGGCCCGGTTGTAGAGTGCCATCAGGTTGTCTGGCTCCAGCTTCAGCACAAAGTCGAAGTCCGTGATAGCCCTGTTGTCGTCACCCACCTGGGCACGCAACAGACCACGGTTGTAGTGTCCTATAAAGTTGTTAGGGTCGTAGTCCAGGGCCATATCGTAGTCCGCCATAGCTCCACGCAGGTTATTCTGGTTGAAACGCGCCAGAGCACGATTGATGTACAGATTGGCATTCTTGGGCAACAGGTGTAGCGCCTTGTCCAGATATTCTTCGCCCTCCTTCCATTGCTGGCGTGTCAGACTGATATTGGCGCGCAGGGCCCAGACGTTGCCATTGTACGCATCCAGCTCCAGGCTTTTGTCCAAGGCGGCAATAGCCTGCACGGTGTCCGTCTTCTGCAGATACGCCTCCGCCCTCATCGAGTAGATGCCTGCCTGCTTACTCCAACGAGTAGCCATCGTGTCCAGATCGGCCAGTGCCCCGTCATAGTCCTTCTGCTGCAGTCTGCACAATGCCCGGTTGTGCCACAGGTTGACCGACTCCGGCGCATAGCGAAGTGCCTTGTTATAGTCGCTGATAGCCTCGTCGTAGTGCTTCTGCTGGATGCGGCACAGTCCGCGCAACTCGTAGATGCCCACCACAAAGGGGTTTCGGGTGATGGCTTCCGTACAGTCGCTCTCAGCACCGGCATAGTCATCCAGACAGTATTTGGCTATTGCCCTGAAGTACCAGGGCTCATAGAGATAGGGCTTGGCCAGTATGACCTGGTTGAAGTATTGCATTGACAGCACATAATCCTCATAATAGAGCGCCGAGCGCCCTATCATCACCAATCTGTCGGTATTGAACTGTGCAAGACCAACTATTGGCAACCACACCAACATGAGGAGTATGCGCCGCATTGCTTATTTTCTGACGATCTTCGTCTTGTAACCACAACGGAATCGTCCTTGCAGCAGGGCTTTCAGCTTGCTCTTGATAAGCTGTTTGCGCAGGGGCGAGATGCGGTCTACAAACATCTTGCCGTCCAAGTGGTCGAACTCGTGCTGCATCACGCGGGCCAGGTAGCCCTCAATCCATTCGTCGTGATGCTGGAATTCCTCGTCGTCCCACTCCACATGTATGCGCGTGGGTCGTACCACCTTTTCGTGGATGGCTGGCAGCGACAGACAGCCCTCCTCTGACGAGTCTGTCTTTGAGTCGTCATACTCCACAATATGCGGATTGATGAACACCTGGCGGAAGCCTTTGTACTCAGGCAAGTCCTCGCTAATGACGTCCAGGTCAATCACCGACAGACGTATGGCCTTGCCTATCTGGGGTGCAGCCAGTCCGATGCCTTCGCTCTCCGCCAGCGTTTCCCACATGTCACTGATCAGTTCCTTCAGTTGTGGATAATCGGGCGTAATGTCCTCGGCCACCTTTCGCAACACAGGTTGCCCAAATATATAAATAGGTAATATCATTGTTACTTTTTTTGCTTTGAGCGCATATAGTCCTCCAGTATGATGGTAGCCGATATTTCGTCCACCAGTGCTTTGTCCTGACGCGCTTTCTTTTTCAGTCCTCCCTCCAGCATGGCCCTATGTGCCAGCACCGACGTAAAACGTTCGTCGTAGAACTCCACGGGAATTTCCGGCTTCTGCTTGCGCCAGCGGTTTACAAACTGCTGCACGCGGGCCAGGTTCTCGCTGGGCTCACCGTTGGGTTGACGAGGCTCGCCCACCACGATGAGCTCCACTTGTTCCTGAGCTACATAGCGGCACAGATAGTCGAACAGTTCAGAAGTAGCAACAGTCGCCAACCCGCCGGCAATCAGCTGCAACGGGTCGGTGACTGCTAATCCTGTTCTCTTCTTACCGTAATCTATTGAAAGAATCCTCGCCACGGCTTATTTTGCATACAGCAGCCAGGCGCCGGGATACTTTGTCTGCAGATCGTTGCGGCTTGCAGCAGCTTCAACTTTCGTGTCGAAGGTGGTAGCCACCACACGATACATAGGGGGTTGTACAGCATTGTTCAGCACCACTTGGGCATTGTAGCCGGCATTGATCAGCGACTGCTGCAGGCCGTCGGCATTAGCCCTCAGCGAGAACGAGCCAACCACCACACTGAAGTTTCTCAGGCCAGAACCGCTAACCACCGTTACATTCTCCTGACGGACGGCTATATTGTCTGCGTTGTCCACCACGCGGGTGTTGGTAGTAGTACGTTCCTCCAGAGGAGTCACCACGTTCTGCTCTACACGCTGCTGTACGGGCTGCTGAGCCTCTTCCTGAGCCTTAGCCTTCAGATAAGCCTGTTTGTAGGCACTTTCACTTGACTTACAGCTTGTAAAAGCCATTGCTGCGCATAGACCTGCGCAAAGTACGATGTACTTCTTCATAGTTTTTCTGTTTTCCTATTATTAAAATTAGACTTTAATTCCACTAATTGCCTGCGAAATTACAAAATATCGGGCAAACTGCAAGAAAAAAACTGCATAAAGTTTGTTAATTTGGAAAACTTTCCGTATATTTGCCAGCAGAAAACCGTTTAACAACAAAAAAAACAGTACTACTATGAAAAGTTTAGGTTATTTAGGCGCATTCTTCGGCGGAGCACTCGCCGGAGCAGTTCTTGGACTCCTGTTAGCTCCCGAGAAGGGCGAGGACACCCGTGTGAAGATTACCGATGCTATTGATGACTTCATGAAAAAGCACAACATCAAGCTTAGCCGCAAGGAGGTCAACGATCTTGTCGACGACATCGCAGAAGCCGCTCCTGAGGTAGAGGCATAAAGTTCTTTGACCTGAAGGTGCCAAGCAACCAGAGGGTCGATGGGAAAAGCTGATTAGGTAATGCTTAGTAGCGACAAGAACGTAGAGGCCATTGTCCAGTTGGCAGAGGTCGTCAAACACTATCTCGGACTTCAGGGCGAGTACCTGAAGCTCGAGTTTATTGATAAGTTGGTACGCCTCCTGGCAGCTATTGCCATGGCATTTTTGTTCATGATACTCATCATGTGTCTGGGCTTTTATTTTTCGTTAGCCTTTGCCTACTGGCTTGCCCTGTACATTGGCAATGCCCCCGCATTCATCATTGTCGGGTGCATCCACCTGTTCACCTTTATCCTCTTTTGCTACAAGCGCAAGACGTGGATTGAGCGTCCCCTCATCCACTTCTTTGTCAATCTCATCTTAAACTGAACCAGTCTATCCCCCCACATCCTTTCCACTATGCACATCGACCTGCCCATACAGACACCCAAGAAGCAATATAACACGCTGGACGAGATTCAGCAGCGCAAGGCAGAGCTCCTTTCACAGATACGCGAAGACAATCGTCAGTTCACCACACTGAAGAAAAGCCTCTTTATGCCCCAGAAAGACAGCAGCAAGGGTGAGTGGATAGCCAACATCGTCAGCAACAGCGTCACAGCCATCGACGCTTTCCTGCTCATACGCAAGCTCACCAAGAATTACGGTTTCCTTTTCGGCCACAAGAAAAAGAAATAAAAGCCATAAGGAAAAGACATAAAAGAGACGGGCAGCCCCGACAGGCAGGCCCGTTTTTTTCACCTTATCAA